>JACCDH010343802.1_pt1 | contig 13676 bp, 12 predicted proteins | sample 7442481 | NCBI WGS metagenome assembly JACCDH01 (sample SAMN15323433, study PRJNA562643) | freshwater metagenome | isolation source: river surface water | place: USA:Blue River Watershed | collected 2017-08-15
AAAGGTTCTGTCCAATTGATTGTGTAAATTCTCATAAGTTATAATAAAAAAATTATAATTTAAGGAGAACAAAATGACTAAAAATATCCAAACTGAAAAACTGAATGCAGCGATAGATATGCTGATAGAAAGTGATGCTGATTTATCAACTGTGCTAGGAAAGGAAGGTTTAATCAAACAACTAAGTAAACGTATATTAGAACGTGCTTTGGAAGCGGAAATGCAAAGCCATTTAGGCTATGAACGTTATAACAGGTCTGATATAGAAAACGCTCGCAATGGTAGTTATCAAAAGAATTTAATAACCAATAACGGCCAAATAGAGCTGAATGTTCCAAGGGATAGGAAAGGACAATTTGAGCCTGTAATTGTTAAAAAGAAACAAAGCAGAATAGACGGTTTAGATGAAAAGATAATATCCCTGTACGCCAAGGGGATGAGTATATCAGATATTAAAATTCAACTAGAAGAATTATACGGAGCTGAAGTCAGCGAATCTTTAATCAGCAGAGTAACTGATGATGTAATAGATGAAGTTAAAGCTTGGCAAAGTAGAGCTTTAGAAGCTGTATATCCTATAGTATTTTTTGATTGTTTAGTGGTTAAAGTAAGGCAGGATAAGCGTATTATCAATAAGTCTGTGTATATAGCGTTAGGAATTGATCTATCTGGTCATAAAGATATTCTTGGGTTATGGATCAGCGATAATGAAGGAGCTAAGTTTTGGTTAAATAATTTAACTGAAATGAAGAACAGAGGATTATCGGATATTCTTATTGCTTGTACGGATAATTTAACAGGTATGTCGGAAGCTATATCTGCGGTATATCCAAAGTGTGAACACCAACTCTGTATTGTACACCAAATCAGAAACAGCTTAAAATTCGTCTCATATAGAGATCGTAAAAAATTGGCAGCTGATTTAAAGCCGATATACCAAGCTATTACTGAGGAAGAAGCCCAAGAAGCCCTTGAACGTTTTGAAGCTAAATGGGGTAAAAATTATCCTCAGATAGCCAAATCTTGGTACAATAATTGGGATAATTTAATGATATTTTTACAATATCCTGAAGCAATTCGTAGAATTATTTATACTACCAATGCCATAGAATCCCTGAATAATCAGCTGAGAAAAGTTACGAAAAACAAACGAGTTTTTCCAAGTGATGAGTCTGTTTTTAAAACCCTTTACTTGACAATAAATTACATTACGGCAAAATGGACTATGCCCATCCAAAATTGGAATGAAGCCATGGCTCATTTTTTGATAAAATTTGAGGATAGAATTTAAGGTACTTATGGCTGAATTTACACAATTGATTCAAAAGACTCTCATTAAAGCTTAATTAAAATTAATATAATTTAAATTTAAAGACAATGGTATTTTAACGGTTTTTATTGACCCTGAGGGGGGTCAAAAGTTCATTACAATTTACAACTAAATGAACAATTCCCCGAAGCCGACCAAACCAAAATAATCAATTTCATCACTTAAAAATCGATTTCCTTTTCCTGAGTTTGTAAAAAAGTTATAACATCTCTTTGCGCAGCAAAAGTGTTATACGCAGTATATGTTGCTAGCAACATTATTTTTATTAGCTCTGTATCGCTTGGTATTTAACGTTTACTACAGATTTTGTTTAATGGAGTGTTTATGGGTTCAAAAAAAAGATTATAATGCTTTATATATTTGTTTAAACCGTACTCGGATACTTTTAATCCTTGGTATACTTCTCTTTTAGTTTTGCTGTTATCTAAAAGCTTTTGTATATCACTTGGTCTATAATTCTTCTCAAGATACTCAAGACCATTGATGATTTTTTTATTCATGTTGATTCGCTCGCAATAATCTAAGCTAAAATTCAACCCTAAAAGTAAGCTGCTACAGATACAATTAATTTATAAGCTGTTCATGGGTAAATAACAAAACCATATTATTATCTATGTGTTTTTTTAGGGGTAAATATTTAACCAAATCATAAGCTTGTATATCAGTTTTAAAAGGCAAATTACTATCTTCAAGTAAAGTGAATATACGATCAATCGTTTTTTCGTCTATTGAACCATAAACTACTAAGTCTATATCAGAGTTAGAACGATATAATCCAGTAGCACGAGAACCAAATAAACCTACTTTCTCTATTCTTTCAGAAAAAGGTAATAAAACACTTCGTAATGTATCTAAATGTTTTTGTTTTAAACCATGGTTAAGCACGATTACTATCTATCTTGATTGAGATTTTTAACATTTTTAAATAAAAATTGTTTAATTCTGGATAATAATTTTTTTCTATACTTGTAATAATTTTTTCAAAATCTTTATAAGAATAAGTATGAGACATTTTATTGCGTGAATCTAAAGCATCCATCCATATATCGCCGTTGTCAATTACCTTGGCAATGATAGCTTCCTTAATTACTGAACGAGGAGCAATAATATCAAATATTATACCACTATATTCTAAATAATCTTTAAGGACTTTCCATGTTAATTCCCAAGTATATTCAAAACGTTGTATAACCCCCTCTTGTTCTAAAGGGCTTAATTTACGTTCTTGAATAATCTGCATAACTTCTCTTAATAACAAAAAAGCACGTTCAAAATTATCAAAACGATATAGCCAACGTGGTTTTTCAAAATCATTTTTGTTAATCATATAAATTTACCTTTTGAATTATAACAAGGTTTGAGTTGACTATTTTACATAAAATTCAATGATATGATAACCTTTTTAATTAGGGATTATTAGCTAATAAAGTAGCTAACTTTTTTAAAGAAAAAAATTAATTTTATAAAGCAAGCAAACCAAAGTTTGCCTATTGCGTATAACACTTTTGCTGTGCAAAGAGCTGTTATAACTTTTTTACAAACTCAGAAGAAGGAAAACACTTTTTAAGCAATGGAATTTATTATTTTGGTTTTGGTTCGGCTTCGGGGAATTGTTCATTCAGTTTTTGCTAAATGCGTACTTATGCAATGAAATAAATTCCATTGCTGCGCTCACTAATTATTACAGATTAAGAAAAGAATATCTGGTTAGTTTAACGCCTTACTTTGAGCGGAGCATAGGAGATTTTTTCTCCTATGGATAAGTGCGCATTTTAAAAAATGAAATTTCTGCTGCTAACCCATCATTGTAGTAATAATTATTTTTTATGTGGGAAAATTTTTGCCAAAAGAGAGGTAATTACACTATTCATTGGTTGTGCCTTATCATTTGTTTTTAAGTCGTTAAATGATAATTGACCTTCTAAAATATCAGAATTGGTTTGTTTAACTTTACCCTTTTTGTTCTTAACTAATAGCTTTGGTTTTTGATAAACATTTTTAGAAATACCAGTTTTTTGATTAGTAACCTTATGAACCAAGGTTTTTTTAAAAAAGAATTTAACTGCAACAACCTTGCGTCCTTCCTTTTCTTCTTCAAACCTTAAATCCATATCGTAATTATCGTTTATTTCTTTGCAGGCATGGGCAAAAGTTTTTCTTTTTAAGTCACCGTAAAGTTTAAAACTATTACCAACTGCAAATATTTGACGTAATTGTTCTACTGATTTTATTACCCATCCAGTTTCTTTGAACTCTTGTATTAACTCATAAAGCCTTGTGGTATACAGACTACCAAAATTAGCTATTTCTTTAAGGTTGTATATAACAAATTTTTGTTTTACTTGAGCTAGGTAAGGCATTATGTGATCTGTAAAATGAATAGTTATACTACCCTGTTTACTATTATATTTTGCCATTGAACATATGTTAATTTCCCATATTTCAGATACTTCTGGTTTTTCTATGGTGACGCTTGTCTTTATTAATTTTTTACAAGCTTTACGAAGAAATCTATAACAGTTATTAAGATCAGTATCGAAAACCTCACTAAATTCTTTAGCTGTTAAAATATATTCTTTTTGCAATTGTTCTGGTTGTAGATATTTTCCAAAAGCATCAACTCCCCCTATTTTACTAATTAAATGCAAAAATACGTGATAATCGTTGTAAGTAAAATTACTAAAATTAGCATTATTGAGCTTTTTATTTTTATAGACTTTAGGAGTCTTTGTTTTAAAAAGTAAATTATTATTTTTTGTCATAAAAATTTTAAATATTATGACTTATACTATAAAGTCATAATATTTAAAATAAAACTAAATTTTTAACTGTAAAAAAGTCATAGTTTAACTGTAAAAAAGTCATAGTTTAACTGTAAAAAAGTCATAGTTTAACTGTAAAAAAGTCATAGTTTTAAACCTTAAAACCTATATTATATAAGGCATTGCAGGTGGGTACGAAATAATATTTCAGGTGGGTACAAATAATACTTCGTATATACAAATAAGTTTATGAAAGGGATAAGTCGGTGGATAAAATCAAAAAAATTTTATTAAAAAAACGATAAAAACTATATTGAGTTCGCTTACGCTCACAAAAAGTTTTTATTTTTTAAGCGGTTGGCAAAAGGTTTTTGGTTTAAAGATTTTTAAAAATCATCAGGTTTTTTTGTGCTATAATCACAAGCTTTACAAATCCTTGTTACTAATAGCTTACCTTTTTTTGTAATTCCTTCTAAGGTCATGTCTACACAATCTGGAGAATTATGTTTGCTAAGAGTTTTGTAAAAACTAGTAGACTTGGCTATTTCACCTAAAGGCTCAGATTTTAAAGCCTTATCTGTTAATTGTTCCGCAACTGCGTTTAATTCGGCTATATCTTTCGCAGTAGGTGTATATTCTTTCATATCCAATAATTTGTTCAACTCAAGTTTCGTGTTTTTAGATAAGACTTAAGACTATAACAATTTTAGTACTTCTTGCAAAGCGATAGTTTTTTTGATTTAAAAAACTATTAGAAGATTTATGTAATTTTTATAGCTCTATTTCTTAAATAAATGCGTTTTTAAGCGTATAATTAGTAAAGAATATAAAAAGGTAGCTTAAACCAATTATCGGTGCTAAAAACGCATTAAAATAAGAAATCGGCTAATTAACAGTTTATTAATTTTCTATATTGTTCTTCTGATATTACGAATACAGTATTTTCTTTGTATTGAATAGCCTGTGCCTTAGTTACAGCGTTATTTACGATGATGTTAAGGAATAATCTAGCGTCGTTAACAGGAAGTTCATTCAAAGTGTGTAGTTCGAAATCGTATCTGTAATTAATCATAATAAACCTCTTAGCTTGTTAAAATGGTGCTAGGGGCTGTAAACAGTCATTTAAAAACAACTACTTACTGCTTTCATGCCAGAGGCACTTATAACAGTAAACCCCTAGCATAAAGCGAAAAGGCTAATAGATTGATTTTTAATGATGGTTTACAGTCATCACTAACGCTCTAAAAATAATGGAATTGAAAAAACTAATCAAGGAAATTAAAAGTTCACAAAGTGCGCATATCCTCATTGAGAAAAAACCCTCAATGCTCCGCTCAAAGTAAGGCATTAAACTAACTAAGATATTCTTTTCTTAATCTGTAATAATTAGTGAGCGCAGCAATGGAATTTATTTCATTGCTAAAGTGCGTATTTAGCAAAAACTAAATGAACTGTTTCTTAAACTTGTTGATTATCTTCACCACTATTTACTATTTTTTTGGCTAAACAACAGAATTAATTTTTCCTAATAGCAACACTCATATTGCCCCTACAAATACAAATAAAATCCCTCTGACTGGACCTGATATTAATCCATTCGTGTAACATTCTTTAGAGCGCAGCCGTTCAATTTTTATTGAATGGCGTATTGCGCATTGTCGCATTGTCGTGCATTCCAGATTTTTTTGATAATTAGAATTTCGGCTAATCGTCAATTTCATTTACTATTTTTCGTTTCTAGCAGGAATAATTTTATAGGGGACTTTGCCCCCTTAATACACCCCCACTTACTCCTAAAAATAATTTTTCTAATTTTCTATTTTCTTGAATTTGAAACTTAAGGTTATGACAACGCAGAATTTTGTTATACATAACATGCAAATAAATTAGCTTGCTTTTTTAGTTCCTTGATTGGATAATCAAACGCAAAGAATTATTTGAATATAAAGATATGCGTAGGAAAATTATAGACCTTTTTAAAGATAGTATCCAGTATCCTTTCTTTAGGGTATTCAATAACTCAACTATTAAACATAATGGATTAAAATTTGATTACTCTAAGACAAGTAGTGTTATTTTTAGGGAAAATACTGAACTTACTAAATCAGCATATTCAGTAGGTAAGAAATTTTTTGATAATAAATCCTTACTTAGAGAAATAGCAGTTGCTGAGCAATATACCTCTGGTTTAAATCCAGTGTTTTCTAAATACAGCTCTATTAAAAATTTTAAACCAAGTTTATATCAAACTATATCCAGATTTTTTAGTACAACACCAGAAAAAACAGCTTCTTTTGCTAAACCAGTGATACATACTGGTGGAGATTTTGGTAAATTAGTCAGAGAAAGTTCAATTTTTATAGATAAAAGTTTATTTATTAAAGAAATTATAGAGGATAAATCAGAAGTAATACTTATTACAATGCCAAGACGTTGGGGTAAATCATTAAATCTAGATATGCTCAGGAGATTTTTATCTATTGAAGAAGAAAATCAAGAACAAAAATTATTCAATAGTAAGATATTTACACAAAAGATAAAGAGAGTTAACGTAACAGAAAAAGTACTACTAGATATCACAAAGACAAAAGCATTAATCAGTGATTCAGAAAATATTGGAGAATCTAAAGAGGTTGAAATTTTAACTTTACAAGGTCACTATCCAGTAATTTTTATTGATTTTAAAGATTGTAAGGGTACATCTTTTGAAGATGTACAATCTAAATTAAAAGATAAAATTTTTGAAACAGTAAGAAATTTTAGTTATTTACAAAATAGTGAAAAAGCATACAAGGAAACTACACTTGGTCAAGAATATATAACACTCCTTAATAAGGTTAAAAATAATATTTTTCTTAAGGCAATTAAGGAATTAAGTGAATTACTTCATGTTTATTATGGTAAAAAAGTATGGATACTAATTGATGAATATGATGCTGCAGCAAATAAAGCATACCTAGAATTTAATATTGAAGATGCTAAACAAGTGTCAAATTTATTTAGAGAAGTTTATGAATCTGCTTTAAAAGGTAACAGTGAGAACTTAGAAAAAGGAGTAATTACTGGTGTACAGTATATAGTAAAAAGTGGTATGTTATCTGGATTGAATAATTTATCAAAATATAATGTTACTAGTACTAAATACTCTAAATATTACGGACTTTCTACTTTAGAAATGGGTTTCCTGCTGGAGCATTTTAATATAAAAGAGAAAGAGTATAAAATAAAAGATTGGTATGATGGTTACAAATCAAATATTGGTACAGTCGAAGAACCAATTTTCATTGATAAATATAATATTTGGTCGGTGGTTAATTATCTTAATAATCAATCTGAAGGATTTAAATCTTATTGGGAAAATAATAGTCTAGGTGAAATAATCAATAAAAAAATACTAAAAAATCATTTTATAAAAGATATAGTAGAAGATTTGATTAATAATCGTAATTTAGTATTAACCAAATTAACAAGTGATTTTAGTGTTAGTGATTTTCAGACATTAAAATCTATAATTGATGATTATGACCAAATAGAAATTGCACAGGATGGAATAGATTTACTATTCTCTTATTTGTTTATTACTGGTTATTTAACCAATACGTCAACAACAAATGAGTACAGTATACCTAATAAAGAAATTAAAATAGAATTTGAAACAAAAATAAAAGATTATTACAATCAAATATTTAATATATCTCCTTCTGAATTTAATGAATTAACTAAGAATATAGATAGTGTCTTTTCTGAAGAAGACGTAAATAATATATCTTCTATTGTTAGAAGGAGTTTTGCTCCTAAACTTTCTTCTTTAATTAGTAAATTAAAATTATACAACAAAGGCGATGATATAGAGGTTAATAAAGGATTGTTTGCAAATGAAGATTTAATGCACTCATTATTAAATAATATAGCTATTCAGATTGTTAATGCTAAGTTTGCAAGTGAGCGTCACACTACGAAAATGAATGGTGAAAAAGGTAGAGCTGATATAGTTATTGAAAAAAATAACAAGGGTATAGTTATTGAAATGAAGTACAATGCTAAAGATGTAAAAATGGCTCTAGAGCAAGCTAAAGAATATATTGAATTAGTTAAAGATGCTGATACTAAGATATTTATGGGTTGTAATATTACTGATCAACAAGAAGTATTTATATCTGGAGAAATACTTAGCGGTAATGAATCCATTCATTTTGACTATCCCTAACTTTGGGTATTATGACAAGTAGAGGCCAAATCCGACATGCATCAGCATTTTTCTTGAGTTTTTGCCTGTTAATTCCTCAAATTATTTCAAGGTTTTCTATACGCATAAGTACTATTATACGCTATACTTTTGCTTGAATCTCTAGGCTTTTGTTATATTATATTGGTATTAAAATCTAAAAAACCCATCGCATAATACTTAACGTTCAAGAGGCCGGCCTAAAACTTAATAATTATTCAACATTTATGAATTCATTTGCTCTAAATTTCTAAAATCATAAGTTCCAAGCAATTTCTTAAATTCTAGCCATAACTTATTATACGATTAGTTTTTCTAGAGATAATTTAGCATAAAAGTATCCTTTATGCGATGAGTTCCTCACTAATATAGCGCATAATTAGTATTATGCGCTTACTAAGTCACAAGATAAACTCTTGCTTAAATCCCTAAAAACTACCCCAATAATCACCCTAATGTCGGATTTGGCCTCTACTTGTCATAATACCCAAATCTTGGCTATATGCTCTCATAAATCACTATATTTTCTTTGAAAGCTTTGATTATACATCTCTTATCCTAATAACTCAAGCGGATTAGCTATACTGAAGAATATGAGTTTATTAAGTTAAAAAATCCCCCCGATGCCGACTGTAGTATTTACAGTAAGTTATATCTAAAATTATGGGGGGATAAATGAAAGAGGTGATATTATTATTAGATAAATTAGGTTTAACAGGAATGAAGATGCAGTTAAGTGAAGTGATAGACTTAGCTAACGATCCACAGGCTAATAATATCTATGGGACATTAAAAAAACTGCTTGCAGCGGAGTATGAATATAAGAAGTCACGCTCACTGAATTATAGGCTACAATTAGCGAGGTTTCCTACCGTAAAGCTATTATCTGATACTTCTCAAGCCAAGTTGCTTAAAAATATTGACATACAAAAAGTCGTTGATAATCACGAGAATATACTGTTGATCGGAGGTTCTGGTTCAGCCAAAACGCATTTAGCGATTGGTTTGGCATTTACTGCGATTGAAAGAAGCTATAGAGTAAGGTTTTATACTTTAAATGAGTTAGCTACACAGTTGCTGAACGCTAGGACTCATAACTATGAAATTAAGTTTATGGATTCGGTTAAGAGATTCCATCTTATTGTAATAGATGAACTGGGGTATGTGCCAATAAAACACGAAGCCAGATTTTTACTATTTGAGCTTTTTGCTAAATTATATGAGCAGTCTTCGCTTATTATAACTACACATTTGAGATTTGAAGAATGGGGAGATATATTCGGTAATCCCAAAGCAACAAAGGTGATTATCGATAGGTTAACGCACCATTGCCAAATTATAGAAACCGGTAATAAAAGTTTTAGAGGAGGTAAGAATGTAAATTAGGATGATTAGTTGTATCGTCCAGCAATCATAAAACACAATTCCAGCAATCAAGGAAATTTTTGTCCAGAATTAGTGACACTATAAAATAAGTTTGGCCAACAATAAATGATTCTATAATTCTTCTGGCCAAGATTAAATGACTCTATCAAAATTTCTGGCCAACTTTATTTGCTTTTAAAAGTTAATAATTATTGCTGCTCTTATTCATTTTTTATCGTACAGCTTCCTTCTTTTTAACCATAGATAAAGTGTAGAGGGAGAACAATCTATTAATTTTGATATAGCGCGCTTATTTATGCCTTTTTTTAGATAATTAGTAATTTCCTCGTGATAAGAATCAAGCTTAAGAAGATTGGCTTGTCCCTTAGGCCTGCCTAGTTTTAATCCTTGAGACTTTCGTCTAGCTAAAGCTTCCTTGGTTCTGGTAGAGATAAATTCTCTTTCAATTTGAGCTGTAAGACCTAAAATTGTTGCGCTAATAGTTGAGTTGATAGAGCCATCAATGATCATGTGGTTCTTAACTATATGAATAGGAACTTCTTTTTGAGCTGCTATAGTTAGGATTTCTAATACTTGTAAAGTTGACCTACCTAGCCTTGATATTTCAGAGACAATAATGTTATCGCCTTTGCTTGCTTGATGAATAATCTGGCCGATTGCTCTATCTTGCCAGGGTATTTGTCCGCTCGCGTTATCTTCAACAAATTCTACTAAGCTAAGATTATGTTTATTACAATAATCTAAAATGCCAAATTTTTGATTGCTGGCATCTTGCCCGTCAGTGGAGATTCTTAAATAAGCAAAATTTGTCATTAGCTAGCTATTATTTTCCATTTTTCCAGAAAAAACTATAATTATAGTTTAACTGTACTATAAGTATTTGAATTTAAGGTAATAAAGTATACTATAATAGTTCAATATAAATGATCATTTATTTTAGACAAATATATTGCTTTTAGCAATTAACTTATTTCTGGTTTAGTGGATTTATGACCAAAATTTTACCAGTTGACACAATAATTATGTTACATAACAAGTTAGGAACAATAACTGCTCGTAATCCACAGCGAAAATTAATTATTCAAGAAGCTGCTACTTTTTATGGTGTGTCAACTTCTACTATTTATCGATATTTACGTAAGCACGAAAGATTATCGACAGTTAGGAGGACAGATTACAATAAACCGCGTCTGACTAGCGAGGAGCAGATTAAAAGATACTGCTATCTGATTGCTGCCTTAAGAAGGCGCAGCAGTAATAAAAAAGGTAGACGCCTGTCAATCAGAGCATGTATTAAGATTTTAGAAAATTATGGCATTGAAACTAAGGAAGGATTAATAAGAGCACCATTAGGATTATTAAAGAAGTCTACGGTTAGTTTTTATCTGAACCGTCTAGGTTTGGGTTACAATAATCTAGAGGTGAGCACACCATTTGTAAGATTTCAGGCACAATATAGTAATGAATGTTGGCAATTTGATTTTAGTCCCTCAGATTTTAAAGGTTTTGTTAGTGATAAACTAGGAACGGGTCCGCAAGCTAAGCTGATGCTACTGAGTGTTGTAGATGACCGTAGCGGAGTAAAGTATCAAGAATACCATTATTGCTCTGGCGAAGATGCAATGACAGCTTTGAAATTCTTGTTTAACGCTATGGCTGCTAAGAAATACCCTAACATGCCCTTTCAAGGTATACCCAAAGCAATTTATACTGATAATGGCCCAGTTGCTAAAAGTAACTTATTCAAACAGGTGATGGTTCATTTAGATATTAAGCTTCTGAAGCATATGCCTGATAGCAAAGAAGCTCACCGAAAAACCGCTAGAGCCAAGGGAAAAGTTGAAAGATCTTTTCGCAGTGTCAAGGAATCATTAGAAACACTATACCATTTACATTCCCCACAGAGTTTAGAGGAGGCAAATGAGTGGTTAAGACATTATTTAGCAAATTATAATCAGGAAAAGCATAGGAGCGCAGATCATACTAGGCTGCAAGACTGGCGAAATAACTTACCAAAAGAAGGATTCCGCGCAATGTGCGATTGGCAACATTTTACTATGTTAGTACGCGAACCTGAGGAGCGTGTAGTAAGTAATGATGCTTGTGTTAATGTTAATGGGGTGAAGTATCAATTAGTACCAGAATTTGCTGGTCAAACAGTAACTTTATTAAAAGGTGTATTTGATAATGAGCTGCGTATTGCTTATGAAAACGAATATTACGGTCCATTTTACCCAACAGGTGACCCTATTCCATTTGGTACATACCGAGCCTTTAAGAAGACAGCTAAAGAGAAAAAAGCTAATCAGATTGAAGAATTAGCTAAAATTATTTCCATTCCTAGAGAAGCACTAGTTGGGGGTAATAAGTTTGAACAAAAACTAATGAGTCAAACTAATTTAGTCATAGAAAGTCAACCTTTTGTACCTTTTACTGCTTCTAATCCATTTGAGACTAGCGCATTTAAAAGCGTGTTAGAGGCAAAATTAGCTATAGCAAAGTGGCTAGGATATCCTCTAGGACGCTTGTGTCTTGAACAAATTACTGCCATTGATCGGGTATTGGCTCAGGGTTTAGATAAAAAATCCGTTATGGCTCAAATTAAGGAATTGTTTAAAATCAAACTAGTACCAGGAGAAAAATAAATGGAAATAGAAATTATGAAATATTACGGGCTTACCAAGGAACTGGGCAAGGCTGAATACTATGAAAGTGATAACTACCAAAATCTGCTTGCCAGTATGAAGCTAGCTATAAAGAATGGTGGCCTTATTGCGGTAACAGGTATTGTAGGTAGTGGTAAAACTACTACTTTGCGCCGTATTCAGCAAGAACTACGTCAAGAAAACAAGGTTCTGGTGGTAAAAGCTCTTGCAACCGATAAAAGGTGCGTTAACATTAATACTCTGTACACAGCTTTATTTGTAGATTTAGCCACTAAGAAAGATGAAAAAATACAGCTGCAAGCAGAAAAGAGAGAGCGCAAATTGCAAAGCTTAATCAAGGAAAGAAATAAACCTGTAGCATTATTTATAGATGAAGCACACGATCTGCATCCCAGGACTTTAATCAGTCTAAAACATTTAGTTGAAACAGTAGAGGATGCTAATGGTACGTTAGCAATCATCGCTGTAGGACATCCAAAACTAGCTAACGACTTACGTAATCCTAGTTTAGAAGAAGTGGGAGCTAGAGCTAAATTGTTTGAACTTGGTAGTCTTGGGGCTAGTAGTCCAAAGTTTATTGAATGGCTAATTAATAGCTGTAGGGCTGAAAAGACCAAAATAGAAGAAATTTTAAGTAAAGAAACAATAGAATTACTGGCTGAGCGTTTAGTGACCCCATTGCAAATTATTTATTATTTAACTCGAGTTTTAGAAAAAGGCTGCCAGATAGGAGAAAAGCCTATTAGCCTAGAGACTGCTATGTCAGTAATCTCGCCGAATATTGACTCTTTAGAACCAAATTTAGCGCGTCATGGTTATAATTTATCGGTATTATGTGATTGTCTTAATTTAAAACGCCATGAAGTAAAATCCTACTTACGAGGGCAATTATCGCATAGTCGCTTTGAGGAAATTAATAAGGAAATACATAAATTAGGCGTATTAATAGGTTAAATAATTAACTTTATAGAGTTAGATAAAGTTAGCCAAAAGTTTTGATAGAGTCACTTAATCTTAGCCAGAAAAATTATAGAATCATTTATTGTTGGCCAAACTTATTTTATAGTTGCACTTAATCTTGGCCAAAATTTTTCTTCATTGCTGGAATTGTTTTTTATGATTGCTGGACGATACAATTAGTAATGTAATGTTAAACCAAAATACATAGGTTATTGTCATTAAAGGTTCTGTCCAATTGATTGTGTAAATTCTCATAAGTTATAATAAAAAAATTATAATTTAAGGAGAACAAAATGACTAAAAATATCCAAACTGAAAAACTGAATGCAGCGATAGATATGCTGATA
>JACCDH011583498.1_pt1 | contig 13676 bp, 9 predicted proteins | sample 7442481 | NCBI WGS metagenome assembly JACCDH01 (sample SAMN15323433, study PRJNA562643) | freshwater metagenome | isolation source: river surface water | place: USA:Blue River Watershed | collected 2017-08-15
GACGGAATCATTGCCATCGCCACCATCCATGGTGTCGTTTCCATCACCGCCGTCCAAGGTGTCGTTTCCATTACCGCCATTGACGGAATCATTTCCGTTGCCACCGTTCAGCGTGTCGTTGCCGTCGCCGCCGTCCAACGTGTCATCACCGTTTCCGCCATTGACTGAGTCGTTGCCGTTGCCACCGTTCAAGGTGTCATTGCCGTCCCCGCCGTCGATGGTGTCATCGCCGTTGCCGCCGTTAACTGAATCGTTGCCGTTGCCGCCGTTAACGCTGTCATTGCCGTCGCCACCATCCAGGGTGTCATTGCCGTCGCCGCCGTCCAAGGTGTCGTTTCCATTACCGCCATTGACCGAGTCATTGCCGTTGCCACCGGTCAGCGTATCGTTACCGTCGCCACCATCCATGGTGTCGTTGCCATCGCCGCCGTTGATGCTGTCATTACCATTTCCACCGTTGATGGAGTCATTACCTGTATTGTTGAAGCCGAATATTTTTGTGTTGTCAGAATTTGTGCCATCGTCATTGGCATTACCTGATGCATCTCGAAATTTGCCACTGTCAACAAAAACGGTTACGTTACTTTGGGTTGTGTTGGTACGCGTGACTGTTGCCGAATAATTTCGCCCACTACCCGTGAAGCTGCTCAACGTGCCGCCTGTAACGACGATGTCGTCATTACTAAAATCTGTACTGTCTTCGCTCAGGGTAAAAGTAACAGTATCTGACTCACCGAGTCCTAATGTCGTTTTTGTGCCCGTGATGGCAATAGTCGGTGCGGTGAAATCAACCTCTACCGTCTGAGGTTCTGAATCTTTGCTGTTTCCAAATGCATCAGTGACCCTTGCAGTGACTGTTTTTTGGCCGGATTGCAATTGACGGATTGCGCTATTCGGAATCACAACACTGAAACGCTTGGCACCATTTTCAGCCGCAAAAACAGTCGCACTATAAGAGTTACCATCCATGCCTGTGATGGAGACGGTCGATCCCACATCTGCTGTGGTCGAACCTTGAACCGTCACACCCGCTGTCTGATCCCCGATATTGATGCGGCTGTCTGCAGAAATCGGATCCAATGTGATGCTGCTCGGCACAACATTGCTGATTTGCAATTCTTGTAGACTGATGCTGGTTTTAGCGATACCGCCCGCTGTAACTTTGACTCCAACGTCATAACTGCTGTTTTGTTGCAGATTGAAGTCGGCGTTGCTCAACGTCCAAACACCATTGGTGTAATTAAAGTTTGATGACGCAGCGCCAATCGTGAAATTACGGGTTATTCCGTTGATGGTGATGTCAACCGTATCGCCAGATTCCAAAGCTATATAGTTGTTGCTACCGATCAATTTTTGTGCGGTGCCGCTGATCGTAGGCAACGTACTGTTGGTCTTGATGTTAAAGACCGTCGGAGTGTCGGGTGCGGCCGTGTTGATTTTCAGACCGTTGGTGGTATCAACAGCAATGTTACCTGCAGTGTCCTGAACATTTGCAATGATGTTGTATCGATTGCCATGATTCAATGCAACAGCATCAACATTGGGCACGGTAACAGCCCAAGTATTGCCATTAGTGCCCGCGATGACTGTAGCTTGGTACGTTTTTTCATTAATCGTGACACTGACTGTTTGACCCACTTCCGCATCGGTTGTACCGCTGATAGTGAGGCCATTATTGTTTGCGCGCTCCACCGCATCAAACTCTCCATCGCCGCTTTCGTTAACTCCATCGCCCGAAATCTGAGTGATGGCGATGACCGGTGCTGTTGTGTCAACTTTGAAGAGCTGTGTAGCCTGCGCTGCAGCAACTCCTGAGGCAGTGGTTACGTCTGCCGTGATGGTGTAGCTACCATTGCTTGGTAAATCTGTTTGCGGTATTTGAGCGCTGAAAGTATTAAGACCATTTGCACCGGCGACCACCGTTGTTGTGTATGTTTTGATGATCCCATCTGCATCTCTGACGTTGATGGTGACAGTACGACCAACCTCTGCAGTCGTAGTGCCGTTGATGCTGACACCTGTTTCTGATTCAGCTTTGTTAATCGTGCCATCGCCCGCTATGGCATTGATCGTCAAACTTGGTGGGGTCACATCACCAGCGCCGCCACCGCCGCCACCGCCACCCGCTGCAGCAGCGCCCGCGCCTGCAGCCGCAAGCAAAGGGTTGAACGCCAATGCAGCCACGGCCGCACCCGCACCAGCCACCTCGCCACCCCCCAGGACGACTGGCGCAAACTCCATACCGTCTTTCAGATTGAGCAAATAACTACCGGATTCAGGTGTCTCCAGCACATACTCGTAAAAGCTGCCGTTTTCTGCTTGACCAATCAGCCCGTTGTAACCCTCCGGCATCACGGTGTAATAGTCTTCCACGATCAGATCTGTCGCTTCGCCTTCGCCAAGACTTACGTGCAAGTCCTTGCCCACACGTTTGATGCGCACTTGCTCAGGTGCCACACCATTTTTTGACACATCCTGCAATTGATACTTGCCACCCGCTTGCGCTTTGATACGCGCTGGTTTTTTCGCATCAGCTTCAAGGTCAATTGCTTCGCTGTTTTTCCCGCTACCAACATTGATCAACAGTTTGTATGCAGTTTTAGAGGCGGCCATGATGTGTCTTCGTATTTCTTGATGAATTGGACTGTTGACTCTTGATCAACGTTCAAATATTTCGCGCAATCTTTGCGTGATTAACCCAGTCGGGCTTATTGCTGTCTGTCGGCACTGGGGGCCGCAGCTGGGGAAGGGGGGGTTTTTGCTTTAGCAGCTGGATCTACTGCAGGGTCTTTACACTCTTGAGCAGCTACAACACGCGACAGCGCATGGATTTGTTCTCGCGTGGTTTTCAGCTCTTCTGTGGCCATCGCACTGTCCACAGATTCAAGGCCATAACGTGCGCCTTCTAAATTTTTCACGCTCAGATAGACGGTCTTGCCACCATCCAACTGAATCTCAGTGTTTGCGCCCGCCTGATCGCTCTTGCCTGTGTTGCGACGGACCTGACGTACATCCACCTTGACTGGCCCTGGCGCCAAACACAACAGGCTATAGGACGTCGGCATCAATGAGGTGTGATAACTGCCATTGATGTAAACGCGCACAAGCCCCGTGTCAGCAGTTACGCCTTGAGGCCGGTAAACAATCAGGCGTGCTTGAGACGCCAGCACAGCGACGGGAGCATTAAACACTTCGCCCAACGCTTGCCCGGTGATTTCAGGCTCATTGTTTGGCGCAGCAACGGAAAATCCTTGCCAAGCCATTCCTAGCATGATGAGCACAATGCTTCGGGCAATGAGTTTTTTTAGAACTGTTGTGAACAACATCTTTTGATTCCAAACCTGTTTTCGACCCTATAGTTTACATTCCTTTGTCAAAAATCCATCCAATAATTCTCAGTTTTTACAAAACCCGGGTGCGCTTGTTAAATATTTCTTAAATAAATGTTTTTCCCAAAGTTCACATATGCGCATCAAATAACCAAACGCCCGTGACTTTCAAGACGCCTCATTGGCAAAATCAATCTGGTCCGCTCGCACCATACTGATGCCCGCATTTGCCCGAAGCCAACTCTGTGAACAACGTCACCCTCATGATCACAATACCAAAAATGTTAATAATCATCATATTTTTAACTTATATTGGCTCATAACAGTCAAATTGCAGTACCCGCAAACCACTCTTTGCAGGCAACGCCCACCTGTTCTTGATCCCAAAAGCCATCATCTGGTGCCCCTATGAAATCCGTTTTTCCCTCCATTTTTCTGACCCCCGATGCCGTACAAGTCAACACCAACAAACTCATGGGCCGGCAGTCTGCGGGGAGGGGATTTATGCGTGGCTTGGCCAAGGCGTATTCACATGACGAACGTCCGCTGTGCTTGGTGCACAGCGGTGGCCCTCAGGAAGGCTTGTTGGAACAAGAAGCCAGAGACACAGGCTGGACAGGCACAATTGCGCATCGGATCGCCAATCAACCGTCAACATGGGCACAAGGCGTGTTGTATGTGCCCGCACCGATGGGCACTCGCATGGCCTGGCAACGCTCACGATTGGGAATGGGTTCGGTGGCTTTGTGTGGGGTCACACACACCATCAGTTCGTCAGGTGTACTGACGCAAATTGCCGACTATGTGCAAGGCCCGTTTGCGAACTGGGATGCGCTGATCTGCACATCACAGAGCGTGCTCAAAGCTGTTCATCAAGTTTGGGATTTGACGCGTGAACAACTGGCGCAGCGCCTGGGTGTCACGACGGTACATCCGCAGCTGCCCATGACCCCCGTGATTCCTTTAGGCGTGCACGTGGATGACTTCACACCCGACGCAACACTTCGAAACCAAGGCCGCAACGAATGGCAACTGGCAGAGGATGAGATCGCGGTGCTGTTTGTTGGCCGCTTGAGTTTTCATGCCAAAGCCAATCCATGGCCGATGTATTTGGCATGCGCACGTGCGGCAGCACAAACAGGCAAACGTGTCCGCGTACTCGAGTGCGGCTGGTTCAGCAACGAGAATTTGCGCGACGCATTCAAACAAGCCGCACAACAAGCGGGCGTGACCGTCACGCAGGTGGATGGGCGCACACCAGGCGTGACACGCAAAGCATTTGCCAGTGCAGACGTTTTCATGTCTTTGTCGGACAACATTCAAGAAACATTTGGGTTGACGCCACTGGAAGCCATGGCGGCCGGCTTGCCCGTGATCGCGAGCGACTGGGATGGTTATCGCGAAACGGTGCGTGATGATGTGGATGGCTTTTTGATACCCACCGCACAACCTGCCAACCCCGTCTGTGCACAGGCCCCCAGCGAGGCTTATGAAGATGGCCGCTTGAGTTATGACCGTTACATTGGACACGCGCATCTGATGACAGGGGTCGATGTGGCCGCGTGTACGCAAGCGCTGGTCAGGCTGATTGGCGATCCCGCATTGCGTGCACGCATGGGTGCGGCAGGGCGTCAACGTGCGCGCGAGGTGTATGACTGGTCCGTGGTGATGGCGCAATACCAAGCGCTTTGGGCTGAACAAGAGGCACGTCGAACAGCCGCGCTTTCCACTGCCGTGAAACAACGCGATCCTGCGTTCATGAACCCCTTGCAGTTGTTTGATCACTACCCAAGCAAGCTGCTCAAAACGGACTCCTTGATGTGGCGGGATGCCGCATTTAACCCAGAGGACATCAAGTACGTGCGTCAGTTGACGATGTGGGAATTCGGTCAGGATCGTTTGATGGCTGCCGACAAACTGCGTGACGCCTTGCTGCGGCTGCCAATGGCAGGAGAGCCGGGCATGCCTGTATCGCTTTGGGCGCAATCAAATGGGTGGAACTTGCCTGTGGCGTTGCGTCAAGCCGCATGGTTACACAAAGTAGGGTGCATTCAGCTGTGAACATACTTTTCGTTCACCAAAACTTTCCTGGGCAATTTCGCGGTCTGGCCCCGGCACTGCAAAAAGCAGGGCACCATTTGCGCGCCATTTCAATGCGTCCAGAAAGGATATTGGCAGGCGTTGAAAACTTTGCTTACCGTCCCAAGCGAAGCACCAGCGCCACAGTACACCCGTGGTTGGTCAACACCGAAACAGCGGTGTTGAGAGCTGAAGCCGTGTCTGACTTGGTCAAGGAAATGACCAGCAATGGGTGGCTCCCTGATGTCGTGCTGGGCCACACCGGCTGGGGTGAAATGCTCATGTTGCGACAAGTGCTACCTAAGGCACGGTTGCTCGGATTCAACGAGTTGTATTACCAAACTGAAGGCGGTGATGTGGGATTTGACCCTGAGTTTGGCAAAGATCCTGATGCAGGTCGCCGCTTGCAAGTGCGCAACATGCACTTGGCTTCAAGCCTGCTCACGTGCGATGTGGGCATCACGCCCACACAATGGCAAGCCAGTTGTTTTCCGGCACCCTTGCGTGATCGAATACAGGTGATTCACGATGGCATTTTGACCGACCAACTGCAACCCGATCCGTCGGCGTGGGTGAGCCTGAGCCGCGACGGCCTAAGGCTCCAGCATGGTGACGAAGTGGTGACGTTCATCAACCGCAACTTGGAGCCTATGCGGGGCTACCACCAGTTCATGCGCGCCCTGCCAAGCATCTTGGCAGAACGACCTCGTGCCCGCGTGGTTATTGTGGGGGGAGATGACGTCAGCTACGGCTCAAAGCCGGTCGGCACAGACAGCTACAAAAACATCTTCCTCAATGAGGTACGCGATCAACTGGATCTCTCCCGCGTACATTTTGTCAGCCGAGTACCCTACAAAGTTTTGTTATCCCTGCTGCGCGTATCCGCTGCACATGTTTATTTGACGGTTCCGTTTGTATTGAGCTGGTCCATGCTCGAAGCCATGAGCCTTGGGGCCTTGGTAATTGGCTCAGATACCGCCCCCGTTCGGGAAGTCATTGAACATGGTCAAAATGGTTTGCTGGTGGACTTCTTCAAACCACAACAAATTGCAGAAACAGTCTGCAACGTATTGGCCAACCCTCAAGCCTATGCACATTTGCGATCAGCCGCCCGGCAGACGGTGATCGATCGATACGACTTTCAAACACGATCACTGCCCGCCTATATGAACTTAATCGAAGGGCGAAAGGTCCCGACATGACTCCCGAATGGATTTCATCAAAAGCATGGTGTTTTGTGCGCAACACAGGCGAACACCCCACCGCCCCCATCATTTTGTTACCCAATGGCGCAATTAAAGGGTACAGCCACGACAACGAAAAAACATGGACTTGGGTGGATGGTCATATTGCATTCGTCACAGCATCGGGCACCGTATCGACATTGTTTAACCGCGTGGTGAGTGAAAACCCGTTTGTTTTGGAAGGGGACTTTCTTCTGGGCGGGCGCAAAGCAGGCGAGTTGGTGCATCAACTCCGAGAACTACAACAATACCCTCAGCGCATTGAGCCCGCTTACTTTCGCCGCCAAACCAAACTGGCGTTGTATGCACAAATGAAAAAGTATGGATGGTCAATTGGCGAGCATACATATGGCACACCTACAGTATTGGAATTAGAAAGCGCCAAGCTGATGATTGGACGGTTCACCTCCATCGCGCCAGAGGTCGTCATCATTTTGGGCGACCATCGAACCGACAGCGTCACAACCTATCCATTCAAAGCACTGCGTAGACACTGGCACACCGCCGAACAAACGCAGGCAGACCACACCTCCAAAGGTGATGTGGTGATTGGTAATGATGTCTGGATCGGCCAAGGCGTAACGATTCTGTCGGGCGTAACAATTGGTGATGGTGCTGTGGTCGCCGCACGCAGTGTGGTTACCAAAGATGTGCCCGCTTACAGCATCGTGGCCGGGAACCCAGCACGATTGATGAGGCACCGATTTGATGAGACCACCATCACCCGACTATTGGCTTTGCGTTGGTGGGACTGGTCACAAGCGCAAATTGATGAGGCGATACCGCTGCTGACCGCACCTGATTTAAAGGGGTTTTTTGAGTGGGCTCAAACGCGACAATTCAACGTTTGAAGACGCAAAGCGTGCATTGAGTTCTGCGGCTCGACGTTTGTATAAATCCAAATCAGGGGCATGAATGTTTTTTTGAAGGCTGTAGTCAACCTCCATCAACAGCGCATCTTTGGCAAATACAAACTCATTGTGAAGTTTGGCCAGCAGTGTTAATTCATCATCGGCTCGATGTTTGATGTATTGGTCATAAAAAACGTTGTGCTCTCCATAGTGTTGTGCGGTAAATGCAACTTTCACCAAAGCAAACTGTGCAAGATTTCCGAGAAACCTGCCTTCATTGAAAGCACACACGCTTTTGTTTTCATCAGTCATTTGCCGATAAGCTTTAACAAGCCAGTTTTTGCCCGCCAATGCGTCTTGTGCGACATAAGCAAGGTATTCAGGTTGGAGGCGATTAGAGACCGCATTGACCGTTTTGATGAAGCCTTGGCCTATGAAGTCTTTGACGATGATCATGCGCATAGGCATGCCTGCAAAACGCGTCATACGCTGCGCAGCCAGCACGGCTTGAGTGATGTCGGTGGCGGGCATGACCACGGTCACGCCGTCAAATGCTTGATCACTGAAATCGCCAATGAAGCCGTCTGCGTGGGTTTCGATGAGTTCTAAATACATGGCGCTGACTTAATTGACTTGAACCAAACCAGCCTTCATGAGCCAACCCATTTGGCGCTGTAGGTGAGGGTTCGTTTCGGTGGTTTGAAGCTGTTCAATGGAAAAACCATTCGCCTGCGTCGCGACATGTTCAATGACTTGTGCAAGCAGCTCCGGATTGAGTTGTTGTTTGAGCTTTTCATAAATTGGCCGCTCCAACTGCAAGGCCAACATGGCTTGACGCTGCGCTTTGTCTGCTGGCAGCAAAGGACCCGGCAGCAACACCATGTTCGCAGTGAGTGTAGCGCTCGGGTAATGGGAGAACGAGTGAAATGGATCGCTGCGGCGCGGGTGACGTGAGCCCATGTGTGCAGCCATGGCTCTGTGCGAGGCCTTGGCCTGCTCACGCACTTCGGCCAGATCTGCAAACAGGGCCATATAACGGGGAATGAGCTTAGACCAATCGTATTCTTGGCGTGCACGCTCTCGCCCCTGTGCCCCCATGCGTTGACGCAGCTGAGGATCTAGCGCCAGTTGCACATAGGCGCTCGCCGCTTGCGCGATGTCAATGCCGATGAACGCACTGGCTTTGCTCACGTAATCACGGTAACCCAGAATGGCGTCAGCATGGTGGTCAATCAAGTCTGTGGCTTGCCCCGCTTGTGGCTGCCAGGTGCGCACGCGAATGCCGTCGACCCCATCGCGCACCGATTCGCGGTAACCGTCATAGTCCGTCACCACCACGGGCAAGCTGGCGGCCATCGCTTCGATAGGGGTGAGCCCGAAAGTTTCTTGAATGTTGTCGACCAAGCTGGTGAAAATATCGGCCGCATGCCACACGCCTTGGCGTGCTTCGGATTTACGACCGTCTTCAAAAATCACGCGCACATTGGGGCAGGCTTGCAACACGGCAGCTCGCAATGTGACTTCATCCCACTCAGAGGCGAACCAGCCCGCCAACACCAAGGTCAGTGAGGGTCCTTGGTTGCTGCGCAGTTGTTGCGCCGCCAACTCCAGTGCATCGAGCATGGGATACAAATTGGCTTTGGTGCGCAGATCAAGCCGACCCATGTAGAGAACGCAAATGTCTTGCCCTTGCAAGGTCCATTTGCTTCGCCAATATTGACGATGTTTGGCTCTATCTTGTGCCGACATGTCAAGGCTGTCGCAGTCCACCCCCAGGGGCACAATCGGCAGTTGGGGACGGTTGGTGCATGAGGCGCCCGTGTGGTGTTTGAGCCAGGCCGCTTCATCATCCAACAAGCGCTGCACCATGGTTTGCACGGACGAACTGGGGCAAATTTGGGCGTCCCAAGGGTAGACAGGTGCCGTCAGCATATTGGCCAACGCGTCCTGAATGGGCAACTCGCAACTGGTGTGCGTCATCCCAACAATGCTGAAGTCGGTGGCATTTGAATTGGCATTGCGGTGACGCATCCACGCCACATCGGCCACTTGCGGGCCAGGCAGGTAAGCCGTGCCAATTTCACCCACCCGATGAATGTTGTTTTGCGAAAACCAGCGATAAGTCGGCTTGAGCGGGCGTGCATGATGCACCTCCTCGCCAATGCGGGCAAACACTTGGGCCTCATCCTTGAAACGCGCCAAACTGATGAATTCAGAATGCCCGCTGTATTTGAACCAAGCCTTCAAAAAACCTTCGTTGGCCGATTGACGGCCCATGAGTGTCGGGCCTGAGGTGCTGTAGCTGTCTTTCGCGGGGATGCGAATGACGCAGTTAAGAGGTTTACTCGTCATGATGTCCATGGTGCGTCACTCGAACGGATGAGGAGCTTGTTCTCCCCATTTGTCGAGGTATTTTTGATAAGCCTCACGCCAGCCCTTGCTTTCGTAACCGCCTACGCTTTTGTGTGTAATGGCAATGGGCCAAACGCCCAAGCGCAATCCTGCCTGAGTGGCTGACCGACAAAAATCGAGGTCATAAAAATGAAAACCCAGCGAGGCATCAAACTGAACTTGGTGATTGATCAGTGTCTTTCCACGGGCAGCAATGAACACCCCATCGAGCAGCTGTGCGGCACCAGAACTTTCCCCAAACCGGGAAAGCGCATGCATTTTTCGCCGTGCATTGGGCATGTCCATGGTGGCGTGAAAAACACTGCCAAGCAAATCGTCCTTCGGACCCTCTTGTTTCAAAAACCGCGGACGGTGCCATGCCGGTTGACCAAAATAACGCCGACGGTTACCCGCTACGCCCACGACGTCGTAATGCTCAAGCGCTTCGTGGAGACGATGTGGAAGATACATGTCATCAAAACGCACGTCGTCATGCACGAAAACGATGATGTGGTTGGCCCACCGTTCAAGGATGGCGGCGTTGTAGACGGCGCCAATCGCTTTGGCATTGTTCGCGGCGGCATGCACTTTGATGCGGATGCCGCGTTCGCGCATTTGGGTAATGGACTGTCCCAGAGCAGTGTGCGTAAAAAACCGTTCTGCCGACTCTCTTGTCGCGGTCACGATGAGCAGTTGTTCGGGCTGCGCCTTAGCGCAGACATGCCCTTGGATGCCCCAAGCGGCAGCCTCGTTGCCTGGGGCGTGGGCCAAAATATCACTCAATGGCTCTTCGCTCACCCCCAGTTGAGCCACCAAAAGGGGGTGGCCATCGGCATCGCGCAAGACGCACCGCGGATGCCGTTGCCACCACTCGTGCATTCTCGAGACAAGATGGTAATCATCCACCTGCAAATCATTGGCGCTCCACACCGTGCCAAGCGCTTTGCCTTCACGAACCGCTGTCTGTGAAGCCTCCCAAGTCATGTCTGGGCACAAGCTCACGCGAGGGTCTTTGGCCACATCCACCAACAGGGACGAAGAGGCGCTGCGGGTCAGCCATTGCACTGGTGGCACAGCTTGCGCCGGGCCTTCGTGTGTAGGGATGAAGCGTGCAGCGCTGGATTTATCGCGCATTTTTTGCAAATAACGCACCGGCGCCTGGATGTAGCGGTGAATCTCAGGGATGTGTTGGGTGTAACGCCAAAAAAACACATCGGCCACAGTCAGCGCACCCGAAAGCGGTTTGGTCTTTCCGCTGTAGTGCAACACTTTGTTGTTGTAAGTGCCCAAGTCTTCAAAACATCGGCCCAGCGAAAGGTTGACTTGAAAGTTAAAGCGCTCCGGCAACATCCAAATTTGCCCGCGAAATACCACGTTGAGCAGATCTTGATCATGGTGCTTTGCACGTGGATAGGTGATTACAAAGCGTTGAAGCTCATCCAAGAGATCGCGCGAGATGCGTGAGGGGCGTATCCCGAGAACACCCGAATTGATGTATTCATGTTCAAGAAGACCTATATGCTGCAGTTCCCGCATTTGTGATGCATCACTGGTGAACAAACTGTCCTTCACCGCCGCAATCGGGTGTTTTTCTGGATCGCTTTCAATGACCGCGACCAAGTCTGCAATGTCCACCTGATTGAAAATGACGTCCGCATCCAGATAAATCACCAACTCCAGATGCCGCAACAGTTGAGGAATCATGAGGCGATAAGCTGCAGCAGGGCTGAATTTTCCGAAGTCGATGGTCTTTGCCGCATCTGGCAAGGCCACCGCATGAAAACTCAAGCAATTTTGGTGTTTTTCACACAAGGCTTGCAACGCCTGTCGGGCAACGTCGCGCAAGGTGTCGTCATGCAACACATGAACGTGCAAAGCACTGCGGGTGTGCGCGAAAACCGACGTGAGTGTGACCACCACATAAGGCCAATAAGCACCTTGTTTGTCATGCAGCGCAAGTGCAATGTGTGTCATTTTCTGGGAAATGCTCTCAGCATCGGGGGAAGACGGAACCGTTCATAAGGGCTCAAGATCCAAGCCTCATGGCTCTTTGGGTGGTGATTTTGGGGTGTTTTCACGGTCCTTTTCGCTCTCGGGTGCCGGTGGCACTTCGCCTTGAGGTCGCCCTGAAAACATGGTCCACCAAACAATCACTACAAAGATGAGCAAGGCCAGCAACGCTTCCAGCAAAATAAGGGCCATGAGCAAAATTCCGTTTCTTTGGATTAACCGGTTTCATTCCGGCTGCATATTGGCTACGATTGTAGGCATCCTCGTGGGCTGTTCCGTTGCCCCCGTAGTGGATGTGGATGAAGCCGCACCAACCACACCCGCGTCTTCGACGACGCGCATCGATTTGGGACCACTGCCTCCTGCCATCATGCAAACCCAAAGCCGCTGGGTGCCGGTGCGCTGGTCTGACCTGCCTGGGCTGGAGACTGACGCCTTGAGCGAAGCTTGGCCTGCATGGCTGAAAAGCTGCTCACGCGCCACAAGCCCCTGGGCCACACTGTGTCCAGAAATTCGGCAACTGGCCAATGCCTCTGTACAGGACCAACGCCGATGGATTCGGGAAAAACTACAGCCGTACCGGGTGGAGTCGCATGACGGCCAAGCACAGGGAAAATTGACCGCTTATTACGAACCACGTTTTGACGCATCACGCTTGCCACGTGCCGGCTTCAACATACCGCTGTATGCGCCACCACAGGGCTTGGCCAAAGGCACCCCTTGGTTCAGCCGTCAGGAAATCGAGACCCAACCTTCAGCGCGTCAGGCACTGCGCGGAAAAGCCCTTGTTTATCTGGCCGACCCGATTGACGCCATGGTCCTGCACATTCAAGGCTCCGGCTTGATCAGCGTCACCGAGCCCGATGGCCGTCAACGCACGATGCGCATGGCTTTTGCCGCATCGAATGAACACCCGTACAAAAGCATCGGCAGCTGGCTTTTGCAACAAGGTTTGCTGAAAGACGCCTCTTGGCCAGGCATCAAGGATTGGTTGGACCGCAACCCTTCGCGTGTGAACGAGTTGCTCTGGAAAAACCCCCGGTTCATCTTTTTCAAGGAAGAAGCCCTGACAACAGATACGGCCCTTCAAGGGCCCAAAGGGGCACAAACCGTGCCCCTGACAGCGGGTCGCTCAATCGCTGTTGACCGCAACAGCATCCCCTACGGCACGCCGGTTTGGCTGATGTCCAAAGGGCCGCAAGTCACGTTGGATAAATTGGTGATGGCCCAGGACACCGGCAGCGCGATTGTGGGGGCCGTGCGCGCCGACTACTACGCGGGCTCTGGCAAAGCCGCTGGAGAGTTCGCAGGGCGAATCAACCAGCCACTTCAACTGTGGGCGCTGTGGCCCCGATGAGCCTGTCCTGCCGCCCGGGTTGTGCGGCCTGCTGCACAGCCCCGTCCATCTCGTCGCCCATCCCGGGCATGCCCAACGGAAAACCCGCAGGCGTTCCCTGTGTGCAACTGGACGAACACTTGCGCTGCAAAATCTTCGGCCTACCCGAACGTCCTGCTGTGTGTAGACAACTCCAAGCATCTTTGGAGATGTGCGGCCCACAAGACGACGGCGGTGCGTTTGCGCGGGGCTATCTGATGCGGCTGGAAGCTTTGACACGACCGGACTGATGCCGGAAGATACCTCGACCTCACATCACCACAACACCATGCTGCTTCAACCTCAAAATATCGCGCTGTTTTTCACCGTCGCCTTGCTGGCGGTCACAGCCTATTTTTTGCTCGGCTCAATACCCCTGCTGACTCTCAAACACGAC
>JACCDH010782025.1_pt1 | contig 13672 bp, 14 predicted proteins | sample 7442481 | NCBI WGS metagenome assembly JACCDH01 (sample SAMN15323433, study PRJNA562643) | freshwater metagenome | isolation source: river surface water | place: USA:Blue River Watershed | collected 2017-08-15
ATTAAATAAGATAAGTCATGGCAAAGAAAACCGTAGCAACTTTACAAACAGCTTCTAAAAGATTAACCAAAGCTATTAAAATGGTTAAATCTCCAAAAACTGGCGCTTACACATTCGTTGAATCTGTGATGGCTCCTGAATTAGTTGATGAATTCTTGAAAAAGAAATAATTCATAAAACAATTATATAGATAAGCTACTTTCGTTTGAAAGTAGCTTTTTTATTTTTACATTTGTTGTCAACGAGCGTAGAGCAACAATTATTTCTTATTTAGTAATCAGAAATTAAAACGTATGAGTTTTTTTAAAAAAATATTTTCTTCCGAAAAGAAAGAACCCATCTTAACCGATCAAGAGAAACAAACATTGGACAAAGGTTTGGAAAAAACGAAAACTTCTTTTTTTTCAAAATTAACCAAAGCGGTTGCGGGCAAGTCTAAGGTAGATGATGAGGTTTTAGATAATTTAGAAGAAATATTAGTTTCTTCAGATGTTGGGGTGAATACCACTTTAAAAATTATTGAGCGCATCGAAGAACGAGTTTCTAAAGATAAATATTTGGGAACCGATGAACTCAATGGAATTCTTCGTGAAGAAATTGCCAGTTTATTATCGGAAACCAACTCGGGTGAAGCTACCGAATTTTCAATTCCGGCCGATAAGAAACCATACGTAATTATGGTGGTTGGTGTCAATGGTGTTGGAAAAACGACTACCATTGGAAAATTAGCCTACCAATTCAAGAAAGCAGGTTATAACGTAGTGTTAGGCGCTGCAGATACGTTTAGGGCTGCAGCCATTGATCAATTACAAATCTGGGCCGATAGAGTAGGTGTGCCAATTGTAAAACAACAAATGGGGAGTGATCCTGCTTCTGTTGCTTTTGATACCTTACAAAGCGCTGTAGCACAAAATGCCGATGTTGTTATTATCGATACAGCAGGTCGTTTACACAATAAAGTAGGATTAATGAATGAACTTTCTAAAGTGAAAAAAGTAATGCAAAAAGTGGTGGAAGACACACCAAACGATGTATTGTTAGTTTTAGACGGTTCCACCGGTCAGAATGCTTTTGAGCAAGCCAAACAATTTACTGCTGCGACGGAAGTTTCGTGTTTAGCGGTCACAAAATTAGATGGAACGGCTAAAGGTGGCGTTGTTATTGGTATTTCAGATCAATTTCAAATTCCGGTTAAATATATTGGAGTTGGTGAAGGAATTGAAGACCTGCAAGTTTTCAATAAGTATGAATTTGTGGATTCATTTTTTAAATAAATAATCATGGAATTTTTAAAATATAAAATGGTCAAGCTGCTTTTAGTAGCTTTAGTGTTAGCCCTTGTAGCATTCCCTTTTGACGAAACGGGCTTTATTTTTATGTCTTTGCGATTGATTTCATTTGCCATATTTATGTATGTATTTATCAAACTGACCAGCGCAAAAAAGAAAGAGAAAAAATAATTAATTGATTAGGGCATTAATTTTTTCCCACAATACTTCATCAAAATCAGAAAGGGCCATATTAACAGCATCAGCTGCATCGCCCATTCTTACAATGACTAACTTTCTACTGGGAACAACGTATATTTTTTGATCGTTTTTTCCTAAAGCACAAAACATATCATCGGGGGCAGATGGAATAATTTTTCCATTAAACTGAAATTGCGTTTGGGGTAATCGATAGCTGGATTTCCCGTTTAACCACCATAAATAGCCATAAGCTAAGTTGCTACTTTGTGAAGTAGTTGTAGCATTTTGCATGTAATTTATTGGAACAATTTGGTCGTTTTCCCATTTTCCATTATTAAGCGCTAATAATCCAAAACGTGCCATACTTCGTGTATCACTTCGATAAACACTTAATCCGTTTAATGGTAGCCAAAAACCAGTCATCCCAATTTTATTTCTCAATTTGGTGTTAAAATAGTTATTCCAGGTTTGATTTGTCGCTTGTGCAACTACGTCTTGCAATTTCACATAGACATTATGATAAGCCCATCGCGTTCCAGCATCGGCGACATATTGCAAGTTGGTTGGGGAAACATCATCTCCTAATGCGTCATTTAATCCAGATGTCATGGTAAGTAAATGCTTGTTGGTGATTAAATTTTCTTTGGCCAACGGAATGCTTGTCCAACCTGTTCCAATATAATCTGAAACTTTATTATTGATGTTTAAAAATCCTTCAAATTCAGCAATTCCTGTAACAGTTGCCGTTAAGGTTTTTCCGGCACTGGCCCAATACCATATTTCTGAAGCGGAATGACCATTAAAATAGTATTCCATCACAATTTTTCCATTGTGCAAAACCATGAAACTTTTGGTGTTTTTTACTGCTAAATAATCCAACAAAGGTTGAACTTGTGATTGATTCCAACCTAAACTTGTCACACTTTTGGTTTCCCAATTAGAAGAACCGATTGGTGGAAAATACATGGTTTCCTCCGGAGAATGGCAGCCACAATCCTTTTCTTCACAACTAATTCCAAAACAGAATAAAATTAATAGTAATGTGTATTTTTTCATCGAATGCATTTGAAAGATCAAGATTTGGACAATAAAAATAAGGATTAGTTTAATTCAAATCAGAAATAATTGTAATTTTAGACCTTATTAGTATTTAAAAATGAAAAAGTTATTCGTATTATTTTTTTTAGGAACAATAGTAGTTTCTTGTAAACAAACAATTACCGAGACAGATTTACAGTACTTAAATGGCTATTGGGAAATTGAAAAAGTTACATTGCCAGATGGTGACACAAAGGAATATAAAGTAAATGAAACCATCGATTATTTTCAAATTGCACAAAAAAAAGGCTTTAGAAGTAAAGTCATGCCTCAGGTAGATGGAAGTTATTTGACGAATGATATCAAAGAATCAGTACAAGTTAGTTTAAAGGATGGTTCGGCTACTTTGCATTATAAAACGACATACGCAAAATGGAATGAAGAAATCATTGCCTTGAGCAAGGATCATTTTGTAGTAAAGAATGCCCAAGATTTAGAATACCATTATAAAAGACCCGTCAAATTTTCAGTAAAGTAAAATGGCAAAACGATTCAATGAAGAAAATTCGATTGCCGACGTACTCAAACAATTTATTGTTCAAAATAAATTAGAATCGGGCATAGATGTAGTAAACGTGCGCGAAGCCTGGCAAAATGTTATGGGCAACGGTGTCAATAATTATACTACAGAAATTCAATTGAAAGGAAGTATGCTTTATGTGGCTTTATCATCTGCAGTGTTGCGAGAAGAATTGAGTTATGGAAAAGACAAAATCATAAAAATGATTAACGAAGAGGTGCAAAAAGAATTGGTGACACACTTAGTATTGCGATAAAAAAAATCTCGTTTCCAAAAAGAAACGAGATTTTATATTTTATGTTAAAATTGAAATGCTGAAATCAACAATTTTCAATTAAAACTGCTCTCTACCTGCAAAATGAAAAGCACCTTCGATAGCTGCATTTTCATCTGAATCTGACCCGTGTACTGCATTTTCTCCAATTGAAGTTGCATATTTTTTACGGATAGTTCCTTCAGCAGCATCCGCTGGATTTGTAGCACCAATTAAAGTTCTGAAGCTCTCAACAGCATTATCTTTTTCTAAGATAGCCGCTACAATTGGACCTCTTGTCATGAATTCAACTAATTCACCAAAGAAAGGTCTTTCACTGTGAACCGCATAAAATTTTTGAGCATCTGCAACTGTTAATTGCGTCAATTTCATTGCTACAATTCTGAAACCACCTTCAGAAATCATATTTAAAATTCCACCAATGTGTCCGTTTTCAACAGCATCTGGTTTGATCATTGTAAAAGTTCTATTACTTGCCATTTTTTTGTTTTTTATTGGGTGCAAAAGTAGCTATATTTCTTCAAAAAGAGAAAAATTCTGCACTTATTTTTTTTGAGCACTCCGTTTTGTGGACTTAATAAACGAGAATAGTGAAATTTTGCGCTAAAGGCTGTAAAGATGTTGATAATTGTTCGATTAATGTTGGGCCAAATGCTTCATAATACATCGCAAAATTAGCTGTCCGTTCTTGTAAAATTTCCTTTGGAAACAACTCATTTTGTAATCCAGTAATTTGAGACAATTCCTCAGATAATACTCTTTTTTCAGCTTTTAACAAACGCTTTTCTAAGGTGTCTAATCCATTAATTTGTTTTTTTTCTTGTGCAGCAACAGCACCAAAAAAGGACTTGTCGGTTTGATTTGCTATCCGATACAATCGTTCAAATTGTAAGCGTAAGTGTTCTTTTTCCGCTGTAAAATCAATCGTAAACTGAGACTTTTCTTTCGTTTTTTTGTCCAAAAGGGATTGTTGTGGTAAAAATATATCTTCCCATGTTAGTGCTAATTTGCTCAACTTTGCAGCTTGTTTTTGAGTAGCCAAAAGCGCAGAATTTCGGAGTAATAACATTGGAAAGGTTAGGTTGTATGCTTCAAAAGTAGATTTTAATTGCAGCCAATAGGCAATTTCACCGCCTCCACCAATGTAGCAAAGGTTGGGTAATAGTACTTCTTGGTATACGGGTCTCATGAGTACATTCGGACTAAAATGAATGGGGTTTTTTTTCAATTCCGCTAGTATTTCGGCTTTTGTAAAAACAATAGAAGTCGAATTGACGGAATAATTTCCATTCTCATTGATTATCCGTTCGCGCAAATTATCTCGCAAGTAAAATAAATTGATGGCTCGTGGATTTACTTGAAGGGTATATTCGGTTAGTTTTGGAAGGGTTTCGGTTACTTTTTGATGAGAGATTTGTTCAACTAATTCTCTCTTTACATACGGAATAAAAAGTTTTTTCAATGCATCAACATCAGCATCTAGAATTACTAAACCGTCATTTTTAAATATTTCGTTTGCTAAATACCGTGTAGCATCGGCTAAATTTTGATGGGCAACATAGGCTTTTTCAAAAAGGTCACATAAATATGCAGCGTGATTTCCTAATCCAATTTCTTTTTTAAAGGTTTCAAGAACCGTTGCTAATTCTTCAGTTGCGAGGCGTCCAACAGCTCCTTTGCTTTCCCGATTCCATTGTATTTTTTTGTCGTGATAATTAAAATAGTTTATTTCGTCAAAATCATGGTCTTCTGTAGCCATCCAATAGATAGGTACAAAATGCTGAGCAGGGTATTTTTTTTTCAATTCCTTGCAAAGATTAAGAGTAGAAATAATTTTATATAAAAAATATAAGGGTCCTGTAAATAAATTCAGTTGGTGCCCTGTGGTAACGGTAAAAGTATTTGGATCTTTTAGTGATTGAATGTTGTATGCTGTGGGTTCTGAAACCGTAAAATTGTGGTATTGTTTTTCTAATGCTAAAACAAGAATCTTACGGTTTTCAATAGGGTAATTTGCCTTCTTTTCTTCGATTTGGGCTTCAAAATTATCCAATTTTGGAAAGCGATTGTATAACGATTGTAGCTCTGGTTTTTCATCCAAATAATCGACGATGAGTTTTGAAAAATAACCCGAATTTTGATACGTGATACAATCGTTTGACATTAGAAAAATATTTTGTGCTAAAATACTAAATTTCTTTATGCAATAATCGCTTTTTGTAAGGATATAGTTTTTAAGAAAAAGACTATTTTTGCTAAAACTATTCTTTTGAAAGATATTCTCATCATAACACCGCCTTTTACCCAACTGAATACACCGTATCCAGCTTCGGCCTACATTAAAGGGTTTTTGAATACCAAAAATATTTCTGCGTTTCAGATGGATTTGGGTATTGAAGTGATTTTAGAAGTATTTTCAAAGAAGGGGTTAACACAGATTTTTTCATCCATCACCCATCATCCATCACCTAACAATCAAAGAATTTATTCCTTAAAAGACGATTACATCAAAACTATTGATTCGGTAATTGCATTTCTTCAAGGTAAAAATCCGTCGTTGGCACGCCAAATTTGTGCCGGAAATTTTCTTCCTGAAGCGGCTCGATTTGACCAATTAGACGATATGGAATTTGCTTTTGGTTCAATGGGAATTCAAGACAAAGCCAAACATTTTGCCACATTATACTTAGAAGATCTATCCGATTTTATTGTAACCTGTGTAGATGAAAATTTTGGATTCAGTCGGTATGCCGAACGATTGGGTAGGAGTGCTAATTCATTTGACGAATTGTATGCTCATTTGTTAGAAGAACCAACGTATATTGATACAATTGCGCTTAAAATTCTCAACAAACGAATAGCAGAAGTAGCGCCTAAATTGATTTGTTTTTCGGTGCCTTTTCCCGGTAATTTATACAGTGCCTTTCGATGTGCGCGCGCAATAAAAGCCAATTTTCCTGACTTGAAAATTGCAATGGGAGGCGGTTTTCCCAACACCGAACTTCGCGATTTAAAAGATGTTCGCGTTTTTGAGTTTTTTGACTTTATTACGTTAGACGATGGGGAATTGCCATTGGAATTGCTTTATGATTTTATAGAACATTCTCCTATTATTTCAGATGCGCAGTTCAAACGCACCTTTCATCTAGAGAACAATGAAGTTGTTTATAAAAATAACACCCTACGTTCCGATTATAAACAATCGGAAGTGGGAACACCCGATTATTCCGATTTGTGGTTGGATCAATACATTTCGGTGATTGAAATGGCCAATCCGATGCACAGTTTATGGAGTGATGGCCGCTGGAACAAACTGACAATGGCCCATGGATGTTATTGGGGTAAATGTACGTTTTGTGACATTTCATTAGATTATATTAAACTTTACGAACCCATTGCGGCTGCATTGATTGTGGATCGAATGGAAACCTTAATAGAACAAACCGGTGAAAATGGTTTCCATTTTGTAGATGAAGCAGCACCACCTGCTTTGATGCGCGAAGTGGCTTTGGAAATTATCAAAAGAAAATTAGTGGTTTCTTGGTGGACCAACATTCGTTTTGAGAAAAGTTTTACCTCCGATTTGTGCTTGTTGTTAAAAGAATCGGGATGTATTGCTGTTTCGGGTGGCTTAGAAGTTGCATCAGATCGGTTGTTAGCGCTCATCAAAAAGGGAGTTACCGTGGAGCAAGTGGCACAAGTGACACGAAATTTCACAGCATCTGGCATTATGGTACATGCCTATTTGATGTACGGATATCCTACACAAACTGTTCAAGAAACCGTGGATAGTTTGGAAATGGTTCGACAGTTGTTTGAATTAGGCGTCCTGCAAAGTGGTTTTTGGCATCAATTTGCCATGACAGCGCATTCTCCAGTGGGAATGTTTCCTGAGGAATTTGGTGTAATTCCACTACAAAATCAAGTTACTTTTGCTAATAACGACATCAATTTTAAGGATAAAACAGGGGTCAATCATGATAAATTTAGTTTTGGATTAAAGAAATCTTTATTCAATTACATGCACGGCATTTGTTTTGACTATGAACTGCAAGAATGGTTCGATTTTACGATTCCGAGAACTAAAATACCTAAAGATTATATATACAATTGCTTGCAAAATGAACAATCGTTCACTACTAAACCAAATGCACGAATTCTATGGCTTGGTGGTTTACCTCAAGTAGAAATTAGTACGAAATCCAAGAAAGGCAACCAATGGAAAATGATGAAATTAACGTTTCACAAGAAAACGCAATCCATCGATATTACACTTTCTGAAAGGGAAGGAACATGGTTGTTGTCTGTTTTAGAGCGATTGACCATAGGAAATAAAAAATGGTCCTTTTCTGATGTAAAAGCTGATTTCGAAAAACAAGACGAAAATTTCGAATTGTTTTGGTACAGTAAACCCATGCAAATGGTTAAAAATGTCGGATTAATTACGCTCTAATTGACGATATCAGGCCTTTAAATACCTATCGTAAACTTTATTCCTCTAGTACAAAAAAGCGATTAAGCGATTAGTAAACTAAAAATAATACATTGTTAAATCGCAATCCCGAGTAAGGAAATCATCCGTTACACGATAAAATAATGTTAAAACTCCTGTAATTTAGGGGAGTTTTTTTATCTTGCGTTCCCTTTATTACGTTGAAATTAATCTATCCCAAAATGAATCGTTACCTCCTTTTTACTATTTTTTTGTTTTTTACTTCGTCTGCTCTTTTTTCTCAAAAGACCATTAAGCATACAGTTGTTGAGGGAGAATCGGTTTATGTAATTGCAAAAAAATATGGGGTAACCGAAGCCGATATTTATGAATTGAATCCGAAATCTAAAGGCACTTTACTTCAGCTGAAAACGATACTGCTGATCCCCAACAAGCGCAAAGCAACTGAAGATAAAAAGAAAAAAACAGCACCAAAAAACAGTGATACGCCAGATTTTCATGCGGCAGAAGCCGGAGAATCTTTATATAAGATTGCCCTTAAATATGGCATTTCATTAGAAAAGATTAAAGAAATGAATCCGAATCTCAATCCCGAGTCGATTCAAATAGGCGATAAAATCACTATAGTTGCTATTAAAAAAAATGGTACTGATAAAAAACCGAAGCAATTGCCTAAAGTGGAGCAACCCGTAAAACCCAAGCCGGTTTCTACTCCTGTGCCTGCTCCAACTGTAGTTTCAGTTCCCGTGTCGCCAATTCCAATGGTTTGTGAAGACGAATTGGGAAATACGATTCATACGGTTCAAAAAGGGGAAACCTTGTATCGCATTGCCAAAATGTACAATGTCAAACTAAAAGACTTGCAGGAATTAAACGAAGAAGTTGTAGCGAATTTACCCGAGGGATATTTATTGATTGTGAAACTTGGAAATCTTGAGATTGAGAAACATCAAAATAGTAGCATCACGAAAACTGTGGTAGCTCCAATTTCAATGGAAAACATGACCAAAGCAGAGTTTTTAATTGCAAAGGCATCTGAGTATATTGGCACCCGATACCGAGGTGGAGGTACTACTGCTGCCGGTTTTGATTGTTCGGGTTTGATGTTTACTACCTTTAAAAATATAGACATGACCTTGCCGCGATCTTCAGGATCAATGGCAGTAGGGGCAGGAGTAAAAATAGAACGTGACCAGGCTCAAAAAGGTGATTTGATTTTTTTTACGACCAATGGAAGAGGGAGTATCAATCACGTAGGAATGATTACCGAAATTTTGGACGACGAAATTAAATTTATTCATTCCTCAGTACAATCAGGAGTAGTTATTTCATCTACCAAAGAACCCTATTATGCCAAGCGATTTATACAAATTAATCGGGTATTAACAGAATAAAAAAAAAGCCACTAAAAGTGGCTTTTTTTTATAACTCTTTTGATAGTTAGTTGTTTTTTAAAAAGGTGTAGATTTCATCTTTCAAGCGAACCCGATCTTTTCTCAATTTATTCAATACGTCATCAGATTTAGGGTCGGCATCGGATTCAATGTTATAAATTTCGTGATCTAAAACATCATAACTGTCAAACAGTTTTCTAAAATGTGCATTTTCAATTTTTAGCGTATGAATTTTTTCTTCGTATTCGTGAAAATCAATAACTAGTTGGTGTTTCGTAATCATAATAGTATTTTTTTATTCGTTTAGTCAAAATTACAAGCAATATTTCCAGATCCATATGATAATTGTCATTGCTAAAAAAAAATCCTCACAATATAATTGCAAGGATTTAATAGGGTATTCAACAATACTATTTGCTATACGGGTTCAGCATATAAATCAAATTCTGTAGCATCAATTATTTTTAGATTGACAAAATCTCCCGTTTTTAAATAGAATTTTGAAGCCTCAACAAGTACTTCGTTATCTACATCCGGACTATCAAATTCGGTTCTTCCAATGAAATATTGGCCTTCCTTTCTGTCGATCACACATTTAAATGTTAGGCCTATTTTTTCTTGATTCAAATCCCATGAAATTTGTGATTGCAAATCCATAATTTCAGCCGCTCGTGCTTGTTTTACTTCTTGAGGTACATCGTCTACAAGCGCATAAGCTCCAGTGTTTTCTTCGTGTGAATACGTAAAACAACCCAATCGCTCAAATTTCATCTCTTGAACCCAATCACGTAATGTTTCAAAATCTTCTTGTGTTTCTCCAGGATAACCAACAATCAAAGTTGTGCGAATGGCCATACCTGGAACACGGGATCTAAATTCTTGTAATAATTTTGTAGTTTTTTCTTGAGTAGTCCCGCGCTTCATGGATTTTAATACAGTATCCGAAATATGTTGCAACGGAATGTCAATGTAATTGCAGATTTTTGGTTCGCGTTTCATCAAATCTAAAACATCCATAGGGAAACCACTCGGAAACGCATAATGCAAACGAATCCATTCAATACCGTCTACTTTAGCAAGGTTTTCTAACAGTTCGGCTAGATTTCTTTTTTTGTACAAATCCAATCCATAATAGGTCAAATCTTGTGCAATAAGGATCAATTCTTTCACCCCTTTTTTAGCCAAGCCTTCAGCTTCTTTTACTAATTTTTCAATGGGTTGTGAAACGTGTTTCCCTCGCATTAAGGGTATCGCACAAAAGCTACAAGGTCGGTCACAGCCTTCTGCAATTTTTAAATAGGCATAATTTTTTGGCGTAGTGGTCAATCGCTCGCCCAGTAATTCATGTTTATAGTCGGCCCCTAAAGCTTTTAAAAGTAAAGGCAATTCTGTGGTTCCAAAATATTGATCCACATTCGGTATTTCTTTTTCTAGGTCCGGACGATATCGTTCGGATAGACAACCGGTAACAAAAACTTTATCAACAAAACCTTGTTCTTTTTTATCTACATATTCCAAAATCGTATTTACCGATTCTTCCTTTGCATTGTCAATGAAACCACAGGTGTTGATGACCACAATATTTCCTTCTGTTTCATGTGCGACGTCTTTGCCGCTAGCTTTCAATTGTCCCATCAATACTTCACTATCATAGGTGTTTTTGGAACAACCTAGTGTAATGACATTGATTTTGTTTTTTTTTATCGATTTGGTTCTCATGTTTTTCTATTTGTTTCCGAACTTTCGGTGTGCAAAATTACATAAAAAAAACCACTTCAAAAGTAGAAGTGGTTCTGAAATATTTTGGAAAACGGTTCCTAAAAAAAGATTGAATAGGTAACGGTTACATTATTGTTAGAAGTTTGTACTTGTGCAGCATCGGTCATTCCAGAAGATAAGAAGGCTACTTGTTGGCTGCGACGGTCATTTGCAAATGCAAAATCCAATTTACTTTCACCAAAATTATAGCCTAATCCACCAGAATATCCAATCAAATTACTCATTGTGCTTGTTAATTTATACGGACTCTCTTCAAATCGATAGCCGCCACGTACACTCCATTTTTTTATTTTATACTCTCCTCCAATGCGCAATTCGTAGGCATTTTTAAATTGTTGGTGCATTTGAATGTTCAAGCTATTAAATAGTGCATCATTAGTGGGTTTAAATTTGATATTGCTGAAGTCTTTCATGCCGTAATCGATACTTAATAACCCTTTTTTATTAAAAATAAAAGCACCACTAAATGTTATTTTGCTAGGTGTTTGAATTTTGTAGGAAGGGTAAATATTAACTACATTAGGGGCTATTACTTCTTGAAAATCAGCTGTACCGTCTGTTGTGTTAACGATTAAACGCTGTGTTAGTTCGTCGGTTAAGCGATACCAAGTGGGTGATTCATAGGCAATACCAGCTCGAAATGATTCTGTGACTTTTAGAATGGCTCCTAAGTTTAATGAGAAACCTGTTCCATAGGTGTAAAGTTCGTTGTCAAATTGCAGCTCGGTAGCTGTATATCCATCAGTAAATATCGGATTGTTGTTGGATTCGTAAACAGAACTCGTTTTTACATAGTCTGTAAAATGTGCATTCAAGTTCATACCTAGAAACAATCTGTTTTTATAGGAAGTGGCAATATTTGCGGCTAATTTGCCGTTGTAACCCGTACTGGTTACATAATTTTCTTGATAATAATTTCCACCTGAGGGCACGTTAGAGAAATAGGTGTCCGGACCATCAGATTCAATTAAATACGATTGATAAGCCAACATGGCTTGCTGTGCAGGAAATCCTAATCCACTTGTCTGACCTAAATAGGTGTATAAATCTGTAATACTTTCATTGTTTTGAAGTACTACATTTTCAATTGGGAGCCCTTGTGCTTTATCTAAAAAATATTGGTCAATTGAATTTGATGGGTTGGTTCCGGCTGAAAACAATCTGTTGTCAAAGTCATTTGTATTGTCATAGTTTAGTGCAAAAGCTATTTTTGACCAATCGTTTTTTCCAGAAAAATCATTAAAAATCAAAACAGCTCCAATTTGATTCAAATCTAAAGAGCTAAAGTTTTCTTTTGTTTTACTCCCAAAATAATTGGAATTGTTGTTTACGTGGTATAAACTTCCAGAGATACTCGCATAATTGTTCGAAAAAAACAATGAACCTGCGGGGTTTACATGAATGGCCGATAAATCGCCACCCAATGCTCCAAAGGCACCACTCATTCCTCTAAAACGAGCTGTTCCGGTTAAATTATTTAAGGCATAGCGCAATCCATCTGTAGCTGAGGATTCTTGAGCTTGTACTGTTATTGAAACAACTAATAATAAAGATAAAATTATTTTTTTCATCATGTATAAATTAAATCAAATTCATGTGTATTAACCTCTACCGCCTCTACCGCTGCCACCTCCAGAACGACCACCTCCGCCACCTCCAAAGCCACTACCAGAAGAGCTGCTTCTTGGTGAAGAAAAATTGGTATTTGTTCTTGGTTCTGAAGTAGTATTTCTTGGAGATACTGTCGTATTGTCCGGTGCATTAGATCGGGGACTTGAAGATCTAGGATTTGTATTAATTTGCGGTGTGCTTCGTGGGTTTTGATTTGAATTTCGTGGGTTAAATGTTCTGGGTGACCCATTATAATTTGGTGTAACCGTTCTTCTACCAGGGTTGTAATTTGCGCTATTTCTTCCTGAACCGGTATTATAGTAACCGTTTCCGCCTCTTCGGCCACTGTTGTAGGCTACATTTCTTCCGCCATAAACACCCCAGCCCCAATTGTTATAATAGCCACCCCATCCAGGGCCATAAAAACCGTTTCCATACCAATTGTTCCAACCCCAACCCCAATTAGGGCCGTACCAGGAATTCCATCCCCAACCCCAATTTGGTCCATTCCAATTATTCCAACCCCATCCCATGTTGTATCCCCAATACGGTGAATACCAATTGTTCCAACCCCATCCATTGTCATAATAATTTATGGTTACTGAGGAAGCATTATTTCCCCAACCTGCATGATTTCGATCGCTGTATTCGTTGTTGTAAACACTAACTACAGTGTCTTGTGGGGTGTTGTTTTGATAAGTATCTACATCTGTAAAATAGGTATAATCTTCTTTCATTGCTCTAAATTTTTGAGCATATTCATCCGATTTAGCAGTAGCAACTTCGTTGTTAGTATTTGAAACAGTTTCTTTTTTTGGTGCTGATGTTGTGTAAATACCATCGTTTTCATAATAAGAAACGTTTTGGTATGAACCACAAGAAGTGGTGATAATTGCAACTATTCCAATAAAGAAAAATCCACATTTTTTTAGACCAATAGGGTAATAAGTTTTCATAACTCTTTTTTTTATTGTTGGACACTCCAAATTTAACTATTTTTGCCAAACATTTTAGTTAAAATTTATACAAACAATTTTTGTGCCAAAATATTTACAATGAGTAAGAACTTAACAA
>JACCDH011080959.1_pt1 | contig 13668 bp, 13 predicted proteins | sample 7442481 | NCBI WGS metagenome assembly JACCDH01 (sample SAMN15323433, study PRJNA562643) | freshwater metagenome | isolation source: river surface water | place: USA:Blue River Watershed | collected 2017-08-15
ATACAATGTGCGCATGGGGGATCCAGAAACGGAAGTGGTTATCCCAAGGATAGAATCCGACTTTTTAGATTTGTTATGGAAAACAGGAAAAGGGGAACTAAAATCTGTAGAGCTAAAAATTAGTCCAGATACAGCCACTACGGTAATTATGGTTTCGGGTGGATATCCCGAGGATTACCAAAAAGGTAAAGTAATTTCTAATTTAGATAAAACTGCAAACAGCATTGTTTTTCATTCGGGAACCAAAGAGGAAAACGGAAACATTGTAACCAACGGCGGAAGAGTTTTAGCCATCACCAGTTTCGGAAAAGATTTTAAAGAAGCACTTGCAAAATCTTATAAAAATACCGAAATTATCAACTACGAAAGCAAATATTTTAGAACTGATTTGGGTAAAGATTTGGAGAAGTATTTGGGGTAATTGTTTGTAAGCTTAAAAAATATTTATATGAGTATTCCTAAATATGACCAAATTCAATTTCCAGCTTTACAAATATTAAGCGATGAAAATGAATGGAAATTAAGAGATTTAGAACCTTTGTTGGCAGTTTATTTTAAACTAACAAATGAGGAAATGTCTGAACCATATTCATCAGGTAATGGAACTATATTTCTTGATAGAATAAATTGGGCAATGAGTTATTTGAATATGGCAGGATTAGTTGCTAAGCCAAAAAGAGGAATTTATAAAATAAATGAAAAAGGTAAAGAGATTTTAAAAAAACCAAATGAATTTAGAGATTATATAAAAAAACAAATTGAGCAAAGAGATCCTACTAGAAGTAAGAAAGAAAAATTCGAAAGTGAAGAATTCGAAAGTATTTCAGGTACTTTAAATGATTTAACTCCTCAAGAAATTTTATACAATTCATTTCAAGGAATTAAAAAATCTGTATATCTTGAGATAATTGACACTATTTTGAGTAAAACTCCTCGTGAATTTGAAAAGTTAGTTGTAAGCTTATTGCAAAAATTGGGTTATGGAGGGCAAATTAAAAATTCAGGTTTGGTTACTCAAGCTTCTAATGACAAAGGGATTGACGGAATTATAAAAGAGGATATTCTAGGTTTTGGTAGAATTTATATTCAAGCAAAGAGATATAATAGAGATAACTTAATTGGTAGAGAAGAGATTCAAAAATTTGTTGGAGCATTAGCTGTAGAAAATTCAGATAAAGGAGTTTTTATAACCACATCGGATTTTAATAAAGGGGCTTATGAATATGTTGAGAATTTATCTTCAAATAATAAAATTGTACTCATAAATGGAAATAAATTATCAGAATTTATTTACGATTACAATCTTGGTATGCAAACAGAAAAAATAATTGAAGTCAAAAGACTAGACAGTGACTTTTGGGATAGTTTAGAAAACGATAAACAAATGATCTAAATAAACTAAACTTTTAACTTAATAATTTTTGAGATCATATTTATTATAATAATCAATCACGTTATAAAACTCCCAATTTACAAACAATCCAAAACCAAACAGTTTAAAATATAATTCTTTATCGAATAAATAAACGATTTTGTTTAACTTTGAAAGGCTTTAAAATATACCAAATAAAGCATTTTACAATGTTTCGGGATAAAAGTATTAACTTATTTTTTTTATGTTCGATAGGAATGCTTTTGGGTTTTACCAATCTAAAAGCACAGTTTTACAATGGTACACAAGGTGTTTTTGGTAAAAACAAAATACAGTACAAAGATTATTTGTGGAGCTATTACAAATACCAAAAGTTTAATGTTTACTTTAATGATGAAGCTAAAAATTTAGCCAATTATGTGGCTATTTCTGCTCATGTAAATTTGTTGGATATTGAGGATTTTTTCGATTATACCTTAAGTAACAAAATTGAATTTATTGTTTACAAAACCCAAGATTTAAGCCGAACGAGTAATATTGGTAATATTGATGATATAATGGCGGATAATGGCGCTGGTGTTCGAGCGAACAATAACCGCGTGTTTTTATTTGATAATGGCAATAAAAAAGATTTAGATATACAAATACGAAAAGGTATAGCGATGTGCTTGATTCAGGAGGTTTTATACGGACAAGAATACAATCCGAATATCCGAAGCAGTGTTTTGTTATTTTTACCGCAATGGTATGCTGCGGGTTTGGCCAATTTTGTGGCAGAAAACTGGAATGTGGAAAGAGATAACGAATTGAGAAATTTATTTGTGAGTAGAAAAAAAGTAAAAATTTACGATTTAAATGAACGTGAAGCGGCTTTGGTTGGACAAAATATTTGGTATCAGATAGCCGATCAATACGGGAAAAATGTTGTGCCAAAAATGTTGTTTGTAGCAGCATCTTCCCGAAATACCGAAACAAGTTTTTCGTATGTTTTGGGTTTAAAAATGAACGATTTTATTAAAGATTGGCGTGCTGTGAACCAAGAAATTTATGGATACTCGGCATTAAATTTAAAGCCTAACAACCTGGATGTTTTACCTGTAAAATACTCCAGAAAAAATATTTATCTCCGGCCGAAATCCTCACCCAATCAACCATATTTAGTGTATAATCAATTGAAATACAGCAGGCATTCTACTTTTTTAAAAAATACCGAAACAAATGAAACGAAACGTTTACTTAAAATTGGATATAAAATAGATATTTTACCCGATTACTCTTTTCCTATAACTACTTGGCATCCCAATGGTGAGTTTTTAAGTTTATTTTTTGAGAAAGAAGGAGAATTAAATTGGTGGTTAATTAACCCCAAAGAGGATGATGTATTGGAAAGTAAAATACCACAATTGGATAAAATTTTATACGCAGAATACAGTCCGAGTGGAAATCAATTACTTTTTATTGGAACTAAAATGGGCAAAACGGACTTGTATGTTATGGATGTACAATCACGAAATCCAGTGGCTATCACCAACGATTATTTTGATATTTATAGTGCAACGTATTTAAACAATGCTCAAATTATTTTTAGCTCGAACAGAGACAAAGACACTTTAGGAATTGGCGGCTTGGAAAATAAGGTTTTTAACAAAAAAAACAATTTGTATTTGGTTAATATTTTAGGCTTTAAACCTACTAAAAATCATAAAATTATTCCTTTAAAAAATATGCCCGCACAGTTTACGAATTTGCAAAGTGGATTGCACAACAAATTTTATTTTACCTCTAATCAAACCGGAATAAATAATTTGTATGTAGGATTATTGGATAGCGCCATTACACATGTGGATACAGCCATACACTATTCGTATTTTGTAAATCACACGAAATTAAGCGATTGGGAATACGGAATTTCGGATGTAAATTATACTCAAAACAAATTAAATTGGGTGTACCACAAGGGTAAAAAAACATTCATGCAAACCTTAGAAACATATAACTTAGCAGAAACCAACGAAAATTACACACCTTTTGTATTAAAAAAATATCCCAAATTAAAGTCTAAAAATAACACAAACATTTCAAAATCAGGAATTACCGTAGATTCTTTAAAATCTAAAATGATAGAAAACCCCAACTTTGTTCTGCCTAAATATTATATTTTTAACAGTGAATTACAAAGTAAGGAAAAAGACTCAACAATAATTTTATCGGATAATGCCATAGATAAATTTGAGGTTTTTAAATTATCCGAATTGCCCGCAAGTGATTCCTCAGCTAATGTAGCTAAATTGCGAAATTATGAGGTAGAATTTAAAACTTTTGATGCCAATGTGGAGTTGAGTAATACATTTTTAAATCCTAGCTACCAAGTGTACACAGGTACAGGAGGAAATTTAACATCGCCAGTAAGCGGATTTACCCAATTTGGAATTGTGGATGTTTTGGAAGATTATAAAATTATTGGAGGTTTTAGATTTGGAAATATTGGCAATTACGAAACACTTTTAACTTTTGCCAATTACAAAAAACGTTGGGATAAACAATATACTTTATATCGTGGGTCGTTTACAGATTTTGCCAATAATATAGGCACCAAAAATGTTTTATATGATTTTTTAGTACAGCTTACTTATCCATTTAAAATGGTTAACCGTTTTCAGGTTACATTTTCGATGCGAATGGATCAGTTTATCCCTTTAAGTTTTAACGAATCCTTTTTGCGTTTGCCTAATGTTTTCGTTTTTAAACCTAATATCCGTTTAAATTATACTTATGATGATACACGTCCACTGGCCATAAATTTACGCGCCGGCACACGTTTTAAATTGTTTAACGAATATTATATCAATGCACTTAACCCACAATTACATACCATAACATATGGATTAGATTACAGATATTATTACCCATTGTATAAAAAAATTATTTGGGCAAACAGAGTTGCTGGTGGAGGAAGTGTAGGTTCCGAAAGATTGATGCATTATTTGGGTGGAGTGGATAATTGGATGTTCAATCAATTTAACAACAATTTAAATTCGGGAAGATTGCCACAAGGACAAAATTATGCTTACCAAACCCTAGGGAATAATATGCGTGGCTTTCAGCAAAATATACGAAATGGAACTGCTTTTATGAGTATTAGTACAGAGGTGCGTATTCCTATTGTTTCCTTGTTGTATCCTAAACCGATAAACAATCCCATTATTCAAAATTTTCAACTGATAACTTTTGCAGATATGGGTTCTGCCTGGACTGGTTTTCAGCCATTTAGTAAAAACAACACTTTTAATGAACAAAATTTCACCATAGGAAATCCCGAAAATCCAGTTGCCCGAATTAGAGTGGAATCCAAAAAACAACCCATTGTATTTGGTTATGGAATTGGTGTACGAACGCAAATTTTCAGTTACTTTATCCGCCTAGATTATGCCAGAGGAATTGGCGATGGAAATTCACAAAAAAGCATCTTTTATTTATCTTTAGCAAAAGATTTTTAAGCTAATCACTAATTAAATCCTTTGCGATATACTATGTGTGCCTTTGCGTGAAATTAAATTACTTAATTATTGCAATTAAAAATACAGGAATTATAAAAAACACAGTTAAAATATAAGCAAAACCATACCAACGTCTTTTTAAGGTAATTTCACCAATCCATTGCGCTAAAAAGATAGGTAATTTTTGAAAATATGGTATCAACATAAAAATTGAAACACCAATTAAATTAAATAAAATATGAACAAAAGCAATAGAAATTGCACCATCACTAGGATTGGATAAAGAAGCTATTAAAGCCGTAATAGTTGTACCAATATTTGCCCCTAACAAAAAAGGAAATGCTTTTTGTAAACTTACCACATTGGTTGCTACCAATGGAACGGTTAAAGATGTGGTTACAGAACTAGATTGAACCGCAGCAGTTAAACCAACTCCCCAAAACATTGATTTTATTGGTGAACCAAAAACTCTGGCTTCAAATTTCTCTTTGTTGTTACCAATAAACAACGCTTTTAAAATTTTAGATAAATATTTTAAGCTAAAAAACAAAGCAACAAACGCTATAATTAAAGTGATATAGCCATTATCAAAAATTTCGTGTACAAATTTAGCACTTTCTTTAATCGGACTAAAAGATGAGGTAGAAGCTTCTGGAGAGATAACAATTGCACTAAAAAATGTTTCCTCTAAAAATATTGCCAAATTAGATAAAAAATTAAAAGCTAACTCCAACGGGAAAATTACTATAGTTACAATTAAATTAAAAAAATCGTGAACTGTAGCGGCAGAAATTGCTTTGTTAAACTCTTTTCTGTTTCCCATATGTCCCATAGAAACGATTGTTGAAGTGATAGAAGTTCCTATGTTTGCACCTATGATTAATGGAACAGCATCTGCAACAGAATTAAATTGTCCGCTTGCCATTAAGCTAACCACTATAGATGTTGTTAAACTACTGGATTGCGTAATAGCTGTTGCTAATAAACCAATAAATAATGATATTACTGGTGATGTAGCGTACTTATAAATTAAATTTTTTGCAGCTTCATCTCCAAAAGCTTCAAATCCGTAGGACATTAACTTTAAAGAGATTAAAAAACCTAGTAAAATAAATATTAAAAAAGTTATTCGAGAAATTAAAATCTTTACTGAATATTGATTAGATTCAGTATGTATAGTTGTTTGCATATCATAAAATTGATACACAAATGTAAACCTACAGGATTTACTTAAAATTAAGTTAATGTTAATTAATGATTACTTAAAGAGTAAAGTAAATCTATTAAAGTATAATTACTTATTTTTTTTTGATATAATTTTCTATAGCACCTGTCATGGAAGGATTTTCTGGACTTGGAGCAAAAATATTTACATTAATTCCTGCTTTTACAGCAGCATCTTTTGTAGTATCACCAAATACAGCAATTAAGGTTTTATTTTGTTTAAAATTTGGGAAATTTTTAAATAAGGACTCAATTCCTGCCGGACTGTAAAACACTAATAAATCGTAGAATACATTTTCTAAATCAGATAAATCACTAGAAACTGTTTTATAAAAAATAGAGCGTGTATAATCAATTCCAGCTTCTTGTAATAAAGCAGGAATAATGGGTTTTAAGATATCCGAAGAAGGTAATAAATATAATTCCTTTTTATGCTTTTTAAGTATATCCGCTAATTCGTTAATTTTTTGTCCGGCAAAAAATATTTTACGTTTACGATACACCACATATTTTTGCAAATACACTGCAATAGCTTCCGAAGTGCAAAAATATTTTAAAGTATTGGGAACTTCATATCTCATTTCTTCGCAAATACGAAAAAAATGATCAATCGCGTTTCTGCTGGTTAAAATTATTGCTGTAAACTTTTTCATGTCGTCTTTGCTAATTTTGGTTTCCCTTAATTCGGCACCTTGAACATGAATAAATGATCTAAAATCGATTTTGATATTGTATTTGGAGGCTAAGTCTAAATAGGGCGATTTCTGATTATCTGGTTGGGGTTGTGAAACTAAAACCGATTTGATTTGAGTCATTATTGTAAACGTATTAAATTAAATTTACTAAGCATTTTCCAGTAAAAATTTACCAATTACAGCAACTGGTATAATTTCTAAAGTGCAAATATACAAAATTGCGTAGAGTATTGAAAATGATTTATATTCATAACTGTATTTATATGCTTTATAACATCTAATAATCCATAAAATCGTAAAACAAATTATTGCAATAATTGTAAATAAATGATTTAATTTGTTAGAAAATAGTATTAAAATTGAGCTAATTAAAGCTAATAAGCTATATAATTTAAATTTTAAATAATTATCTTTTAAATAATATTGTAATAAAATTTTGGTTTCGAATACCCAAGATAAAAAGATATTAACAATAGTTTTGATAAGGAACATTGATAAAATTATTAAGGAATACAAAAGTATATCTAAGTTGTTTTCAATTTTAACCAATTTATACCTAAAGTTAATGGCATAGAGTAAAATAAAAAGGTTTAAAAAAAATGTAATATTTAATAATCTAGTTACTTTTTTTATACTTTCAGAATCTTCTCTAATTAAATTGTTTTTTTGTTGTTCGTTTAATGCGGCTTTAAAAATTTTAAAGGTTTGATTACGGTAATTGGAAAATATCCAAGCCATTAAAAATAATGAAATACAAATTAACAGGTATATTACACCATGAATGTGTTGTGGAATAGGATTAAATATTGTTTCCAATTTATTTTGATTTTGCCACTACAAAGTTACGAGAAATTGTGAAACCTAACTTAAATCCTTTATTTAACCACGAATCAAAAGTATAGGGGATAAAATCGTTATAAATAATTCCTGCACTATTGGTTAAATTTAAATGGAATACATGTCCGCCCGTTTCAATTTCAATCCCTAAGCCTAGTGGATTATGGTAATTGTAGGCTGCATCCTTTCTTCGTAAATCGCCTAATGTATAAAAATATTCGGCAATTAAGGAAAATCTTGGGTTTACTTTATATCTCAATAACCCACCAAAACTATAAATTAAATTATTATCGTTGTAGTTTTGATTGGCATTGTTAACAACTAAATTACGATAAATTGCTGTAGGTAAAAATCCTAATGTTAAGCGGTTTCCTATTTTTTTGGAAACAATAATTTGTGAAGTATAACTAAATCTTTGTACCCAATTATCGTAAATAGCATTAATATTTTTTTGCGGTGTAAAAACAGCTGATGTGAATAAACATACACTTACAGGGATATTTTTAGTATTTTGTTGTAAAATTTTGTATTTTAAATATCCATCAATATTTTCGGAAGTTTTACTTCTGCCTATTCCTAATTGGATATTATCAGTTAAACCATAATCCAACGAAAATCTGATATTAGTAGCCTGATCAAATCCCCATAAGGTATGGCCTCCTCCTGATTCACCTAGTATATTTCCAAAACGATGCGTGATTCTAAAGTCAGCTTCCCCTTTGGGTAACATTTCGGTGGTTTGAGCATTGATGAGGTATTGCGATTTAAAATGAAAATTAATATTTTCGGTTGTTTTTTCAAAGCTATTTTCTAGCTCGTTCAACAATTCATCTTGCGCTTTGTGTTGTCCAAAAAATAATAGGATTAAAGCAACAGTTAATGTAAGTTTTAATTTCATTTGATATTTATTTTTTTAGCGGGAATTGAAGTTCCAAAGAAACTTCAACTTCTTCTGCAATATTTTTAATTAACAAGGTTGGAATTTTAACGTTATAATCCTCTAATTTAACGATAAACTTGCTGGTAATAATTAGTTTACCATTCACAATTTCGCCGTTACCATTTATGTTTACGTTTTGTGTAACGCCATGGATAGTTAGTTTTCCTTGAGTAGTTAATGGAAATTTTCCTTTGGCATTAAAATCAATTTTTTGTTTTATTTTTCCGCTATATTTTGCGGTTGGAAATTTATCGCTTTCCATATAGGTTTCGTTAAAATGATCTTGCATTAGTTTTTTATCAAATGCAAATTGATTAATTTTTAACAAAACGGCAATGGCAGAATCAGGAATATTAATCACTGCAGTCCCTTGGCCGTTTTTAGCAGCTATATCTTCTATAGGTGCAGAAGAAAAAAAAGATATACCAACTTTATCACTAGTTAATTTGGTGTTATTTTGTGCGTAAATTCCTAATGATACACTAAATAATATAATAGTTATAATTTTATACATACAATTTAATTTTCGGGATAGTTATCATCCACCCAACAACGGATTTTTTCTTTTTCGCTCGGGTCGGCAAAGCCACCAGGAGGCATGGTTGGGAAATTACTTAAAACTCTAGAATCCATTTTGCCATTTTCGATAATGTTTTTAACATCCTGAAAAGTAGTTAAACTACCATTACCTGAGTTAACCGCATGACAACCTGCTGTGCCACAATTTTTATCAATAATCGGTTTAATTTCTGCAAAAGTATTTGTCTCTATGCAATCATCTTTTTTTTCGGTTTTACTATCTTTACTACAGGTAATAAAAAACATACTTAAGGCTAAAGAAGCTATAAATGTAATTTTTTTCATATCGATTAAAGTTTATTTAATAGTAATGGATGAAATTTTTAATAAATGCTTTTGTAAGCAAAGATTTATAAAAGTAAAAAAAAAGTTGCAACAACTATACTGTTCTTTGGTTAAAAATCTAAAATTTTTGAAACCAAATGGGATGGTATGGGGTATGATTTAGTATTACTTTTCCCATTCTTCAATACTCTACAGCTATGAAAACGACCTTCACATACCACGATTATTATCAAATGTTAGATTTGTTATCCGATGAGCATAAAATGATTATGCAAAGTGTGCGCGATTGGGTAGATAAAGAAGTTATTCCAACCATTGAGGAAAATTGCGAAACGCATCATTTTAACCCTAAAATCATGCAATCCCTAGGGGAAATCGGTTGTTTAGGTCCCACAATACCTGTGCAATATGGTGGCGCTGGTTTAGATGATTTAAGTTATGGATTGATGATGATGGAGTTAGAGCGTGGAGATAGTGGTATCCGTTCTTGTGCATCTGTTCAAAGTTCATTAGTGATGTTTCCAATTTACAAATACGGAACAGAGGAACAAAAAAATACATATTTACCTAAATTGGCTACTGGTGAAATGATTGGTTGTTTTGGTTTAACTGAACCCAATCATGGGTCGAATCCCAGCGGTATGCTTACCACTTTAAAAAAACAAGGCGATAATTTTGTGTTGAATGGCGCAAAAATGTGGATTACAAATTCACCTATTGCAGATATAGCTGTGGTTTGGGCTAAAAATGATGAAGGAAGAATTGTGGGGGTGATTGTTGAAAAAGGAATGGAAGGTTTTAGCGCACCTGTAATCCATAAAAAATGGTCGTTAAGAGGCAGTATAACCGGAGAGTTAGTGTTTGATAATGTTAAAATTCCAGCAAAAAATATTTTACCCGGTCGCACAGGTTTGGGTGCGCCATTATCTTGTTTAGATTCTGCAAGATATGGTATAGCATGGGGAGCTATTGGGGTAGCAATGGATTGTTACGATTCGGCTTTGCGTTATAGTTTGGAACGCAAACAGTTTGGTAAAGCCATAGCTAGCTTCCAATTAACGCAAAAAAAATTAGCCGAAATGATAACGGAAATAACTAAAGCGCAATTATTTACATGGCGATTGGGGGTTTTGAAAAATGAAGGTAAAGCCAGCTCGGCACAAATTAGTATGGCAAAACGAAATAATGTACAAATGGCATTGCAAATTGCAAGGGAAGCCCGACAAATACATGGCGCTATGGGAATTACAGGAGAATATTCCATCATGCGTCACATGATGAATCTGGAATCGGTAATTACCTACGAAGGAACACACGATATTCATTTATTAATTACAGGAAATGATATTACAGGTATTCCTGCTTTTGAGTAATATTGGAATTGTAAAAAATAACTTTAAATTATAATAAATACTCGTTTTTTGATGGTAAATTGTGCGATAAAGAATTATCATTCCTTATATTTACATCCTCAAAAAAATAGTGGTAATGGACAAAAGCATATTGTTTTACGATGGGGAGTGTGGATTTTGTAATAAATCTGTGCAGTTGGTATTAAAATGGAGTAAAAATAAAAGTTTGTATTTTGCTACGTTACAAGGTGAAAGTGCTGCTGTTTTTAAACAAAAATTTAACTCGTTTCCTAAAGATTTAAAACATATTGTGTATCATCATCAAAATAAATTATATTTTGGTGCTATAGGCTTTTTTCAAATTGCTAAAGATTTTAAATATCCCTATAAATTACTAAGTGTTTTAGGTTATTTACCCGATTTTTTAACCAATTTTTTTTACAATATCATAGCCCAAAATAGATATAAAATTTTTGGGAAAGTAGATGCTTGTTTTTTACCTGATGTGGAAGATAGAGTGAGATTTATAGACTAATTGATTTGAAATGTTATTAAGCGATTTACCTTTAGGAAAAAAAGCAAAAATTAAGCATTTATTAAGTGCGGATTTGCGATTAAAAATGATTGAAATGGGTTTGTGTGAGGGAGTTGAGGTGGTGAAAGAATTGGAAACTTTAGCGCATGGTCCTATGGCTTTTTGGGTGGACAATTATTTGTTATCGCTTCGTTTTTCTGAGGCAAAAATGGTTGAAATTGAATTGGTAGATTAATGGAAAAAAAACAGTTTAAAGTTGCTTTAATTGGTAATCCTAATACAGGAAAAAGTTCGGTTTATAATTTATTAACCAATCAAAATCAGCCGGTTGGTAATTTTGTAGGTGTTACGGTAGATAAAAAAAAACATTCAATTACTACGCCCAATCATCACGAAATTCAAATTATTGATTTCCCAGGAACGTACAGTGTTTTTCCGCAATCCGAGGATGAAAAAGTTGTATTCGATATTTTAAAAGATTATAATCATAAATATTTTCCTGATTTGGTTTTGTTTGTTTGCAACTCAACCCAAATTCAACGTAATTTATTGTTGTTTTTTCAGTTACAAGAAATTGGCTTACCAATGGTTTTGCTGTTAAACATGACGGATAAATTGAGGTTAATGGGTAAAAAAATAAACTATGAACATTTCCAAAATTTATTACCAAATTGTACTATTCTTCCAATTAACGCACGTTTAAAATCGGATAAAGAAGTGATTTTACAATCTTTGGATAATTTTATCGAAAACAATTCATTTACAAAAACTTACAATACAGATTATGTTCAAAATTTAGATAATCAACCCGAATTAAAAGAGAAAGATACTCTTGCTAAAATTTATCAAGCTAAGGAAATCGAATCCAAAGTAATTACACAAATTGAAGAGGATAAAAGTTCTAAATTCACCAAAAAATTAGATAAGATTTTAACACATAAAATTGGTGGATATCTTATTTTACTAACTTTACTTTTTGGTATATTTCAACTTATTTTTAAACTGGCAGAAACACCAATGGAATGGATAGACGGTACTTTTGGCTATTTATCTGGTTTTGTGGCGCAAAGTTTACCATCTGGTATTTTAACAGATTTACTTGCGCAAGGTGTAATTCCTGGCTTAGGAGGGGTGTTAATTTTTATCCCTCAAATAGCTATTTTGTTTTTGTGTATTGGTGTGTTAGAAGAAACTGGATACATGAGTAGGGCAGTTTTTTTAATGGATAGATGGATGCGCCCCTTGGGATTAAGCGGAAAAAGTGTGGTGCCTTTAGTAAGTAGTATTGCTTGTGCAATTCCTGGAATTTTATCTACCAGATCAATTTCGGGCGAAAAAAACCGATTGATTAGTATTTTGGTGGCGCCATTTATGAGCTGCTCGGCACGTATCCCGGTTTATACCATTTTAATTGCGGTGGTAATTCCGGATTATGCTGTTTTTGGATTTATTAATTTAAAAGGTTTAACCTTATTGTTTTTGTACTTGTTAGGTACCTTTATGGCATTGTTTGCTGCATGGATTTTAAACTTTTTTGTAAAAGAAAAAAACAGAGATATTTTTATGTTGGAATTGCCTTTTTATGCTTTGCCGAATGTACGGAATTTGTTGCAAACGGTAATTTTAAAAACCAAGGATTTTGTTATTGGAGCAGGTAAAATTATTTTAGCTATTAGTATTGTATTGTGGTTTTTAGCTTCATTTTCGCCCGTGTCGGATAAAATCGATAATGAAATTCATCTTTTACAAAGTAATAATTTATCCAACGAAGAAATGGAAATGCGTGCGTCTACAATCCGTTTAGAAAATTCGTATATAGGAATTTTAGGTAAAACTATCGAGCCAGCTATTGCACCTTTGGGTTACGATTGGAAAATAGGAATTGCCTTAATTACCTCTTTTGCAGCACGTGAAGTTTTTGTAGGAACTTTATCCACCATTTATAGTGTAGGCGAGGATAATGAGGATAGTTTGATTGAAAAAATGAAGAATGATACCCGAGTAAACGGACAAAAAGTATATACCTTAGCTACAGGTATGTCCTTAATGATTTTTTATGTTTTTGCAATGCAATGTATGGCTACTTTAGCTGTAGTAAAGCGCGAAACACAAACTTGGAAATGGCCTTTAATACAATTGTTTTCTATGGGTATTTTAGCTTATTTTGCATCGTGGATAACTTTTTTAATTTTACAATAATGCAAATGCTATTTAGTATTATTTTATTAGTAATTTCGGTAGTATATTTGGGTTATAAATTTTATCAAAATTTTATCCAAAAAAAAACCGTATGTTCCAACTGTGCTTTTAGTGCAGATAATACTAAAAATAATGATTCCAGAATTAAAAAAA
>JACCDH010758334.1_pt1 | contig 13666 bp, 10 predicted proteins | sample 7442481 | NCBI WGS metagenome assembly JACCDH01 (sample SAMN15323433, study PRJNA562643) | freshwater metagenome | isolation source: river surface water | place: USA:Blue River Watershed | collected 2017-08-15
CGCGACCCCGACCTTGGCAAGGTCGTGCTCTACCAACTGAGCTACTTTCGCTTGGTATCTTTGTTACTGGACTGCAAATATAGAGTTTTTGATACTGCTGTCAAGGAAAATTTTCAAAAAAATTAATTATTGCTGAATATCAGCTTAATAGTTTGATAATTTATATTTCTATGCACATTGTATCGTATGCCAAGCTTATTCCAGTTGGTAATTCAGAGCAAACATCTTCATGTAATCCTAATTGATGAGATATATGTGTGAAGTAGGTTTGTGGAACGTTTAATTTCTGAGCCAATGATACTGCCTCTTCTAAAGTAAAATGAGAAATATGCTCTTCTCTTCTCAACGCGTTTAATACCAATACTTTTGATCCTTTGATCTTTTCTAGCTCTTCATCAGATATAGTCTTAGCATCTGTTATATAGCTGAAGTCACCAATTCTAAATCCATATACTGGTAATTTATAATGCATAACTCTGATAGGTATTATATCTACTCCTTGTATATGCATAGTTTGATTACTGATATTATGCATAACTACTCTAGGTATGCCTGGGTAATGTATACCCGAGAATATATAAGAGAATTCATTCTTTAATGCATGTTGTACTCTTTCCTCTGCATACACGTCTATCTCTCTATCATGCTTAAAATTAAATGCTCGTACATCATCTAATCCAGCTACATGATCTTTATGTTCATGAGTAAATAAAATAGCATCTAATTGTTGAACTTTTTCACGTAACATTTGATAGCGAAAATCTGGACCAGAATCGATGACGAAAACTTTGTCTTGGTGCTCGATCATCACCGAAGTACGCAGTCTGTTATTTCTAACATCCGAAGAAGTACAAACTTTACAATGACAAGCTATAACGGGTACCCCTTGTGATGTGCCTGTACCCAGAAATGTTATTTTCAATTTTCTTTTAATGAAATTAGGTTTTGAAATAGTTTCATTTGATTTTCATCCCATTGATCGTCGTTTACTTCTATCTCTTTTAATATTTCAATCAATGCTGCAATCTTCACATCTAATGTCGCAAATTTATTTACCACAACAACCTTATTGGTCAAAATAGTACAAGAACCTGGCTTGAAATTCCCTTTCTCATATCTAATTTTATATTGTTGTGCTTTGAATAAATCTTCAATCTTATCTAGTGTTCCTTGCGTCGGCTTCATGATCTTTATCTTAAATCTACTACTTCTATACCTGGATATTTCTTTGCATCAAAACTAAATGTACTTGCATTCAATGCAGGGTTCGCAGCAAGTGCTTTTATAGCATATGTGTATCTATTTCCATTCTTATCGAATATAATACTTTTCACAATTTGCTTACTCGCTTTATCTACTGTCAACTTTACTTTGAAAAATTCTTTCGATTTATCTGTTGGTGTTAACTCTAAATTTTGTTGCACCTTACCACCCACCGTCTTCTCATCAACAAATCTGTACAAAAATCCTTTTTCATACATCGTAAATATTTCATTGGGTTTGATACCTTCAGCTGTAGGGTCTACTGTATTTATTTGCACTTCCTTCGCCTCCTTCATATACGTCCAAGATGTTTTACCATCTGATATCACTTCTTGCCCCGCTATATTCAAACGATACTTAGCTCCTGATAATACTATCGAGCCAGTTTGTGTTTCTTTAATTTTCGCTGATGGATTCTCTAAGGTGTAAGCAAAATCAATCTTCATCGCTTTCATAGATTTATACTTCGCACTAACCCCCGCTAATATGTCTTTTGCTTTCTTATCAACTTGCGCCAATACAGTGCTTGAGATTAAAAGACTTAGTAAAATTATTTTTATGTTTTTCATTTTAATTATAGTATTGGGTATTGAGTACTGAGTACTGCGACCCATTCTGTTAATCTTAATTACGTTTCTTTCTTTTTTCCAGTTACTAGTTACTAGTTACCAGTTACTTCCCCAACAACTCATTCAAATGCTGCTCCAAATGATACTCATCTTTAATCAACACTTCACGAGCTTTTGAACCTTCGAACGGACCTACAATACCGAATGCTTCGAGTTGGTCAATTATTCTACCTGCTCTATTATATCCCAATTTCAATTTACGTTGTATCAATGATGTTGATCCTTGTTGATGCATAACGATTAAACGTGCAGCATCTTCAAATAGTGCATCGCGCTCGCTTAGATCCATATCTTTGTTACTTGAGCCTTCACCATTTTCATCAACGTACTCTGGTAATAAATGAGCACTTGCGTAGCCTCTTTGCGCTCCTATGAAGTCTGTTACTTTTTCTACCTCTGGTGTATCAACAAAAGCACATTGTAAACGAATCAAATCACTGCCTAATGATAATAACATATCGCCTCTACCTATTAATTGCTCTGCTCCTCCTGCATCTAAAATTGTTCTCGAGTCAATCTTAGAACTCACTCTAAATGCTAATCTCGCAGGGAAGTTCGCCTTAATAGTACCTGTAATAACATTCACAGAAGGTCTTTGTGTAGCAATTACCAAATGTATACCAATAGCACGTGCAAGCTGAGCTAAACGTGCAATTGGTGTTTCAATTTCTTTACCCGCTGTCATCATTAAATCTGCGAACTCGTCTATCACCAAAACAATGAATGGCATATATCTATGTCCCTCTTGCGGATTTAGTTTTCTAGCTATGAACTTCGCATTGTATTCTTTCAAATTACGTACATGAGCATCTTTCAACAATTCATATCGTTGATCCATCTCTATACATAATGAATTTAATGTATGTACTACTTTCTTGGTATCTGTTATAATTGCATCTCCATCACCTGGTAACTTAGCTAAGAAATGTCGCTCAATTTTTCTGAATAATGTCAACTCTACTTTCTTAGGGTCAACCATTACAAATTTTATTTGTGAAGGATGCTTCTTATACAATAAAGAAACTAACAATGCATTTATACCTACCGACTTTCCTTGTCCGGTTGCACCTGCCATCAACAAATGTGGCATCTTCGCTAAATCTGCTACAAACACTTCGTTCGAAATCGTTTTACCTAATGCAATAGGTAAATCCATTTGTGCATGCTGATATTTTTCTGAAGCTAATACCGAACGCATCGCTACCATCTCTGGAGTTTGATTCGGCACTTCAATACCTATCGTTCCTTTACCTGGTATTGGCGCTATAATACGTATACCCAATGCCGATAAACTCAAGGCAATATCGTCTTCTAAATTTTTGATTTTTGAAATACGCACTCCTGCTGCAGGTACGATTTCGTATAATGTCACTGTCGGACCAATCGTTGCTTTAATTTTTGCAATTTCGATACTATAATGTCCGAGTGTTTCTACAATCTTATTTTTATTACGCTCTAACTCCTCTGTATTTACTGATATTTTAGCACTACTACCATAATTTTCTAATAAATCTAATGGTGGGTATTTGTAAGTCGATAAATCTAAGGTCGGATCGTATTCTCCAAATTCTTTTACCAAATCTTCTGATGTTACTTCACCTGAATTTGTAGTAGCTAATACTACATTATCTTCATTGGCAAGTTCCGTTGATACCATTTCAATTTCTAAATCTGGCTCTTTCGCAGCAGCACTTGATTTACTATCTTGCTTCGTATAATCAACCTTCTCAAATCCGTCTGCATCTATCTCTTTCGTAACAATGTTTGTCTCTAAACTTTCTGTCAATTGTTCTTCAATTGATTCTTCTATTACTGCGGATGGTGCTGTCTGAAAATTCTCTAAATCTTCATCTGCTGAAATCTCAAAATCATCTGATGAATCTTCTTCTTCAACTTCTTGTTCAGTTTTTAAAACTGGCACCAATTCTTCTTGAACATTTATTTTATTTCTACTCTCAAATGGTTTAGGCTTTGCTTCAAAATCTGAGGTGGGTTGGGCGGTTTGGCTGAGCGGACTTCTATTTAACTCTACAGGTAGAAGTTCATCGTCGAGTAGAGCGTCTTTATCATCCGTCTTTAAATTTATTTTCGGTGCCTTAAATTCAATGTTATAAGCTATAACTAAAACTGATAATCCAGAGAATGCAATTAATCCGGCTGTACCTGCTTTTCCAATTACATTGTTCAACCAATAATTCATCTGAATACCATAGGCACCTGATAAGAAATACCAATCTGTTTGTACAAAACTTATGATAAATGCTGTGGTAATAGAAACAAATACTAAAAAGAATGTTGAATAAGCAAGTGTTCTAGAAATCTTTAACAAACTAACCTTAAGCAATAATCTATAACCGATTAAGAAGCTCGCTAATACAAAAAGAAATGATGCTAATCCGAATCCTCTATACATAAACAAATGCGATACCATCGCACCTATTATTCCTAACCAATTTTCTACTTTATGATTGGCTGCATCAAAGATTATATTAAAGCTAGCATTCGATACTACACTTTGGTCTTCTTTCCAAGTAAATAAATACGAAAAGAATGCAATGAACAAATACAAAGAAACAAGCACCAATAGAAGTCCGCTTATCTTTATAAAACGAGCATCTAAATTCTTAGATTTTGTACTCTCGTTTTTTTCAGCCTTCGCTTCTTTCTTTTCTTTGCTCGCTTCTTTACTTGCCTTCTGACTGATTCTCTCCTTCGGCTGTTCCTTTACCTCTTCTGGTTCAGGTTGCGTGGTTGAATCGGGTATCTGTGATCTTAACTTATTAGCCATTCTTTTGCTTAATATGCAAATATAAATTTAAAGACGATTTTTAAGGCCTATTTTTTTACTCAGATATTAACAATTCTTTAGCAAAGTTATCGACATCGATTCCGTCATAATTACCTGAACTCATGAGCAATAGGTTATAATCATTGTAATCATGTGCCATTAAATATTTTTGAAGCTCTTTAGAATCAGTAAAAATGATCAAATCTTCACGCTTAAAAGCTTGTCGAACTTGCTCTTCGGTTATTAATTCAAGTCGCTTATGCTCAATTGTATGTAAATTATAGTACACGATAGCTATATCAGCAACATCCATCGAACCCTCATACTCATTCAAAAAGTCTTTATTCAGACTGCTAAATGTATGTAGCTCCATACATGCCATCAACTTCTTATTTTTAAATTGAGATTTAACAGCTTGTGTCGTTGCCTTTAATTTTGAAGGCGAGTGAGCAAAATCTTTATAAACCCTAGTGTGTTCATTTATGGCTATCAACTCTAACCTTTTAGCTGCTCCTTTAAATGTTTTTATCGCCGAATAAAAATCTACTTTCGATAATCCCAAACTCATACATGCATGTAATGCTGCTTGTAAGTTCTGCATATTATGATCTCCGAAAATCATTAGCTCATATTTATTTCCATCATCAATTAATGATGTCACTCCATTTTGAGTTTCACTCGCATGACTTGAATATGATATTCTTCGGATGTCTGTTCTTGGATGATTCTCAACCATTTTCTTCAGCACCTCGTCCTTTTCACAGTAAATTAATGTTGCATTAGGCTCTAATGTGTCGATAAAAATACTAAACTGTTCTACGTAATTTTCAAAGGTTGGAAAAACATTTATATGATCCCATGCTATACCACTCAGTATCGCAATATGTCCTTTATACAAATGAAATTTAGGTCTTCTATCTATTGGAGATGATAAATATTCATCACCTTCTAAGACCATCACTTTTGAATCTTGCGTAATCTTAACCATGGTATCAAAGCCCGAAAGTTGAGCACCTACCATATAATCAATATTCATTTGATGTGATTGTAATACGTGTAAAATCATAGCAGTGATGGATGTTTTACCATGACTGCCACCTATTACCAATCGTGTTTTATCTTTTGATTGTTCGTATAAATATTCAGGGTAAGAAAATATTTTTAAGTTCAACTCTTTGGCTCTTAATAACTCAGGATTGTCAGCTCGTGCATGCATACCTAAAATAATAGCTTCAATATCTTCTGTTATTTTCTCAGGGAACCATCCCATTTCTGTTGGCAATAAATCATGTTTAGCCAATCTGCTTTTCGATGGTTCAAATATTTCATCATCTGAACCAGTAATCACATATTGATTTTTTAATTTGAGTGCGATTGCAAGATTATGCATTGCACTTCCACCTATTGAAATAAAATGTATTCTCTTCATTAGTTATTTTTAAAGCTTCTCACAAAATCTATTTTACGTTTCATTGCTGATATTGAATAAGGCGAACGACCTTTGGTTTTTTCTGTTAATACTTTATTGAAACCATCGTCTGAAGATATCGCCTCCATTTGACCTTGACGATATGTATAGAAATACCAATCATTTGGAGATACTTCAAAGTAGATATTAACAATATTACCACTTCTCTTTCTAACCACCTCCATATAACCACTAAACTCTTTATTCACTTGTTTATCATAGATTGACATAATACTAATTTTGTTAGTTGTAGATCTCCATGATCTTCTCGATTGATCCCATGCCATTTTTACTCCCGAGATTACAAATCCTTTTTCCATTGACTTCGGAAGTTTATATAATCCGGTGGTAGTCACATCTTCCATCAAGTTGTTCACATCTTTTTCAGGAAATAATTCAGACATGGCTTTATGAAACATTGCATTGTCTTTCTTATCTCCATTTACATCGAAGCCATTCAACTCTATCGACTTCATCAATAATGCTGTTGCTTCTGGCAAGAATTCGAAGTCAAGTACTGCTACAAGTTCTACATCTGTTGTGTTCGCTGTTAAATTAGTAGTTACATTACCTGCAGTTGTTAATTTAAACTTATCACCGAAGTCAACTCCTAAATTTATTTTGCCTTCTGCATATATCTTTTCCTTCGTATCATCGAACTGCATGAAACTACCCACCTTCGCATCTCCAAACAATTTATCTTTTTGTCCGATCTTAAACTGCTTCGCCTTCTCATCATAAATCAATTCCCCTTCAACATTGATAACATCTACATCATTCGGTTCAATTTTCTTACTTAAGAAGGTAGCATAAGCTTCATAATTAGTAATACCAATATGTACTCCAGAAAATACTCTGTTTTTATTTTCGTCACGTGGATCGTTTAAAACTAATGCAACAGTATCTGGATTAACGAATCCTTTGTATCTAAAATATTGTGATTTTATGACTTGTGAATTATGATTCATCTTAACAAATCCATCGTATGTTAAAAATCTCTGTGCTGCCTTTAAATAAACATCTCCTTTATATCTAACTTTTGAATTTAATAAGAAATTCATCGTATCAGTTATACTACCTTTTGCAAAAGTTTGATATGTCGAATCGACCTTCGTCTCTTTAAAATGAATTTTTTGTCCGACACTATCTTTCTTCGTCTTATAATCATAATAAGCATTCGCAGTATATCTCTTTCTACCTAAAACATCTACATATGCTTCATATAATCTATGATAGCGTGTTTTTGTATTCGCAATTACCTCTGAGTTTTCTAATCTCTGCATAACTGCTACACCGTATATTTCCACATGCTTTTTATCTGGAACAATTTCAGCATCCGCAACTAGAATCTTAGGTACACCGTCTATCTTTATATCTTCTTTCACTAAATCATACACCGCGTTCTCCGCCTCAAAATTTAATGAATCTTGTGATGGATGCATTGATATAAATGAGTATTGAGATTCATCAGCTGTAGGCTTTTTGAATTCCATAATTTTACGATCAAAGTACCATGTAAATTGTGGTAATTGTGTAGCATATAAATTATATGGGAATTTTATTAACTCATCTTTATTGTTTGCTAAGAAATCTCCTTTTCGTTCTATATAATCAATTCTCGATTTCACATTGCCTGCTTCTATCGCAAGCTTAGTGGTATCTACTGCATATATTTTTGCGATTGATTCATTAGCATTGAATTCTGTTTTGCTAAATACAAATCGTCTCGAAAATAAATCTGCACCCGGTATGCTCGACCATCCATTACCTGTCAAATCTTGCGGCGTATAAATTACGGTGCCTTTAAACAAATTATCTTTAGCATATAATTTGGTTGGTATTTGTAAACTTCTTACAAACATGCTGTCTTCATAAGGCTCCCAATGAAAGTATGAGCTAAATGATTGTGCAAGCGGATGTGAACTCTGTTCTGCTAAATCAAAACTTTTAATGTTTGAATTCGTAGAGTCTAACATGAAAATAAATAAGTCTGATTTAGTTTTTGAATTGATATATTCTATGGTTCCATTACCATAAAATCCGAAATCACTTAATTTAATCACATCAAAATATCTACCCTTCCCTTTATACATTGGGTAACCTTCAGTAGGCGTATAATGAACATAGCCTAGTGAAGTATCGGGTTGGAAAGTTAATACCTGATCAAAGTCTGGGAATATACCACCTGAATGCATCAATCCCGGAAATGCCAATCCTGCTGTCGAAGATAAATTATCTAAACTATCTATGATGAAAGGTGTAATTCTAAACCAGAAATCTGATCTACGATAAACTCCTTTTTGAATATATGCATAATCGTAATAAACATATGATTCACTCAATGCTTCAAAATATGGATAATGCGGATAGTTTTTAAGTCCTGATTTATTCTCTGGGTCATCTATAAACAACCTACCATTAACATCTCTTAATACCGTTTTTAAATTCAATAATTGCTTATTACCAAATCTATCTTCTTTACCTAAAACTTTTATTTTTAATGAATCGATTTTAGGCATATCAATTTTAAAATTATCATAACTGAAAGTAAAATTCTTGCCAAAAAAATCTAGTGTTCCGGCATTAATTTTACCTCCAAAAATCATATCTCTATTTGCTTTTATAGTTACCTTACCATATAGCGGAGTAATTTTTACACTCTGAGAATCACTTAAATAAATTTGTTCAATACCTTTTATCTCCAAATCTTTAGAATTGATATTTAAGTAGGCATTGATATTTGAATCTGCCATAGATCCAAATCGTATTACATCATAATCTAAATTGCCTGCCTGATTACTTATATAGTTGAATGTTTTTTCATGAATCTTTATAGTACCTGCATTTTCATTTAAACTTATAAATCCCCACTGCATCATATTCCTTAATAATCCCAACACCTCTGATTCCTTAAGTTTTACTTCTTTTGCATAGCTTCCTATTCCAATTATATTAGATTGTTCACGAATTGAAATACGTTTTAAAACACTAAGCGGATTGTAGTCTTGAATGCCTGCAACTTTTCTGAACTTTTCTTCTTTATAAAAATTTTTAGATTCAAAAAATGATTCTCTTTGAAACTTGCCTAATATCATGCCCATTTCTATAACAGGCTTATCAATTAACCATTGCATTCTTTCTACTTCATATGTCATTTTATGATATGAATCGTAAAATGCTGCATTACCAATGCCCTCATCTTTTCTTAGTAAAACTAATTGTCGTTTCGTTGCATTAAATCTAAATTCTACACCAGGGTGATAGATAGAATCTTTTTGTAAGTATATAGACACTTCAGCAGGATAAGAGGTGATCTCATCTGTCTGTAAGATATACGCATTTGAGTATGTTTTTAATATTGCTTGTCCGTTCGAATAAATAATAATACTCGCCTTCTCATCATCTGTACCTATACCATACAACTTACTCCCAGCCATGCTAAATCCACCTTTATAATCAACATTCTGAAAGAAATCTTTTATCTCATACTTCTTCTGGTACGAATCAAACTTGGGGTAAGTTGCATTCTCAACTTTATTATTAGTAGACATACGATCTTCTAGTCTACCAATCAATGCTGAACTAAATAATTTTGTATGAAAAAATGAAACAGTATCTGCAGTAAAATCAGCTTTACTACAATCTATTCTGTATGATTTCAACTTAGCATAAACTACTGTAGTGTCTAATCCACCGCGTGACCAATTTACAGTACCCCCCTTTGCTCTCCAAGTACTTTTCAAGGGATAATAAATACCTTCTGTATTATAGATTATTGATCTATCTCCTCTTGCAGTACCAATAATATCAGTACTTCCAGAGATTTTTACAACAGGCACACTATCCATCAGCAATTGATAATTTTCATTCGTAAACACCCATTTGGTGTTCTTAGATTCAAATAAAACATTACCAGTAAAAAAGTAAGAACTGAAATTCAAGAATTGTGTAGCCTCTCTATTTTTCTTTTTAAGTAAAGCTTCTAAAATATTTTGTGTATTGCTGAAATTCTCGATTGCTTTCTTACTTTTAGAAATATCAATAAGTGTTTTTAAATAATCACGATATTCTTGATCGGCTTTCATTTTACGATCTGCCATTTTATTTGCAATTGCAACAATCTTTATTTTTTGATCGGTATCAAATGCCCCTAGTTTCCAAACTTTTTCAAAAGCATTTAATGTTTTATTACTCTCTTCATCTGCCTTGGTATCTCTGAAATAAGCATTCATCTCTGGTATAAATTTTTCTACATCAGAGCTAAAACCTTTGGGTTGAGCAAAGGAATTAATAGTAAAAACAAAAACAAGTACTATATTGAAACTTAGTATTCTTAATAACTTCATTAAATATCTTGATTATTTATTCTTTATAAACGTTGCTACTACCCAATTATTCTTTGATTGATAGCTAATCATTGCCATACCATTTTTCATAGCCGATTCTTGTATCATACTCAAATCTTCTGTATAAAATCCACTGAACAATATTAATCCTCCTTCTCTCAAAGAAGCACCATACGCTGCCATATCATTCAACAATATGTTACGATTGATATTTGCCAATATAATATCGAAATGTTTACCTGCTAATAAACTCGCATCTCCACACAAGATAACAGCCTCACTCATTCCGTTTAATTCAGCGTTCTCTTTAGTGCTTTCAGCAGCTATCTCTTCGATATCTATAGCCGTAATCTTTGATGCTTCTTTTAAATGTGCTAGTATGGCTAAAATGCCTGTACCACATCCCATATCTAATACTTCTTTCCCTTTAAAATCAATTCCCAACATGACCTCTGCCATCTGAAAGGTTGTTTCATGATGCCCTGTACCAAAAGCCATCTTCGGATGAATTTTTACACAATAAGGGTAGTTTTTTTTCTCATGAAAATCAGCATAGATATATAATTTATCTGCAATAGTAATCGGATGAAAACTACTCTCCCATACTTCATTCCAGTTTTTATAGGGTATTAAATTTATCTCATACCCGAATGTATACTGTTCTTTATATGGTTCTAATACTTCTTGTACTTTCTGTTCATTAAACAATGTCGATGAAACATAAGCCCTAAATCCTAATTCATTTTTGTCGAACGAATCAAATCCGATTTCTGCTAAATCATTCATCAACAAATCTGCTAAATAATCTTCAGCTGAAACGATGGTGAATACCAATTCGTAATAGTTCCCCATCTTATGAAATATTATTAAATGCGATGACTATATCAGTAAAGTCTCTAGACTTCAATGAAGCTCCACCAATTAATCCTCCGTCAATATCTTTTTGTGAAAATAAAGTGGCTGCGTTCGATGGATTACAACTGCCACCGTATAAAATACTCGTTCCTTCTGCGATTGCTGATCCGTATTGACCAACTAATACACTACGAATAAAGGCATGCATTTCTTGTGCTTGTTCTGCACTTGCTGTTTTACCTGTACCAATTGCCCATACTGGCTCATAGGCCAATACAATATTTTTAAATTGTTCAGCTGTTAAATGAAATAATGATTTTTCTATTTGTGATTTTACTATGTCAAAATGCTTTTCTGACTCTCGCTCTTCTATTAATTCACCTATACAAAATATCGGAATTAAATTTTCTGATAATGTAGCATCTACTTTCTTAGCTAATAATTGTTCGTCTTCTTTGAAGTATGCTCTTCGCTCTGAATGTCCGATGATAACATACTTAACTCCTACAGAACTCAACATATTTACTGATACTTCTCCTGTATAAGCACCTGATTTTTCATGGTGACAATTTTGTGCACCAACAAAGCAATTAGCTTCTACATTTACCAATTTAGCAACAGAATTCAAATGAATATAAGGTGTACAGAAGATAGTGATTACTTCTTTATGTAATTCATCTTTTACCATATACAAGGCTTCAGAAATTAATTCTAATCCTTCTTGGTAATTTTTATTCATCTTCCAATTACCCGCAACAATTTTTTTTCTACTCATAATTCTTTCTATATTCTTTAGTTAGTTCGAATACATTTAATAAAATATCTTTTTCGACTTGATTAAAATCTAAGCCTCTTCTTTCATAAACTTTTGATGCTACTTCAAATGCTTTATTGATAGCAAACTCTTCCATTCCTTGTGCGCCACCCCATGAGAAATCTGGAATGAAGTTTCTAGGAAAACCTGATCCGAAAACATTGCTTGCAACCCCAACCACTGTACCTGTATTGAACATGGTGTTAATACCACACTTCGCATGATCACCCATCATCAATCCACAAAACTGTAATCCGGTTTTCTTGAAATTATTACTTACGTACGACCATAACTTCACCTCTGCATAATTATTTTTTAAATTAGAGTTATTACTATCAGCACCGATATTACACCATTCTCCAATTACTGCATTTCCTAAAAATCCGTCGTGTGCTTTATTTGAATATCCAAAGATGACTACATTGTTTAATTCACCGCCTACTTTTGAATACGGACCTATAGTGGTAGCACCATAAATTTTAGTACCCATTTTTGTTTGCGAATGTTCACCTAAGTAAAAGGGGCCTCTGATCATACTACCTTCCATGACCTCAGCATCTTTGGCGATGTATATAGGTCCGGTACTTACGTTCAATATCGCTGCATTAACGATTGCACCTTCTTCAATAAATAGATGTTGTTCATCACCTATCAAAGTATTGCTATTGTTAAGCTTTAAAGATTTTTTATTGCGAGTTAACAGTTCAAAATCTTTTCTTAACTCTTGATCATTTAAACTGAAAATCTGATGTAGAGCAGATATATATGATTTCTCTGTACTGATCTGTTCATCGTTACATTGATCATCAAAACTCATACTGCGTTTCATCATCAAAATATTATTGCTCGATAGTGATTGACCTTTTTCTAAAAATTGCAATTTCACCAAGAGCTCTGCATTAGGTAATAATGCAGCATTTATCCAGATGTTATCATCCGAAGTTATTAATGAAAATTTTGTTTGTAAGTAATCGCGAGTTAGATAAGATATAGAAGCATCTGGTAAGTAATGCTTCCACTTCTCTTGAATACTGAGAATGCCGATGCGAATTTCAGCAACCGGACGAGTGAAGCTGAATGGTTGCAAGTTCAGCTTATTCTGATCATCAAATAAAATTATGTTCATACAACAAATGTAAAATAAAAAAGTCCCGATACAATCGGGACTTTTCATCAAAACATAAATATATGATTCTAAATTATTTCTTAGCGTAACGAGTTTTGAATTTATCGATACGACCTGCTGTATCAACCAATTTCAATTTACCAGTATAAAACGGGTGAGACTTATGAGAAATCTCTAATTTCACTAGAGGGTATTCATTACCATCTTCCCAAACAATTGTATCTTTTGTATCAATTGCTGACTTTGTTATAAATGCGTAATCGCATGATAAGTCTTTAAAAACGACTAATCTATAAGTTTTTGGATGTATTTCTGCTTTCATCTTCTCTAAAAATTCGGATTGCAAATGTAGCTAAGCTTTGTATTAAATGCAAATC
>JACCDH010492676.1_pt1 | contig 13663 bp, 12 predicted proteins | sample 7442481 | NCBI WGS metagenome assembly JACCDH01 (sample SAMN15323433, study PRJNA562643) | freshwater metagenome | isolation source: river surface water | place: USA:Blue River Watershed | collected 2017-08-15
GCACTGAAAACGAGGAGACCCCGCTTTGCGCAGTTCTTTGACTTCACGCTCCAGATCTTTGATGCGGGCTCGCTCGTCAGAGCTGACGCCATCGCGCATGCCTTCGTCAACCTCATGCTGGCGAACCCAGTCGTTGAGGGTTTGCGGCACGCAGCCGATCTTGGGGGCAATGGACTCAATGGTGGCCCAAAGGGATGGGTACTCGCCTCGGTGTTCGAGCACCATGCGAACAGCACGTTCGCGAACCTCGGGTGAAAAACGGTTTGATTTCTTGCTCATGGCTCCATCTTCTCAAAGTGTGGAGCCTCCACGAAACCCGGGGCGATTCACGCTGCCCAATACGAACAGGCTTGGTAAAGAGCCCCGCATTAATGGCGTTGTAAATACTAGAGTGGCTCCGGTAGCCTGTTTCGGCTAGGACCGCGGGCATTCTGAGCATTGCCATGCTCTGCTCCTGGTGAAGTTATCTTCTGTGCGTTGTACCGAGTCTTTGTGACCGTTGTAATGCATTCAGAATTTTTGCGGCAAAAAAGCCGCCAGGGGCGGGGATGCTGTCCGAAGGGGGTTCTGGCTGAAATGGTCAGCGACCAGTAACGACCCAAAAGTCGCTAGAAAATACTGCTTGACCTACATCCTCAGTCAGGAATGGGAGGCACGCCACTCCGCCACTCTTCATTAGCCACATCGACCGGATCGCGGGCGCCGTGAGTGTTTTGCGCCTGGATCGCCCAGTCGGCAATCGGCTGCAGCCCATGAACTCTTATCTCGACGGGCCACCAAACGCAGTCCAGCCACCGTCCACAGGTAGGACCGCGCCTGTGATGTAGCTCGCCAGAGGTGAGAGAAGAAACTTCACGGCATGGGCAATTTCCTCAGGCTGTCCTAACCTTCCGGCGGGGACTCGGTTGAGGATCATATTCAGGACCTCTTGCTTGTCATCGAACAGTTCGTGCGCCATGGGCGCATCTGTGTATCCCGGGGCGATGCAGTTGACGCGGACGCCAAAGCGGGCCCACTCGCACGCAAGACTGCGGGTCATGTGGGAGACCGCCGCCTTGCTGGGACCGTAGGCGTTCGATCCAGGAATCCCGACCAATCCGGCCACGGATCCGATGTTGACGATTGATCCGCTGCGCTGCTTCAACATGACACGACCGGCCTCCCGGCAACAGAGAAAGGTTCCTTTTGCGTTAACAGACATTACGAGCTCCCACTCAGAGGCGCTCTGGTCAATGGTTCGGCTGACCTTCTCGATGATCCCGGCGCAGTTCACTAAGTGATCAATGCGTCCGTATTGGGCGACAACCTCTGAAAACAGGGCACTTACGTCGCCTTCGGACGTCACATCGCAGACCTTTTGCCTCGGAGCGTGGTTGCTGGCCGATCCGCCCTCAATCTCGCCACCGAAGCGAAGGTCCATGGCAATCACGACGGCACCTGAATCTTGCAGCAATGCAACGCAGGCTTTTCCGATCCCGCTTCCACCGCCGGTAACGATCGCAACCTTGCCGCCTAAGTCGAGAGGGGCTGAAGGTGTCATTTGTTCTGTTTTCGTCATAGCAATCCTTTCTATTCTGCAAAACATATACCTAGGGAAAACACCAATGAATCATCAGTCCATGAGTGATGATTCATTGGTCATGATATGACAGAATTGATTCCGCTGCCTAGTGCAAGCGCTGATGCAGATCAGCGTCGAACTCCATAGGCAGGCCACACGGGAGCTCCATGCGCTCCTTCACGTTGTTTGACAAGAGGCCTACATGAACTTTGCTGAATACACGACCCTGGCTTTCGAGCGCCGTGGGCGCGTCCTAGAAATCACCATGAACCGACCGGAGAAGCTCAACGCGGTCGACGAGGCGATGCACGCGGAACTCGCACGCGTCTTCGTGGACGTCTCGAGCGACCCGGAGTGCGACATCGCTGTTCTGACCGGCGCGGGCCGCGCCTTCTCCGCCGGCGGAGATATCGAATGGATGCAAAAGATGATCGACCAGCCTGCATCGTTTGAGAAGACTGCTCGCGAAGGCAAGCAGATCGTCTTCTCGCTGCTGGACTGCGAGAAGCCGGTGATTGCCAAGCTCAACGGCCATGCCACGGGCTTGGGCGCGACGATAGCCCTGTTCTGCGACGTGATCTTCGCTTCGGAGACGGCAAAAATTGGCGATCCCCACGTGAGCGTGGGTTTCGTGGCTGGTGACGGAGGAGCGGTGATCTGGCCCCAACTCATTGGCTACGTGCGCGCCAAGGAGTACCTCATGTCGGGGGACCTGATGACTGCAGCCGAGGCGGCGCGTATCGGCCTGATCAATCATGCCGTTCCGCAGGCCGAACTCGACGAGCGTGTCAGGCAGTTCGCCGACCGACTCGCCGCGGGGGCCACTAAGGCCATTCGCTGGAGCAAGATGTCCGCGAACATTGGTCTCAAGCAACTGGCTCACTCGATCATGGACGCGTCACTGGCATACGAAGCCATGTCGAACGTGACGAAAGATCACCAGGAGGCAGTCAACGCGTTTCGCGAAAAGCGCAGCCCGGTCTTCACCGGTCAATGAGAGAAGGAAAGTCCATGGATTTCACAGAATCTGACCATATTCGCCAGCTGCGCGACACCCTTGAGCGGTTTGTCGAAAAGGAAATGCCCCGCAGCGCCGCTGCCGAGTGGGACAAGAAAAACCAATTTCCGCGTCACGTCTTTGACAAGCTCGCCAACCTCGGCGTGCTGGGCCTCACAGTGCCCGAGGAGTACGGTGGAGCCGGGCGCGACATCCTGGCGACCATGGTTGTCATCGAAGAGCTCTCGCGTCGCAGTCTGGCGGTCTCGGTACCCTACATCATGGGCGCCTGCTACGCGGGTATGAACCTGGTCGAGTGCGCTACCGAAGAGCAAAAGCGCGAGATGCTGCCGAAGGTGGTCGATGGCTCGCTGATCTTCGCCTACGGATGGACCGAGCCAGACGCTGGCGCCGACCTAGCCAGCGTCAAGACCCGTGCGGAACGAGTGGGTGACAAGGTTCTTATTAACGGGGCGAAGCGCTTCTGTTCGGGAGCGGCGATTTCAAACTACATCTACGCGCTGGTGCGCTCCGGCCCAGAGGGTGATCGGTACAAAAATTTGTCACTCGTGATGATTCCTCCCCAGACCAAGGGAATCACCATAACCCCAATCGACGGGATGGGCATGAAGGGCGCGGCCACCACAGACGTGATTTTCGAGGACGTCGAGGTGCCCTTCGAGAACGTCATGGGCGGCGATCAGGGCTGGAACAACGGCTGGCAGATGATTGTCGGCTCCGGTCTGGATGTCGAAAAGCTAGAAGTGGCGGCCATCGGGATCGGCATCGCGCGGGCCGCGCTGGACGACGCGTGGGCTTACGCGAGCGAGCGCAAACAGTTCGGCAAAACGATCAACAACTATCAGTCGATCCAGCACAAGCTGGCGGACATGAAAACGCAGTTGCATGCCGCGAGGCTGGTGCTCTACCACGCCGCCTGGATGGCCAACGAGCACCAGCGCTGCGGAGTAGAGACCTCCATGGCTAAGCTCTACGCAACTGAAATGGCGAAGTCCGTGGCCCTGGAATGCCAAACCATTTTCGGCGCCTACGGCTACGTCAAGGACTTCGATGCCGAGCGCTATGTCAGGGACGCCTTGTTGCTGCCCATCATCGGTGGATCCTCCGCTGTACAGCGCAACAACATCTATAAATGGTCCGAATCGAAGGCCTGACATGAAATCCCTCACCCTAACCGGAAAGAAGGCTCTGATCACAGGCGGCGCCAGCGGCATCGGCGCCGCGGTGGTTGATTTATTTGTCGGCCTGGGCGCTGAGGTCTGCACGGTGGACCTTCAGAGCAGCGGCGTGGCGTCTGCACAGGTGCACAGCCTGCGGGCCGATGTGTGCTCGGAAGAGGATGGCCTCAGCGTGACCCGGCAAGCCATCGAGGCCATGGGGACCGTGGATGTGTTGGTGAACTGCGCCGGTATTCCCGACACGTACACCCCGACGTTGGAGCAGAACCTCGCGTCTTGGCAGCGGATTGTCGATGTGGATCTGACCGGAACCTACCTCATGTGCAAGGCGGTCGGCGCCCATATGGTCAAGCGGCGCGCCGGTGCCATCGTCAACATTTCTTCCATTGTGGGTCTGGCTGGATTCCCTCGGCGCAACGCCTATGGCGCCGCCAAGGCCGGCGTGATCATGCTGACGCGGTCGCTGGCAAGCGAGTGGGGCGCCATGGGGATCCGCGTCAATTGCATAGCCCCGGGGTACATCGGAACGCCTTTGGTCGATGCATTGGTCGATGCAAGGAAAGTGGACATCGACCGAGTTGAACGTCGTACCCCGATGGCGCGCATGGGCCGTCCCGAGGAGATTGCGCAAGCGGCTGCCTACCTGTCTTCCGACTGGTCGTCCTTCGTCACGGGAGCGACGTTACCGGTCGACGGAGGGTGGGCGGCATTTGGTGGTGCGGGCGACGTCGAAACCGCGTGAGCGGCGATTGAACCCAATTTAAAAACGGGGATTTCCCCCAAAACTGGAGACTTGAATATGGATCGCAGAAACGTTCTGAAGACTTTGGGTGTCGTTGCTGGCACGGGTGCCGTGGGCACCACCAGCCTGTTGAGCACGGCGGCGTGGGCCCAAGCCAGCCAGCCGATCAAGTTGGGTTTCATCTCATCCCTCTCGGGCCCTCAGGCCCCCCTGGGACAGCCAATGCTGCTTGGCGCGCAGATCGCGGTGGACCAGATCAACAAGGCCGGCGGCGTCAATGGCCGCAAGCTGGAACTGGTGGTTCGAGACGATAAGGCCAAGCCTGCCGACGCGACGGTTGCTGCCCGCGAGCTGGCTGGCAGCGGCGTCAACATGCTGCTGGGCGTGGTCTCCAGTGCCGTGGCCCTGGCCATCTCCGCGATGCTTGAGCAGGAGAAGGCTCTTCTGATCACGTGTGCGGCACACTCCGATAAGCTTACGAAGGAAAACTTCGTCCGCAACTACTTCCGCGTCACCGACAACCCCTACATGCGCGAGCGTGCACTGGCCAAGATGGCTGCGCAGCGGTACTCTGGCATCACTCGCTGGACGGGCATCATTCCCGACCACGAATACGGCCGCACCACCTGGGGCTGTTTTGAAGACGGCCTGCGGGAGTTCTATCCGTCGTTGGCCAAGAAGCAGCCAATCATCACGCAACCAGTCAAGACCCAGTACGGCGCGCCCGACTATCGCAGCGCTATCACGGCAGCCATGGCCACTCCGGCCGAAGGATTCATGGTGTCCGTGTACGGCGGCGATGCGGTGACGCTCTTCAAGCAGGCTGAAGCCTTTGGTTTCTTCAAGAAAGCCAAGTTGATTATCGATTCGGCCAATGAATTGCTTGTCGCGAAGGCGATGAAGCAGGATCTGCCGGACATGTGGGTGGGCACCCATTGGTACGCCGGTGCCTTCGAGGACGTGGCCGTCAGCCGCGAACTCCAGGCCGAGGCCGTGCGACGGACCAACGACCGCCTAACGCAAGGCTGGCTTGCCGAAGGTCACGCCGCCGTCATGGCCTACGCGAAGGCATTGCAGGCCGCAGGCTCTACCGATACGCAAGTCGTGCTGAGCGCTCTCGAGTCAGTGACGTTCGAAACCGCAACCGGTCCGCGCAACTTCCGCAAGGAAGACCATCAGGCGATCAAACCGGTGGTGATGTACCGCCTGCGCGGCTCGGCGAAGTCGTCTGATGGCTTCGAGGTGGTTGACGTGATTCGCGTCCCTGGTGCCGACGTGATCGACCCGGCAACGCCCGGCAAAGCGCTTACCCTGCGCACGGCCTGAAAGGATTGAAGAAACCATGGACCAATACGGTTTGGTGGTGCTCAACGGCTTGTCGTGGGGCATGACGGTCTTCTTGACCGCAGCCGGTCTCACGTTGGTCTTTGGCATCCTTCACATCCTGAACTTTGCGCACGGCGGCTTCGTGATGCTGGGGGCCTATCTGGCCTACAGCATCCTGGCCACCGCGGGAGAGCCCTCCATGTGGTCTTTCATGGCCACGACAGTTGCCTGCTCGGTTGCGCTGGGGATACTCGGTGCTCTGGTGGATCGCCTGGTGTTCAGTCGTTTGCGTGGCGTAAGCGAGTCGTACTCCTTGATCGCGACATACGCGCTGTTGCTGTTGTGCCAGGGTGCCGTGAAGGTGATCTGGGGCATCGACTTCCTCAGCGTGCCCCCTCCACCCGAACTCCGGGGGGCGACCGAGATCGCCAACATGTATGCGCCGAACTTCGTGTTGTTCGTGATCGCCTGTGGGGTGGCCACGTTCGCGCTACTCGACCACGTCGTGCACCGAACGGAGCTGGGCAAGACGGTGCAGTCTGTCGCTGTTGACCCCTGGATGGCTTCTTTGCTCGGCGTCAATGTTCGACTTGTGCTGGCAGGTACGGTCGTGGCCGGTATGGCCCTGGCGGGTCTGGCGGGATCAATCCTGTCGGTCAACCAGAGCCTGTCGCCCAACATGGGCAGTGCGCTGATCATCCAGGCCTTCGGCGTGATCATTGTCGGCGGCATGGGCAACATCCGCGGTGCCTTTCTGGCTGCCGTCATCTTGGGTGTCATCACAGCGTTCGGCGACCGGATCTTTGCTGAGGTACCGGGGCTATTTTTCTATGTTGCGCTCATTTCGATACTGATGTGGCGTCCGCAGGGACTTTTAAAGGGATTACGCTGATGAGCCAAGTTCTCGTGAGAGGGAGTGCAAGGTCATCCGACATGGCCATTGCCACCCTCGTGATTCTTTTGTTCGCCAGCGTTCCCTGGTGGGCGGACAAGGGCCTGCTGTTTCTGGCGTCCGTCGTAATGATCAATGCGACCTTTGCTCTGAGCTTCAACCTGGTGTTTGGACTGACCGGACTGGTGAGCTTTGGTCATGCGGCGTTCTTCGCTGCTGGCGCTTACACCACGGGCCTGCTGCTGCAAAGATTCTCTGAGGTTCCGTTCCTGGCGTCATGGCTGGCAGCCGGCGTCGCGGGCGGGCTGGTGGCTGCCGTGGTCGCCGTAGTGGCCCTGCGCCGCTCCAGCGGCATCTACTTCGCCATCTTGACGCTGGCGCTAGCTGAGTTGGTGCATATTCTGATTTCCAAATCGGATTTGCTGGGGCGCGAGGACGGAATGACGGGCATCAAGCGGCCCGTCATGGATCTGGGTCTTTTCAGTGTCGACCTGTCGGCCGGGAACAACCTGTACTACGTCACCCTGCTGTGCTCCGCCGTGCTCGGGGCCATCCTTTATGTCCTTTGGCACAACCGAATTGGCAGGCTGCTCGCCGCGATCCGCCAAGACGCCGACCGGGTCCGGTTCCTCGGGGTGAATGTCCATGCCCTGAAGTTCGCCGCTTTCGTGGCCAGTGGCGTGATGGCCGGTCTGGCCGGCGGCTTGTATGCCCCGGTCTCACAGTTGCTCACGCCGGAAATCGCCCATTGGGGCTACTCGGCGCTACCCATCCTGTTTTGCCTCGTCGGTGGCGTATCCTATTTCTGGGGGCCGGTTGTCGGTGCAATGGTATTCATCGCTCTGGAGCACATGACCCGCAATGTGGTAGGTCTGTCGGAAATCCTGATTGGCCTAGTGCTGCTGTTGGTTGTGCTGGTTTTCCCAGGGGGATTGATCGGTGGATTGAGGCGGCTGCGCACTGCGTGGAAATCGGGCCGTCCGACCAATGCGGCATCGGGAGAAAAAGTGCAGGGATCGGCGTCATGAGCAAAGACATTCTCAGTGCCCAGGGGCTCTACAAGTCCTACGGCAGCATCGCCGTCCTCAGGGGTGTCACCATCCGCATGAAGCAGGGCGAGACGCATGCCGTGATCGGTCCGAACGGCGCGGGCAAGACCACACTGTTCAAGACCCTCAGCGGCGAAGTCCTGCCGGATGCGGGATCCATCGCGATTGACGGACGGCAGGTCGAAGCCACGGATGGTTACCAGCGCGTTCGCATGGGCGTTGGACGGACGTTTCAGGTGGCGCGCGTGTTCGGCGAAGACACCGTGCTTAGCAACATGGTTGTCGCCGTGGAAGCGCGGCGCCGCCAGCAGGGACAGCTGGGCATGTTTAGCCTGCGGATCAGCCCGTCGGCACAGGTTTACTCGGAGGCCATGGACGCGCTACAAAAGATGGGATTAGCCAGCCAGTGCGACCGCATGGCCGGCGTCCTCGCCTACGGAGACCGAAAACGCCTGGAACTGGCCATGAGCCTGGCACTGCAGCCCAAGCTGCTCATGCTTGACGAGCCGATGGCAGGCATGTCACCCTCGGACCGAACGGCGGCGGTAGAGACGATCAAGGCCGTCGTGAAGGAGCGCGGCATCTCCGTGCTCCTAACCGAGCACGACATGGACGTGGTATTCGCACTGGCTGATCACATCACGGTGCTCAACTACGGTGAAATCATTGCTAGTGGAACCCCTGAGGAAGTGCGGGCGTCCTCCAGAGTGAGAGAGGTTTATCTGGGTCACGAGGTACAACATGCTTGAAGTGAAAGAACTGCAGGCGCGCTACGGCGACAGTCTCGTCCTGGACGGCGTCAGCATTGAGGTCGCCGCGGGCCAGGGCGTAGCCCTGCTGGGGCGCAACGGTGCGGGTAAAACCACTTTGTTGAAGAGCATCGTGGGTGGCGAACCCAAGGTCCACGGCGTGGTGCGCTTCATGGGGCGCGACCTGACCACAATGGCCACGCATGCGCGTGCCCGATGCGGACTGGCACTGGTGCCCGAAGACCGACGCATCTTCACTCACCTGACCGTAGAGGAGAACCTCTTGATGGCTCGCCACGCCAGCGGCAAGGATGGTTGCCTAGCGGTTGAGGAGATCTACGGCCTGTTCACGGCGCTTAGCGAGCTGAAGGCACGCATGGGTAACCAGCTTAGCGGGGGACAACAGCAAATCCTGGCCGTTGCGCGAGGCCTGATGTCCCGGCCTAAATGCATGTTGCTCGACGAACCGACCGAGGGTGTAGCGCCGTTGTTGGTCAAGCAAATGGCCGAGCAGATTAACAGGGCTCGCCTGCAACAGGGCGCGGCACTTCTGCTGGCAGAGCAGAACCTGTGGTTCTCCAGGCAATGCACGGATTACGTGTACGTGATCGACACTGGCAAAATCGTATTCCAGGGGGACTGGACGTCGTTCGACGCCCACCCCGAGATCGCGAACCGTTACCTTGCGGTCTGATGCTTAAACTCAAACAACCGGATGGCTTGCCATGAGCGACCGCGTAAACCATGAATCGATCGTTATCCCGTCAGAAGACGTCAAACCCGCTGGTCGCGGACGACCTCGCAAGAGGCAGTCCCGGGACGAGCGGGTTGGTGAAGCTAGGGAGACAATATTCCGGGCCGCTGCGCAGGTCGTGGGCAAGCACGGATACGCGGATGCCTCCATCAACCGCATTACAGAGGCTGCAGGTATTGCACAAGGCACCTTCTACCTCTACTTCGAATCTCGGCAGGTGCTTTTCGATGAGCTCCTGCCGCATGTCGGAGAGGACATGCTGCACTTTATCCGCGACCGCGTGAAGGGTGCCAAGGACGTTCTGGATATGGAGGAAAAGGGCTTTCGGGCCTTTTTTGAATACCTGAAGGAGAACCCGGGCTTCTTCCGCATCCTCAACGAGGCTGAAGTGGCGGCGCCAGTGGCGCACAAGACTCATTTCAAGTTGCTTACCGACCACTATGTCGAATCTCTCGAGAGGGCTCTGAAATCAGGGGAAATTTCCCGCTTCGATCGCAGCGAACTCGAGACATTGGCGTACGTTTTTATGTCGGCCCGTAGCTACCTCTATCTGCGCTATGTAAAGGGCTCCACGGAGAGCACGTCGCTGCCGGAGAAGGTGATTCAAACCTACATGAAATTGGTCCGGGGCGGACTGAAATAGTTGAAATTTTCAAGAAGGCTCGACCCGCCTCAAGATGGCGGGTCTGTCGATAAATTGAACAAGGTGGCAATAATGACGACGGCAGATGTAAGTGGCTGGGTGACAAGGCTGAGCAGCGACATGGTGACGCGGTACACCCAGAACGGCCAATGGACGAACGTTACCGTAGTGGACAGTGCCCGTCAGTGCGTGCAGGAGCATCCGGATCGCATGGCGGTGGTGGATGGTGCGGTCGAACTGACGTTCCGGCAAGTGCTGGATCAGGCCTATCGCCTTGCGGATGCAATGCGCCGCCGGGGTATTCGCCCTGGGAATGTTGTCAGTTTTCAGTTACCGAACTGGCAGGAGACCTTGGTCATCAACCTAGCGTGTGGAATCGGTGGCTTTGTCTGCAATCCGATCGTCCCGATTTATCGCGACGCGGAGGTTGGGTTCATCCTCAGGAACTCGCACTCCAAGGTCCTGTTCATTCCCGAGCGATTCCGCAATACGGACTACCTTGAGATGATCGAGCGCCTACGCCCGCAACTGCCAGAACTGATGGATGTGGTCCTGGTGCGGTCCGAGCGCACCGAACATGTCTCGTATTCCGCATGGGTCGGACATGACGATCCTATTGCGGATTTCCCGGCCGTCGATCCCAACGCCGTCAAACTGCTGCTCTACACCTCAGGCACCACGGGCAACCCCAAGGGGGTTCTGCACAGTCACAACACCTTGCGTTCAGAACTCGAGGCGGTGACCCATTTCTGGTCTCTGACCTCTGACGATGTGGTTCTCATGCCATCGCCGGTGACCCACATCACCGGTTATCTCTACGCTCTGGAGCTGCCGTTTTCCCGTGGGTTGAAGGCGGTTCTGATGGACCGCTGGGATGCCAGCAATGCGATGCGTGCTATTGAGAAACATGGTGCCTCTTTCAGCATCGGAGCTACGCCGTTCCTCGTGGAGTTGGTGGCTGAAATCGAGAGGCAAGCCAAGCGCCTGCCCACGCTGCGGTTGTATGGAAGCGGCGGCGCACCGGTTCCTCCAGAGGTGGTCAACCGTGCGAACGCCGTGCTGCCGAATTGCAGGACCTTCCGGGTGTACGGCAGCAGCGAGGCGCCAACGGTTTCGCTGGGCGTCGCGGCGGGCGATCCTGTGGAGCGAGGAGCCACCACCGACGGTTTCATCTTCAACCACGAAGTCCGTATCGTCGATGGCGTCACCGGGGCCATCCTGCAGGCGGGCCAGGACGGTGAAATCGTGACGCGGGGACCCGAAGTCATGCTTGGATACACCGACCCCCAGCACACGGAAGAGGCCTTTGATTCAGATGGCTACTTCCACACGGGGGACCTGGGGTATGTTGATAGCAATGGCTACATCACCGTGACGGGTCGCAAGAAAGATCTCATTATTCGTGGCGGCGAGAACATCAGCCCTAAGGAAATCGAGGACGTTTTGCATCAGCATCCGGCGATCCTGGAGGCGGCGGTGGTCGCGATGCCTCACCCTCGCATGGGAGAGACGCCTTGCGCGTACACGGTGCTCAGGCCCGGCAAGACGCTCGACTTCCCTGCGATGGTGGCATTCCTCGAAGAAGCCAGACTTGCTCGCCAGAAATTCCCGGAACAACTGTTCGTGGTGGAAGCATTGCCGCACACGGCCTCAGGCAAGGTGCTCAAGCACATCTTGAGAGCGCGAGCGCTCAAGGATGCCGCCGCCGCAGCGCAACTGGATCTTCTTCCGCAGCCAACCAACGTCACCGCCCGGTGAGAGGAACAAGTGCACTCATGCAATCCGAAGAAGCGTTCTGCGCGTTTGAGCCGCCATCCTGGTGCACGCTGGCCGACTCTACGGTGGGAGGACTCATCGAACAGCGTGCCAAACAGATGCCGTTCCGGGTGGCGTTGTCGGTGCAATCGTTCAAAGGCTTTCGCGACCGGTTGAGCTACGCGCAGCTGGCCCTCTATTCGCGAAGAATGGGCGCCGGGCTGTTGGCAGTCGGGGTGAAGCACGGCGACCGAGTGGCGGTCTACCTGGGCAACGATGCTGGGCGCGAGGCGGTACTGACAGCCCTGGGGTGTCTTGCCATCGGCGCGGTGGTCGTGCCGATGAACATCCGCAGCTCGGACGAAGAGCTTGAATACGCTATGGAGCTAGTCAGTCCAGCCCTGGTGGTCTGCACCCGGGCGTCGTTCGACCGCTTGCGGCGCATGACGCAGGCCCAGCTCATCCTGCTCGATGCCCTCGGTGACGAAGGTCCGATCTGGCCCGATCCACTGCACGGCGTCGACGAGGTAGTTGCGGGGGCCGGCATGAGTTCGGATGATTTGGCCTGCCTGCTCTTCACGTCAGGAACGACCTTGCGATCCAAGGCGGTCATGCACACGCATCGAAGCATGATCGCGGCGGGATTTGCCGTGGGACAGGTGGTTGGTCTGAGTACCCGCGATCTCTATCAAGGAGCGTTCCCGTTCTTCACCAGTTCCTGCCTGAACCTGGGCTGCATGTCCGCGTGGGTGAACGGCGCAGGCTTCGTCATGGAACACGCCATGGACAATGCCGCTCGCCTACGCCTGATTGAGTCCGAGCGATCGACGGTCTACCACGGAGTTCCTTCGGTCATCCAGTTCATGCTGGACGAATGTGATCGCATCTCATACGGTCTCAGGCATGTGCGCCGTGTCGCCTACGGCGGTGCCGCCATGCCCGCGCCCACCATCGCCCGTATCGCCCAGGCCTGGCCATGGATGGATCAGGTGCAGATCTGGGGGATGACCGAAAGCGGGCCAGCAGGGGCCTGGTTACCGCCGCATTGGCTACCACAGAAGGCGGGCCTGATCGGGCACGCCATGCCGAACTGCGAGTTGAAGGTGGTTGACGAGAGCGGCCGAGCCGTCCAGCCTGGCGAACAGGGTGAATTGTGTTTCCGGGGGCCCAGCATGGCCCAGGGCTATTTCGACAACCCCCATGAGACAGCACAAGCCTTCCGTGATGGATGGCTGCATACCGGTGACGTGGTAATCGAGGATCAGGATGGTTTGCTGTGCTTCGTGGATCGAAGCAAGGATGTGATCAACCGAGGTGGCCTGAAGATATCGTCCGCTGCTGTCGAAGCCGCGCTGTATCGCATCCCGGGGGTGCTCGAAGCTGCGGTTGTGGCCCTGCCCCACCCGCGCTTGGGCGAGGATGTCGCCGCCTGTGTCGTGACAAAGCCGGGCGAAACACTGGAACCGGCACTCATGGCAGCGCACTGCGCCCAATGGCTCGCGGACTATGAAGTGCCCAAGTACTGGTTCTTTATGGACGCATTACCCAAGAACCCCATGGGCAAGGTGCTCAAACGGGATCTGCGCACCTGGATCGGGAGCCAACCAAAGGTCGGCCGGGGCACTTGATAGGCAGCCGAGCACATCCGCATACCTTATCGCACGGCACTTGAGTCCGAACACTCAGATATTCCATTTCAAATTGCTCCGTATGAAAAAAGTCATTTCATGAAGATTCTCGTCCCCGTCAAACGCGTTGTGGATTACAACGTCAAAGTCCGCGTCAAATCCGATAGCACCGGTGTCGATATCGCCAACGTCAAGATGAGCATGAACCCGTTTGACGAGATCGCCGTCGAAGAGGCCACCCGGCTGAAGGAAAAGGGTGTGGTGACCGAGGTGATTGCGGTGAGCTGCGGCGTGGCGCAATGCCAGGAAACCCTGCGCACGGCCATGGCCATTGGCGCCGACCTCGCCATCCTGGTGGAAACCGCCGA
>JACCDH010299911.1_pt1 | contig 13662 bp, 16 predicted proteins | sample 7442481 | NCBI WGS metagenome assembly JACCDH01 (sample SAMN15323433, study PRJNA562643) | freshwater metagenome | isolation source: river surface water | place: USA:Blue River Watershed | collected 2017-08-15
CAACAGCAACTCGCCGTTTCCAATCCTTGGGCACTGGTTCCGTCGCTGGGCAACCTCGATGCCTACATCAGTGCTGCCAACCGCTTGCCCATGCTCACCCCTGAGCAAGAGCAGGAGTTTGCGCGTCAACTCAAAAACAACAACGACCTCGAAGCCGCTGGAAAGTTGGTGCTTTCGCATCTGCGTTTGGTGGTGTCGGTGTCGCGCCAATACTTGGGCTACGGCCTGCCCCACGCCGATTTGATTCAAGAAGGCAACATCGGCCTGATGAAAGCCGTCAAGCGCTTCGACCCCGACCAAGGCGTGCGTTTGGTCAGCTACGCGCTGCACTGGATCAAGGCCGAGATTCACGAATACATCTTGCGCAACTGGCGTTTGGTCAAAGTGGCCACCACCAAAGCGCAACGCAAGCTGTTCTTCAACCTGCGCTCGATGAAGCAAGGCTTCAAGGCTGACGCCACCGAAGCCACCCACCGTCAAGGCCTCAACACCCAAGAGGTCGAGGCCGTGGCCAACAAGCTCAACGTCAAACCCGAAGAAGTGCTGGAGATGGAAATGCGCATGGCCGGCGGCGATGTACTGCTCGACCCCACACCCAACGAAGACAGCGACGAAGCCTTTGGCCCCATTGCCTACTTGAGCGACACCAACCATGAGCCCACCGCCATGATTGCTGCGCATCAGCGCGATGTGCTGGCGTCTGACGGCATTGCCGCCGCACTCAATGTGTTGGACGAACGCAGCCGCCGCATCGTGGAAGAGCGCTGGCTCAAAGTGCAAGACAACGGCTCGGGCGGCATGACCCTGCACGAACTGGCTGCCGAATATGGCGTGAGCGCCGAGCGCATTCGCCAAATCGAAGTGGCCGCCATGAAGAAAATGAAAGCGGCTTTGGCTGAATACGCTTAACCGCCATACACAAAAGCAAAGGGCCGCCATGCAATTGCATGGCGGCCCTTTTTGCGTGGCGATCAAGGCGCGTTTTTCAACAGGGTTTGAATGTCTTGCGCCAACACTTTAGCCCCCGAGCCATAGCGGCTGTACAACCGCAAATTGCCTTGCATGTCATACACATAGCTGCCGGCTGAGTGGTCCATCGTGTAACTGGTGGGCGTTTGACCGTCCACCTTTTTGTAATAAATCTTGAACTGCTTGGCGACCACAGGCAGCTCATCAGCCGTGGGTACAAAGGCGACAAACGATGGGTCAAAGTTGCTCATGTAGGCCTTGAGCAACTCGGTGGTATCGCGCGCGGGGTCAACCGTGACAAACACACCTTGCAGTTTGCCTCCATCAGCACCGAGCAAGCGCTTGACTTCAGCCAACTCGGTCATGGACGTGGGACACACATCAGGACATTGGGTATAGCCAAAAAACAGCACCACCACCTTGCCTTTGAAATCGCTCAAGCTACGGCTTTGACCATGGTGATCAGTCAGCGTGAAGTCTTTGGCGTAGTCGGCCCCCGTGACGTCGATGCCGTTGAACTTGGGCTTATCGGGGGTGCAAGCCACCAAAGCCAGCACGGTCAAAGTCGACAACACAAAACGACGCGAAAAATTGAACATGGTGAAACTCATTTCTTTGACAACAAAGTGCGCATGTCTTGCAAAGACACCGTGCTCTCGCTCTGCACTTTCAGGCGCGGCAATGGCTTGAGGGCATGGCCGTAAATCACTTCAACCGTCAGAGCCAAGCGTCCATCTTGGGTGGGCGTGGCCAGCGCCAGCAAACCCTCTTTGAGTTGCGCCAGCCACTGCTTGCCACGCAAACCTGCAAAGCGATCGCGGTGCAAATTGCGCCCAAGAAAACGGCAATCGGCCAGCAAACCATCGGCATCGGCATACGTGAGGGTGATGCGCTCCATGTCCATCACTGGCTCTGCAAACCCAGCTTGTACCAACATGTCGCCCCAGTCGTGCATGTCGGTAAAGGCGTGTGCGGGCGGTGTCCAGCCTTTTACTTGGTACAGGGCTTGCAGCTCTTTCAAGGTATCGGGGCCGAGGCACGAGAACATCACAAAACCATCCACGGCCAGCAACTGATGCCACTGCTGCAACAAGGCTTGCGGATCGGCACTGGTGTGAAGTGCCATATTGGCCCACAGCATGTCGACGCTGCCATGGGCAGGCGCTTCAAAACTTGGGCCTTGCTTGAACAGGCGTTGCCACCAAGGGCCACCCAATGCGGCACGCGCTTGGGCTTGGCGCTCGAGCGTGGGTTCTATCACGGCCACTTGAGCCGCAGGGTAGCGTTGGCGCAGCAGCGTGTGGGCTTTCAGGCCACCACTCACAGGCGACCAATCGACCCACGACTTGGGCTGCATGCGTATCCACTGCAAACGGTCTTCCATGCGGCGGGCAATTTCTTCGTGCAACCACGGCGACGTGGCATGCGGCCAAGTTGCCCAACGCGCACAAGCCACGGGGTCGAGTGAAGGCGGACGTGTGGCGCTGGAAGGTTCTGAAGACATGGCTTCTATTATCCCGTCAGCTCAGCCTGCACAAAGATTGCGCCGCGCTTCAACCAGCACGTGTGCAATGTCTTTCCAATGCAAGGCATGTTTCGCCTGCGCTTGAAAGTCCCCAGCCTTTGCCACATTTGCCGCCGCTGGCCCAGCATGAGCGTGTGCGAACCCTGCATCACCGCCTTTGCGCAGCCCGTGCCGCGCTGCCCCACCTGCGCCCTGCACTTGCAGCGTCTACCTTGCCGCAACTGCCAGCACACGCCTTCGCCCCTGCACCAGTGCTTGGCCGCCGTGAGCTACAACTTTCCTTGGTCGCAGTGCATTGCGCGTTTTAAATTTCAAGCCGACCCAGGCTTGGCCAAAGCTTTAGCCGAACTCATGCGGCATGCGCCGTGGGTCGAGCCTGCACTCGAGGCTGCGCATTGCGTCATACCCATCCCACTCAGCCCTGCGCGTTTGCGCGAGCGCGGGTTTAACCAAGCCCTTGAATTGGCCCGTCATTTAGCACCACACAAAATCTTGCCCACAGCACTGCAACGCCAAGAGCAAGATGCACATCAAGTCGGGGCATCACGGCAAGACCGGTTGGTGCAAGCCGCACAGGCGTTTTGGGTCGCCCCTCATCACATCGCCCAGTTGCGCGGACAAGAAGTGGTATTGGTAGACGATGTGATGACCACAGGTGCCACGCTGTATGCGGCAGCGCGCGCACTGAAAGCAGCGGGCGCGGCAAAAGTAACAGGGCTGGTACTAGCCCGAACCGAAGCACACGAGCCTCAGGCGTAAAGACCGCAGCGATGAACGACAATCGCCCACCATGTTCAACATCGTTCTCGTTCACCCCGAAATTCCGCCCAACACGGGCAACGTCATCCGCTTGGCAGCCAACACGGGCTGCACTTTGCACCTGATTGAGCCCTTGGGCTTTTCGATGGACGACAAGCACATGCGCCGCGCTGGACTGGACTACCACGAGTACGCCCCCGTGCTGCGCCACGCCAGCTGGGAGGCCTTTTTGGCCAACGCCCAACCCGAGCGCAGCCGCATGTTTGCCATGACCACCAAAGGCTCGCGCACCGCGCACGACATGGCATTTCAGCCCGGCGATTGGTTTGTGTTTGGCTCTGAGACCAGCGGCTTGCCTGCCAACATTCGTGAGGGCTTCTTTCCCACCGAACAACGCCTGCGCCTGCCCATGCGGGCCGACCAGCGCAGCTTGAACTTGTCCAACTCGGTGGCCGTCATCACCTACGAAGCCTGGCGACAAAACGGGTTTGTGGGCAAGGCTTGACCGCGCGCACGCGTTGATTCAAGTCAAGCCTTATGGCGTTCTGCGGGGCACCATATAGCCTTAGGTTTTAAGCCCTCGCCTACACTAGAGGGCTTGATTTATAGCGATTTACTACTGTCATGAGTGCATTCCTAGACGAAGAAGTTTTGTCCGTTCACCACTGGACCGACCGCCTGTTCAGCTTCACCACCACACGCGATACCTCGCTGCGTTTTTCTAACGGCCACTTCACCATGATTGGCTTGCGCGGTGAAAACGGCAAACCGCTGCTACGCGCGTACAGCATCGTCAGCGCCAACTACGAAGAACACTTGGAGTTTTTGAGCATCAAGGTGCAAGACGGCCCCCTGACATCGAAGCTGCAACACATCAAAGTGGGCGACAAAATTGTGGTTGGCAAAAAGCCCACCGGCACTTTGTTGATCGACTATTTGTTGCCTGCCAAAAACCTGTACCTCATTGGCACAGGCACGGGCTTGGCCCCTTTCCTCAGCATCGTGCGCGACCCCGACACCTATGAGCGTTTTGAAAAAGTCATCTTGGTGCACGGCGTGCGCGAAGTGAAAGAACTCGCTTATCACGACTACTTGACCGAAGAGTTGCCCAAGCACGAGTTCTTGGGCGAGATGGTGAGCAACCAAATGTTGTACTACCCCACCGTCACCCGCGAGCCCTACAAAAACCAAGGCCGCGTGACCGACTTGCTCACGTCAAATAAACTCACCCAAGATTTGGGCCTGCCCAATATCGACCCTGCTAACGACCGCATCATGATTTGCGGCAGTCCCGGTCTGAACAAAGACATGCGCACCTTGCTCGAAGAGCGTGGCTTCAAAGAAGGCTCCACCACCACCCCTGGCGACTTTGTGGTGGAACGCGCGTTCGTTGAACAGTAACCAAAGCCACTGATGTTCGAACCCAGCCAAGCCGACGTACGGCGCTTCTTCTGCTCGGTCTACGCCAAATGGCGTGACAGACAACCCATGGACGCGCTGGAAACCTTGGCCAGCCAATGGGTGGCCGAACACCCCGAATACCATGCCGATTTTTCAGACGTCGATGCCGCACTTGAGCGCATGTACGAAGTCAAAGACGGCAAGACCAACCCCTTCTTGCACTTGTCTATGCACCTGTCGGTGAGCGAGCAATGCTCAATTGACCAGCCGCGTGGTATTCGCCAAGCGGTGGAGCTGCTCACTGCCAAGCTCGACTCACTGCACGACGCCCACCACCAAACTATGGATGCACTGGGCCAAATGATTTGGGAAAGCCAACGCAGCGGCCGCCCGCCTGATGGGCAGGCTTATATCGATGCGGTGCAGCGTCGGGCGACTAGAGATTAAAAGGCTAGGCTGCGTCTATTTGCTGGCTGCCGCAAAAGCGGTAGCAGCAATCCGAACCATGCTCGGGTGCAGGGTTCCAAGCTTTGGCACTTGACCGTGTGGCGCGTGCGGCGGCACGGAGAAATAGGCGTCGTTGAACGGAAGCTCAAGCACGTTTCTTAAATCGAATTTGGTGTCGTAGCTCAAACCAGCACTGGCATAGGCAGCAGGGTACTCATTCTTGGAAATCCTGAACTCCCCGCTGTAGAGACGATCCGTCTTTTGGCTCGTCCCATAAGCCACGCTGACAAAGAGCATGCCTTCGTCATCTTCCTTGGTCGAAACAATGAGCCCAGGCCGTGGTTTAGGCTTGGGATGAATGTGGTCCGGAAAGTGGCACCAGACGATTTCGCCAGCTGTGGGTTCTGGCCACCAGTGCATCAGGCGTTTTCCAATTCAAACAGACTGCTGCGAACAGTACCGCCTTTGGCCTTGGGGGCTGATTTTTTAACCTGACTGAGTTGGGCTTTGGTCAATGCCCCTTCATCGGCCTCGTACTGTGGCAAGAACTTGGTGGCCAGCTCGTGCAGTGCAAGGTGAATCACTTGCGTTTCGTCCACCCCCAAAACATCAGCTAAACGTTTGGCCGTTGTGCGCGTCACGCCGGTTGCGCTGTCTTGCGGGCGGTAACGAAAGGCGATCTGGGCAGTTGCAGCTCTCATGTTTGACTCTCCTGAGGTTTGATATCTTAAAGATATCAAAGAGAATGAAACTTGTCAACAAACAAGGCTCTTACCAAGATATGCCTGCTGTAGTGTTAATGCACACAGGTAAAGCCCGAGACACCCCCACCCCAAAGCAAAAATTTTTCTTTGCCAAAATGCTTGAACAACCATAACCGGAGACAAACCATGCGCCCCACCCAAACGCTCTCCCTCATTCGTCGCACGCTGTGCATGAGCCTTACCGCTGTGGCTCTGTGCGCTGGCTTCAGCACAGCCGCACACGCACAAACCTACCCCAACAAGCCCATCAAATTTATTGTGCCCTTCAGCGCGGGCAGTGCCACCGACAACGTGGGCCGCATCTTGGCGCAAGCCATGGGCGATGCGATGGGCCAAACCATCACAGTGGAAAACAAAGCAGGTGCCAACGGCATCTTGGGTGCCGAAATGGTCAAAGGCTCCCCAGCCGATGGCTACACCTTCTTGGTCACCACCAGCACCACGCAAGCGGCCAACGTGCACCTGTATCGCAAGTTGCCCTATGACCCCGTCAAAGACTTCACCCCTATCGGCAAGATTGGCGAGACCGGCTTTATCTTGATGGTCAACACCGATTTCCCGGCCAAAGACATGAAAGAGTTTATTAGCTACGCCAAGGCCAACCCAGGGAAGTTGGCGTTTGGGCACGGCTCGTCAGGCTCGCTGGTGTCCGCCGCTATGCTGAGTGAGTTGGCTGGCTTGCAAACCATCAACGTGCCCTACAAAAGCATTCCCCCTGCGCTCACCGATTTATTAGGCGGTCAAATTCAATTTGCGTTTGCCGACACGGGCAATGCCGTGTCGCAAATGAACGGCGGCCGCATGCGTGGCCTTGGCGTGACCACCAAAAAACGCGCTGGCAAAGCGCCCAACGTGCCTCCCATTGGCGACACCGTGAACGGCTACAACGTGAGCGCATGGTTCGGCCTGATGGCCCCTGCCGGTATTCCAGCCGATGTGCAAAAGAAAGCCACCGCCACTTTGATGGCCGTGTTGGCCAAGCCTGAGGTGCGCGAAAAAATTCAAGGCGTAGGCATCGACCTCGATGTGGAAGACAGCGCGACACTCGCCAAAACCATTGACGCCGAAATTAAAAAATGGGGCGGTTGGGTGAAAACCGCTGGCATCACACCTGAATAAGCCATGAGCCTCACTGACCACGCCAGCCTGCAAGGCGCTTTACAGGGTGCAGTCAACGGTCCATTAGCAGGCCTGCGCGTCATCGACATGACGGGCGTGGTGCTCGGCCCCTACGCCACCCAAATCTTGGGCGACTACGGTGCAGACGTCATCAAAATCGAATCGCCCAGCGGCGACATCATGCGCCACGCGGGACCCATGAAGCACCCGGGCATGGGCCACATCTTCATCAACGCCAACCGCAACAAACGCTCAGTGGTGCTCGATTTAAAACATCCCGAGCAACGCGACCAACTGCTCAAGCTGTGCAAAACAGCCGACGTGCTGACCTACAACATTCGCCCCGCCTCCATGGCGCGTTTGGGTTTGTCGTTTGACACACTGCACGCCATCAACCCACGCTTGGTGGTGTGTGGCGCGTATGGCTACAGCGAAGGCGGCCCCTACTCCGAGTGGCCCGCGTATGACGATCTCATCCAAGGCGCCACAGGTATTCCATGGTTGATGACACAAAGCGGCAGCCCCGAGCCGCGCTATGTGCCCGCCACCTTTGCCGACCGCGTGACCGGCCTGAACATGGTGCACGCCGTCATGGCCGCCGTCATTGCCCGCTACCGCACAGGCGTCGGCCAGCATGTGGAAGTGCCCATGTTTGAATGCTTGTTGCAGTTCGTCATGGGCGAACACTTGAGCGGCGAGACATGGCAGCCGCCCATTGCCGACATGGGCTACACACGCATGCTCTCGGCCAACCGCAAGCCCTACCGCACGAGCGACGGGCACATTTGCGCACTCATGTACAACGAGTCGCACTGGTCCGCATTTTTAGAGCTGGTGGGCCAACCCGATTTGTTCAAAACCGATGCACGCTTTGCCAACCATGTGGAACGCATCAAACACATCGACGCCTTGTATGGATTGGTGGCCGAACACATGCAACACCGAAGCACCGCAGAGTGGCTCAAAGCGCTGGCCGAGCGCGACATTCCCGTCATGCCCATGATGAGCTTGAACGATTTGCTGCACGACCCCCACCTCAAAGCCACGCAAGGTTGGGTGGACGTGGCGCACCCGTTTGAAGGCACGCTGCGCCAGCTGCGCCCACCCGTGCGCATGAGCGGCACGCCTACTGGCATTTGGCGCCCCGCGCCGCGCTTGGGCGAACACACCGAAGAGGTGTTGAAAGAGCTGGGCTGAGCCCCTGATATCCTGCAACCTTATTTTGAAAAAATAAACGGAACACCCGATGAAATTCAAAGGCACAGACAACTACGTCGCCACCCAAGATTTGATGTTGGCCGTCAATGCGGCCATCGCGCTCAAACGCCCACTGCTCGTCAAGGGCGAACCCGGCACAGGCAAAACCATGTTGGCCGAAGAGGTGTCTGAGGCGCTGGGCATGCCGCTGCTGCAATGGCACATCAAATCGACCACCAAGGCCCAACAAGGTCTGTACGAATACGACGCGGTAAGCCGTTTGCGCGACAGCCAAATGCCCGACGCCGACAGCCAAACCCGCGTGCAGCACATTGAAAATTACATCGTCAAAGGTGTGCTGTGGCAGGCCTTCACTTCTGAAACGCCGGTGGCCTTGTTGATTGACGAAATCGACAAAGCCGACATTGAGTTTCCTAACGACTTGCTGCGCGAACTCGACCGCATGGAGTTTTATTGCTACGAAACGCGTCAGCTCATCAAGGCCAAAAATCGCCCGCTGGTGTTCATCACCTCCAACAACGAAAAAGAATTGCCCGACGCGTTCTTACGTCGCTGCTTCTTCCACTACATCAAGTTCCCAGACGCCGACACCATGCGCCACATCGTGCAGGTGCACTTCCCCACCATCAAGCAAGACTTGCTGACGGTGGCGATGAAAACCTTCTTCGACATTCGCAACCTGCCCGGCTTGAAGAAGAAACCATCCACCAGCGAACTCATCGACTGGCTCAAGCTGCTGGTTGCCGAAGACATCCCCATCGAAGCCCTGCAAACCGCAGACGACAAAGTATCTATTCCACCGCTGGTAGGTGCATTGCTCAAGAACGAACAAGACACCACGCTGTTTGAAAAACTGGTGTTCATGCAAAGCCGCAACCGCTGATCTATTTCAACGCGAAAGACACACACATGTTTGCATCTCTGATTGAAGGCCTAACCGACGCCATTGGATTTATGGTCGGCGCCTTGTTGGGCTTTGGCCTAGGCCAAGCATTTGGCTTAGACCTTTTTGCACCGGGTTACGGTGCGGGCAGCATTGCAGCCATCATCTTGGTTGGCATTGGCGGCGGCATTGGACTACAAGGCGCCCGCCGCGTTCGCACGCCTAAGCCAGACGCCGAATAAAAACACGCCATGCTGATCGACTTCTTCTACACCCTGCGCGCTGCCAAGCTGCCGGTTTCGGTGAAGGAGTACCTCACGCTGCTCGAAGCGCTTCAAAAACAAGTGGTGAGCCCCGGGAGCGATACCTGCAGCTTGGATGACTTTTACTTTTTAAGCCGTCTCATTTTGGTGAAAGACGAAAAGCACTACGACAAGTTTGACCGTGCTTTTGCGGCCTATTTCAAAGGCGTGGAAATCCTCACCGACTTCACCCAAGAAGTGCCACTCGATTGGCTCGAAAAAATTCTTCAAAAAGAACTCACCCCAGAGCAAAAAGCGGCCATTGAAAAAATGGGCTGGGACGAGTTGATGGAAACCTTGAAGAAGCGACTCGAAGAACAAAAAGAGCGCCACGAAGGTGGCAACAAATGGATTGGCACTGGCGGCACATCGCCTTTTGGCAATGGCGGCTACAACCCGCAAGGCATTCGCATTGGCGGCAAAGGCGGCAACCGCAGCGCCGTGAAGGTGTGGGACCAACGCGCTTACCGCGACTACGACGACACCCAAGAGCTGGGCACACGCAACATCAAAGTGGCCCTGCGTCGCTTGCGCCGCTTTGCACGCGAAGGCTCGGCCGAAGAACTCGACTTGGACGGCACCATCCACAAAACTGCTGCGAACGCGGGCTTCTTGGACATCTTGATGCGTCCCGAGCGCCACAACAACGTGAAGGTGCTGTTGCTCATGGACGTGGGCGGCACGATGGACGACCACATCGCACGCGTGGAAGAGTTGTTCAGCGCGGCCAAGGCAGAGTTCAAACACTTGGAGTTTTATTACTTCCACAACTGCGTGTACGACTTCATGTGGCGCAACAACAAGCGCCGCTACGCTGAGAAGTTTGAGACGTGGGACATCATTCGCAAATACAACAAAGACTACAAGCTCATCTTCATTGGCGACGCCACCATGAGCCCGTATGAAATTGTGCAGCCCGGCGGCAGCGTGGAATACAACAACGAAGAAGCCGGTGCCGAATGGCTACAACGCTTGATTCACGCCTTTCCAAAGTTCGCATGGATCAACCCCGAGCCGCAAGGCGTGTGGGAATACCGTCAAAGCATTGCCATCATCCAGCAGATCGTCAGCAATCGCATGTACCCGCTAACCATCAAAGGCTTGGAAGAGGCGATGCGGATGCTGAGCAAATAGCGGCAACGTAAAATACCCAACGGTTGCCGCCGTAGTTCAATGGATAGAACGACTCCCTCCTAAGGTGTAGATACAGGTTCGATTCCTGTCGGAGGCACCATTCTTTAAGTCAGGTTCTTTGCGACCACTTTTGCTGGCAAGTAGGACACGACACCTCAATGTGCTCAAACAGAGGGCCACGGCATTTTTGGTGGCACTTGGGGCACGAAACAATCACCTTACTTTGCTGAATCACTGGCACTTCCACCTCAGCCGGGTCCAAAAACATGGGTACGCGCAAGTCATACATGCCTGTTTTTTTGAAATGAACGAGATAGCCGGGTTTAGGTAAATCAGTTCGGATGTAGTCACCCTCTTGCACGTAGGCTGTGCTGAGCTTGTCCCCAAGACCTCCTACGCTTTTGTACCAAGCGCTCGAACGCATCGCCTTGAAAAGCGACTCTGATTCCGAGTTATCGGAGAGGTTTTGACTCACATCCACCAAAAATTCGTTTTGCTGAAGAATGCTCTTGACCAAATACAACGCGTTGGAATGTTGGGTGTAAAAGTAATAGCCAAAAAACAAACACGCGTTCAGGTTTGCGCCCTTGGCATACCAAAGCAGGGTCAGCACCCGCAGCTTTTCCAAAACCGATTTGGCCGATTCGTTGGCAGCAATCAGGCGGTCGTTGCAGCATGCAATCAGCAACAACTTCAGCGAGGTCTCAACGCCAAGATCTTGGCGAATGCCATGCGGCATGCCGTATAAGTTTTTCTGATCAATGCTCGTATAGGCAACCACCATCACGCGAAAAAATTCAGGCATCACGCTGGCCACGTGGGGGATTTTCTTTTGGATGAAATCCGTTTGCTTTTGAGTTGCCCTGAAGGTTTCAAATGGATAGGTCATGGCCGCGTGTTTCTATTGCTTTAACTTTTCAATGATTTTGAGTTTCAACTCAGTAAAGTTAACGGTCACTTTTTGTTTGCCATTCTTGAAACTGTAGGTATTGACCCAACCCGAGTTGATTTGAATGGTTTGCGAAAAAACCTTTTCGAACAGAGCGACCACCACCATCTCATCCATGGCCGATTGCTCTAATTTTTCGATCAATTCCTGATTGGGAGCATGAACATCGGCTGCAGCTTTCTTCTCTTGCTTCGCAGTTGAAACGCGTAACGATTCGTCATAAGCTTTTCGCTTGGCTTTGGTGCCAATGGCGGCAAACGCTTCATTGAGCTGAGCCATTTTTTGAGTATGAAGCTCTTTGTTCGTCTTGAATTTGTCGGGATGATGCTTTTGCGCCAATGCGCGATATGCCGCTTTGATGACGACATCATCCACATCGTTGAGCAACCCCAAAGTTTGATAGAAATTCTTATTTGTACCCATTACTCAAAGACGTTTCAAAAGCACACACGCATCTATCCTCTCATAAACGAGTCCAAGCTTTTGTAGACGCTGTCCCTTGCAATCTCAATACCCCTCATGAACGTCATTAGCCAACTCTTTCACAAACTGTCGTCTTTGATGCGCAATCTGTTTACAAAGAGGGCTACTAGGTTTACCGCCTTTTCGCAGCAAGGAGCTTTCAAGTGTTGAACTCGAAGTGGTTCGGCATATTGAAAGTGAGCGCGAGAGAATCAAGCAAAACACCTTAGAGATGCTGCAGATGATCAACCTCAATTCCATTTTGAAACATGATGTGAACGGTCACCCACTTCAAAACGCGCCTCACTTGAAGAAACAGAACTTGTTTGAGTTTTGGAAAAAGTATTTCACAAACGCTGCGGCATCTGCACTTGAACTCACCCCCCTGCCGGGTTAGCGCCTAGGCTCTGTGGCGTTAGGGACAACATACGCGCTGTCTGCAAGTCAATCAATCCCTGCTGCACCAAAGCTGCCAAGCTTTGATCCAAAGTTTGCATACCCACCCCTCGCCCAGTTTGAATGACTGAATACAGCTGTGCCACCTTACCTTCTCGAATGAGGTTGCGCACGGCAGGTGTCCCCACCATCACTTCAAAAGCCGCCACACGTCCTTGACCGTCTTTGCGTTTACACAGCACCTGCGAAATCACCGCATTGAGTGACTCAGACAACATACTGCGCACAACCTCCTTCTCTTGCGCAGGAAACACATAGACCATACGGTCGATGGTCTTGGCAGCACTGGATGTGTGTAAAGTACCCAGCACCAAGTGGCCCGTCTCAGCGGCGGTGATGGCCAAGCGCATGGTTTCAAGATCACGCAACTCCCCAACCAAAATCACATCAGGGTCTTCGCGCAACGCTGCGCGCAAGGCGTTCGCATAGCTCAGCGTGTGCGTTCCTAGCTCTCGCTGCTGAATCAAACATTGCTTAGGTGCATGCTCAAACTCAATCGGATCTTCAATCGTGATGATGTGCTTGGCCTGTGTTTGGTTCAACGTGTTCACCAACGCAGCCAAGGTGGTGGACTTGCCCGAACCCGTGGCGCCTGTGACCAGCACCAAGCCTCGCGTGGAGTGAAGCAACTCAGCAGTCACAGCGGGAGCATGCAAACTTTCCAAGCTAGGCATGTGATGTGGAATCACACGAAACACCGCCGACACACCACGCGCTTGCACAAACACATTCACGCGAAAGCGTGACAGCGCAGGTACATCCAATGAGAAGTCACTTTCATGGCCTTGATTGAACTGTGCTTGCTGCGCTGGCGACATGATGCCCAACAACGCACGATGCAGTGTTTCATGCACCAATGACACATCGGACATGACCACCAAATCGCCATCAACCCGCATCTTTGGTGGGCTACCAGATGACAGATGCAGGTCCGACGCGCGCTGAGCGAGGCATTCACACAACAAATTTTGAAGGTTCATTCGCTCCTTCTATACAAGGCAGAGCTTGTTTTTGTAACTAATCAGGATTCATTTTTGTAGTCTTTGTTTCAGACTGGTGCACCATCAGGGAAGTTCCTAGGCATCCTTGATCAAATCCTGTGCGCTCGGGCTTAAAAACACTCCGCAAAACTGGCACAATGCACCCGTTTTAATAAGGAAATGACATGAACAAAACTGAATTGATCGAAGCAGTGGCAGCACAAACAGAACTGACAAAGGCCGACGCTGGCCGCGCAGTCAATGCCATCTTGGACACCATCACTCACGCTGTTG
>JACCDH011010290.1_pt1 | contig 13662 bp, 13 predicted proteins | sample 7442481 | NCBI WGS metagenome assembly JACCDH01 (sample SAMN15323433, study PRJNA562643) | freshwater metagenome | isolation source: river surface water | place: USA:Blue River Watershed | collected 2017-08-15
ATCGAAAAAAACGGTGCCGCACACCACCTCCGCGCCTGCCTGATTGTTGGCAATTAGTCTGTGATTATCTGGTCGCGGCAAAAACACTAAGGTGGGCTCAGTGATTTCAAATTGCTCACGCTTGGACCCGATAAGCTCGACCACGCCATGTCTAATTACATGAAGATGACCTCGCATTGTGTCTTTCTCGAAGTCATGACGGCCACAGATGTTGCCTGTGTAGAAAACACCCGCGTGAAGCGAGAAATGACGCAGTAAAGAATCTAGGGGGTTCATTGGATGAGACGAATAGTATATTTTTTGAAATTTTAATGGCCATGTGTATCGATTGGTCTAGATCCCTCAGTGTTTACTCGAGCTGAATGACAGTTGAGTCAAGTAAGTGCCAAAGTCAAATGGGCTAAAAAATCATTGTGGGGTGTTGAGTCTGAGAAGGACCGCTTTGGGTCGCCTATTGCCAGTCGCCATCTCACCCTGACGGTCCGCATCCAGCCTAAAGCGGATTTTCACCACGCGCTGTTCAATGCGTGTCCTGATCAAGTTCAGAGAAGATGCATTTATTTATGAAGACCTCGACGCGCAGCTGAAATTGATAAAAAAGTTGTGCAGTATTAAAAGAGAATTCATCCTGCTAGACTTTTAAATACCAAGGTATTCGAAAAAGTATAGCAATGCCAGTTCGAAAAATCCCAAGAAACCACTTACAAGTAACAGGTCGTCACGCCACATCAAAAAGCGAAGACAGTGCCGACTTTGAGTCACTGCTGGAAAAAGAGCACATGCTCTTGTTAGATCATGACCCACTGGTCCAGTCATACGAAGTTCAACCGGTAAGGATTCCTGTACCAGGAGTAGCGAGGGGATACGTGCCCGACTTGTTGGTGCATTACAGGCCTGACGAAGATGGATGCATCAGCCCAAGCGAGATTCGCGAAGTCAAAAAGTCAGAAGACTTCAAGCGAAACGCCGAGAAGTACGCGCCGAAGTTTGAGGCAGCTGAGCAATACGCCGCTCAACGCGGGTGGGTGTTTCGCAAGATCGACGAAACAGAGATCCGCGTACCAAGGCTTAGAAACTTAAAGTTTTTGAGCCAGTTCCAGTTCAATGAACCAGAGCCTCATGAAGTTGATTGGGTGCTTTCTCAGTTGGATAAGTTGGGACAAACATCATCAGACGAACTGATAGCGTTAGTTGCTCAGTCAGATGAAGCACGCTTGGGGTTGATGCCTGTGCTTTGGCATTTGGTGATCACCAAAAGAATAGGCGTCGATTTGGATGTTCCGTTTGGTAGCAACGTTGAGTTGTGGCCTGTGGAGAGTGTTGATGGCTGAACGTAAAAAACCTGTTGTGCTGAGCATCCAAAAAGGCGCGAAGGTCACGCAAGGCGATCGCGAATACGTGATCACACGACTTGTTGACCTAGATAAGGTCCTTGCAAAAGAGCTTGCCTCTGGCGAATTGGTGATGTTGTCGCTGAATGCTTTGGAAGCGCCCAAAAAGCTGAAAGCAGCAAATGAAGGTCGTGAAAAAGAACTAGATCTTGAAAGCGTCACATCCGATGAATGGAAAGTAGCAGAAGACAGACTTAAAGCAATTGAGCCTTTGCTCGAAAGACGTAGTGCTAGAACCAAGCAAGACTATTTAGCCGCAGCCAAACGTGCAGGTGTGAGCCAGCCCACTATTTACAGATGGTTACAGAACTATCAGGAAACCGAATTGCTGTCCAGCCTTCTCAATACAAAGCGAGACGGTGGCTCTGAGAAAAGTCGGTTGCGAGAAGATGTAAAGCTCATTCTGGATGACTTTTTAAACACCAAGTTTCTATCCCTGCAAAAGTTCACTCCAGCAGCTGCGGCACGGGAGATTCGACGACTGTGCAGCAATGCTGGGATTGATCCACTTCCCTCACACACAACTGTCTATCGACACATAGGGTGGATGAGCGAAGAAGTGAAGCTTAGAAAGCGTGAAGGCCCTAAAGCTGCAAGAGAAACGTTTGGTGTCAATGAGAGCTCAATTCCAGATGCTGATTGGCCTTTGGCGTTGGTTCAAATTGATCACACGAAGTTACCTGTAATGCTTGTTGATGATGAGCACCGTAAACCAATCACCCGTCCGTGGATCACGTTGGCAATTGATTGTTATAGCCGTGTATGCGTTGGGTTTTATCTGACGTTAGACCCCCCTTCGGCTATGTCAACGGGCATGTGTGTTTCCCATGCCCTACTGAAGAAAGAAACTTGGCTTGCGAGGCTTGGACTAACAGACGTGACATGGCCCTTTTATGGAGCCATGGAAGTGCTGCACATGGATAACGCCAAAGAGTTCCGTGGTGACATGCTTCGTGTGGCGGCGAAAGAATACAACATCAGTTTGAACTTCAGGCCAGTTAAAGTGCCGCATTACGGCGGACATATTGAAAGCATGATGGGAACAGTTTCTCAAGGCTTGAAGGAACTCTCAGGAACGACTTTCTCCAATCCTAAAGAAAAGGGGGTGTACGACGCTGAAGGCAATGCATGCATGACATTCGACGAAATTGAGCGATGGCTTGTCCTCTTCTTTGTCAGGTATCACATCGACATTCACAGAGGCATAGGAACCACGCCTAAGGCAAAGTGGACAGAAGGATTGATGGGGACCAAAAAATTCCCAGGCCGTGGATTGCCATTGGTCAGAAAAGATGTTGAGAAAGTGCGCATTGACTTCATGCCGTTTGAAGAGCGAACGATTCAAGACTATGGCGTTGTGATTGATGAGGTTTATTACTTCCACGATGTTCTTAGGCCTTGGGTCAATGCGATGGACCCGGACCATCCGAGAGAAAAACGTAAGTTCAGATTTCGCTATGACCCACAAGACATTAGTCAGCTGTATTTTTTCGATCCACTAGCGCAGCGATATTTCGCAATTCCTTATCGTGATAGCAGCTTGCCACCGGTCAGTATTTGGGAGCATCGTGCCGCGCGTGCAAAAGCCAAAGAGCTGGGAATCCCTGGCTACTCAGAGCGTGACGTCTTTGACTTGATCACAAAGCAGCGGGATATCGAAGAAGAAGCCGCAGCTAAGACCAAGTCAGCAAGGCGTGCACAACAGAAACTTAAAAATCACGCTAAGTCCCGAATCCAAACGAAACAGGACTTGCCCAAGGTTTCGAATCAAGCGCCATCAACAGTTAGTCCAGCTATTAAGGGCTACAACCCAGATGACATTGAGGCCCTAGATGATGACTACTAAAGATCCTTATCCCCATCTAGATGAAAAGGCTCAGCAAAAGTTAGAGCTAACGGATGATGCTCGAATTCGTGCGATTCGTGAAGGAACATGGCTTGCGTTACCTCACGTCAAAGAAGCATTGACCAAGCTTGAAGATTTGCGGACATATCCAGTAGTAACTCGGATGCCTTGCATGCTGATCATTGGTCCTTCATTTAGTGGCAAAACTTCAATCGTTGAGCATTTCGTTAGCTTGCATCCGCCAGATTTGACGCCGGAAAACGAAACTACAACGACAGAGTTGATCTTGATTGATGCCCCACCCAAGCCTGATTTGTCTGATTTCTATGGGCGCATTCTTGACAAGCTGATGGCGGCCTACAAGCCGCGTGCAACTGCCGCAGAAAAATACTCACAGGTGAAACGTTTATTCCGTGAGTTGGGAGTTCGTGTGTTGATCGTGGATGAAATTCATCATCTGATTGCTGGCAGTTTGAATAAACAACGTGAATTCCGAAATGCGCTGAAAAGTCTTTCAAATGAAACCAAGGTCTGCATCGTCGCTGTGGGTATTGAAGAGGCGCAAACCGCTTTCAATGCCGATCCACAAATGGCAAGCCGTTTTGTTCCGTTTGAGCTTCCCATGTGGCATCTTGGGAAAGATTTAGGCGTATTGCTTAAAACATTAGAGAAACGTACCCCTCTCAAGAAGCCATCTCACTTGCACTCCACGGAGTTGATGAACGCGATTCATGCGAGAAGTGAATCGAATTTAGGTGACATTTTTGATCTCATGAAAACAGCTGCTGTTGCTGCAATTCGGAGTGGCCAGGAGTGCATTACTGAAAAGCTGATTAAAGAACTCGACTGGGTGCCGCCCTCCAAGAGAAAAATCTTTCACCGCCAGAGGTAAATGTGAAAGGCTTTAGCGAACTGAACGGTCTACTATGGCCAATTAGATACAAGCCAAAGCCTGATGAGCTGTTGTCGAGCTGGTTAGTCCGACTTGCTGTTGGCCACGGCATGAAAGTTCAGACGTTTTGCAATCGGATCTTTGGCAATCAGCGCCAAGTGTGGAACAGAGATATTGATCGGCTAGCTCCAGAGTGGCTGCTCGAAGAGCTGAGCACACGTACTGGGACACCAATCGCAACAGCGAATGCCACAACACTAAGAACCTATGACGGTTTTCTGTATCAAGGGTTTAGAAGTTCAGGAGCGTTGCCTTGGGTGCAAACACTCGGCATGTATCACCGAAAGAGGCAGCGCTATGGTCAGCAGTTCTGTGCAGCTTGCTTGGCAGCGGACGCGACACCTTATTTCCGGCGAGCATGGCGAGTTAGCTTCAATACGGTTTGTCCTATCCACAAACTGATGCTGCATGATAGATGCCCAAAATGTGAAGCTCCAGTTAGTTATCACCGCATGGAGATGGGACGTTCATCAAACTTCGAGTCAACTGGTTTAACGGGTTGTCACGATTGTGGTTTTGATCTTCGAGAGTCGCCGTTGCTCCCAATCGCTACATACAAGAGCGAAATACGTCGATGGATGATCGAGCTCTCCAAGCTAATAACGCAAGGTGCTGGGCCAAAACGAATGCATCTAAATATGGAGCATTTATTAGTGATGCATCAGCTTTCGAAGCTCCTACTCTCAACTAGCAAGCATGTGCATCTGCATGAATGCCTTTGTGACTATCTCGCAGTAGATGACAAGATGGTTAGTCTTGGTGACAGAATTCCCATTGAGACCAGAGACATCTACGAGCGTCATCATCTAATGCAACTAATCGTATGGTTGATGATTGATCTTGAAACAAGGCTTCGGATGGCTTGGCGAAGTAAGAGCATCAGATACAACAGCTTGCTTAAAGATTTTCACGATCCGCCAGCTTGGTTTGTGAATATTGCAGAGGGGTTTTCAAACTGGCGAGATCATCAGTAATCTACGGCTCCTAATTATCTCAACGGAATTTCTGAAATTACCAGCATGTCTTCAGGATGCTCAACCTTGGCCTCTTTCAATAAATGATGAAATGCTGTGTAGATCGCATGAGGAAATTGACAGGGTCCAATAATTATTCGATCAATTATTTCGGGAATCTCCATTCCAATTAGCCCTTGTTCGGGTACGTTTTGAAGTGGAATTTTGTGAATTTTCTGAGGGATGCCGTTGATCGTTGCCACAGCTGTTTGAATTTTGTCTGACTGCTCCACAGTAGGGGAGTAGATGACTCTCCACTCCTTCTCTTCATGAAATCCGATATGTTTAGTGCAAAGAACAGAAAATCTAAGCATATGAAATGACAGTTGAAAAACACGATCTCTTCCAAGTTTTAACAATAGATCCGAAGCATTTCGCATTCTTTCTGCAACGTCCATAAATTGTTTCGAGAACGTATCGCTGTTTAAATATGCTACGGGGCTTGTGTAGGCCTTCAATACATTAGATTCGTTATGAAATGGTGCACCTTTTAATACGATGGCAACTGCGCTTCTTCCTCCATATGCGCGCCACATAGATAGACGGCCAAGTTGGTCTTCAGATTCATCATGTTCTGATACACAAGTGAGATATGTGTCTCGTCTGAAACCAGGTAACCAAGCATTGAAGCTTGCTTCAAGTTGAGCGGTGCTACCGGGAAAATTTTCTTCAAGTACAGTTTTGAAAAGCTTTCCAGCATCACCTTCATAAGCGCTCTTTAAGCAGTTGAATCCATATTCGATTTCAGTTGAATCGTTCATCGTCATCGCATTTCGCATCCAGACTTCCCGATTTGTGAGTATGCCTAGTGCTGCCTCTGCACTTGTGTAATGAACGAATCTAAGATCCATTGATTTGGCTTTTTCTACTCTTGCTACCGTAGTGGGAAAAAAGGTATTTTTTACTTGTTCAAGTTCACTATTTGGTAATTCAGGCATGACGGATGTGTCGGTTAAGTTTCGAGAAAATCTTCGGCTGTCAACTTTAAAACAAGCAATAGATTCGTGTCATCAGTGTTGATGGTTGGATAAAGTTTGCTGAAATTAGGATTCCCTTCAAGGATGCCCATCAAGTGATGATCCTTGTGATCTTTTAGCGATAAGACGCAAAGCCTTCGCAAGCGATTGTTTTCAATCGGATCCACTATGAACAATTTCGGATCAACTTCACCATCATCATTCGTAATCAATGGAACAGGAATCGACCAACCATCATCTTCGCCTTCGGTGAGTAGGGTGATGTCAATGCCGGTAACTGCCAAAAGTTCTTCAAGGAACTCACGGATGAACTCAGGTGGAAGCATTTCATTTTTATTTTTCCTTCGAACCTGCATTGCAAGATCAATTGGGCGAACGCGACGGTTGCCGCTTGGTGTACCAATCGAAGTTGAGTCCATACTTTTCCCTCCAACGTACCGCTTTTTGTCAAGCCATTGCTGAAAGGTGAGAGTCTTTGATTTCCAGATTGGTTTGCGAATGAGATCTGGGAATGAAACGTTTCCTGTGAAGTTGCGTGTCTTTGACTCTAGCTTCGTTGAACCATCCTCTTCTTTGATGCTTTGGTTCGCAGCATCAGGTGCTGAGCTTTGGAAGCTAGTTTGTCCTGCACCATCTGGCTGAGGTTGGTCAAAAAATGGCTTTTTACGATCACCGCTCATCTCGTATTTGATGGACCTGAACGGAAATTGATGACCGCAACTGATGAGTTTGTAAACAAGAAATGTTGCGTTGGTGGTGTCACCATATGAAAGCCATTTGCCCGAAGCTTGCAGCTCCGTTGTTCCGTCAAACGGGAATGTTCCCTTTGGATGAATGGCCTGATTTTCGCCCGCAGCTTTGAGAATTGAAGTTCCCACCTTTAGGGCGGCACGCCATGCTTGATTGTCTAGAAAGATTCGACCAATATCTGCTGCTGAGCTACCTGAAATTTCATCTCCCAATTTGAGTGACAAGTGCCTAGTCCTGTGGTCGAACACGCCATCCTTGAAGAGGTCGTCCTTTTTCAGTGGTGGCAAAAACAATTTGGTTAGTAGGCTGCTGGATGACCCAAAGTAAAAGCGGATAAGTTCTAAGCACGGGACGATGAGACGTTTGTTGTTTTCTAGTTGCAGCATTACGCAATATGAGTGTGTTGCGTTTAGGTGCCAAGGATGCTCCGATACTGGAATCAGAAACCCTTCTTCATTCGGGTTTAGTCCAGACTTGATCAGATCAATATGGCTGCTGGATGTGTTTACCCTAGAAAATGTCTCAAGCTCATAGTCAGGGCTTAGGAAGAGCGATTTCTTATGCCAGATATCTCCAACTTTTAGTAGAACTAGCGTTCCAATAGAAACCCATCTACGCATTTGGAATTTCGCCAAGGTCGTGCTGTGTGGTGAAAGCAAGACAGCGGGGTTATCGGTAAAAGAAAGATCTGTAACCCTAGATAAATAGACCAAAACGGAAGGTTGAGTCCCGCGTTCGGAGCGATCTGGGTAGTCAATCTCGCCAAACCAGTCAATTCGCCAATAGTTGGCGCCATCAGGAAATGCTGAGATGCGAAGCTTGTTCGTGTTGTCAGCTGATTTGTTGCGGCTGACTGAGCGAGAAGTTGACAAAGATGCCTCATAAAGTTAATTAAAACTTTATGAGTATATTTGTGGTTGAGATATTAAAAATATCGATAATTTATCGCGTGCTTCGATAATTTATCATTTACTTCGAGTTAATGACACTTAACTCTTAAGCCCCATCAACTCCGCTGGCTCATCGCTGGCGAGTACATCTTGTGCCCACGCCTCTAAGCGCGTGGCGTCTGCACGAATCACCTCTTGCTTGACTGCCAAAATTTGCGTGGGGTGCATAGAGAAGCTACGCAAACCCAACCCCAATAGCAAGCGCGTCATGGCTGGATCACCGGCCATTTCGCCGCATACGCTCACGCTCTTACCTTGGGCTCTACTTTCGGCAATGGTGTCGGCCAATAAACGCAACACCGCCGGGTGCAACGGGTCATACAAATGCGCCACCAATTCATCAGCACGGTCGATGGCCAAGGTGTATTGAATCAAGTCGTTCGTTCCAACCGATAAGAAGTCAAAGTGTTGCAAGAACATCTTGACACTCAGCGCAGCCGCAGGCACCTCAATCATGGCCCCCACTTTGACGGGACCAAACACGGCACCACGTGCATCTAATTGCTGACGCGCTTTTTCTATCAACGCCAATGTTTGCTTGATTTCTCTGGCGTGCGCCAACATCGGAATTAACAGATGTATTTGCCCATGCGCTGCCGCTCGAAGGATGGCGCGCAATTGCGTCAAAAACATCTCAGGGTCAGCCAGGCTCCAACGAATGGCACGTAAACCCAAGGCAGGGTTCAGGTGTGTTTCATCTTTCACCGTGCGGTCCAGTGGTTTATCCGCCCCAATGTCGACGCTTCGTATGGTGACAGGCAAGCCCTTCATGCCATCGACAGCACTTTTATATGCGAGGTATTGCTCCTCTTCATCCGGCAGCGAACCCGCACGCCCCATGAACAAGAACTCGCTACGGAACAACCCCACGCCTACCGCCCCAACATCTAACGCAGCAGGTGAGTCCTCTGGCATTTCAATGTTTGCCAGCAAGTCCACCCGTTGACCGTCTAGCGTGATCGCTGGCGTATGGCGCAAACGCAAAAGTCGCTCACGCTCCAAATCAGCCTGTCGCTGCTTGAATCCATACTCAGCCAAGATAATGGGAGATGGATTGACGATGACCACACCCGCATCGCCGTCGATGATGATCCAATCATCTTGACGGACCAGTTGGCTAGCCGTGCGTGCGCCAACAACAGCCGGAATATCCAAACTACGTGCCACGATTGCCGTGTGCGAGGTCTTTCCCCCCACATCCGTCACAAAGCCGGTGAATACGCTTTGCTTGAACTGCAACATATCTGCAGGCGACAGATCATGTGCCACCAACACCAAGGGCACATCCATTTCGTCATCCAACTGCAAATCTTGCTGACGGTGTTGGTTGCTGCGTTTGGCTGTTACTTGAGGCATCACTTGCGCAACGCCTTTCATGTGACGCAGCATGCGCTCGACCACCTGCTCAAGGTCACCTTTGCGCTCACGCAAATATGGATCATCCATTTCGTCGAACTGACGCGCCACCACGTCCAACTGTGAAGTCAAGGCCCACTCGGCGTTATAAAAACGCTCTCGAATCCAGCCCATCACACCATCGGCCAACATGGTGTCTTGCAACAGCATCATGTGGACATCCAAGATTGCTGACAACTCAGGCGGGGAGTCTTTAGGCAAGTTGTCATGCAGGCTTTGCAACTCTGCCAGTACCGCTTCACGCGCTTGCCCCAGTCGCTTGATCTCATCTGAGACTTGGGCGTGCTCAATGAAATAGTGCGCAACATCTACACGGCTGGACGCAACCAACACCGCACGCCCAATGGCAATGCCGCGTGCAACTGCAAGACCGTGTATAGAAAATGTCATGCGCGCTTACTCACCTTCACCAAATTTGTCAGAGATCAGGGCCAACAATCCATCCATGGCCTCTTGCTCTTGCGCGCCATCGGTTTCGAGTTCAACCTCACTACCAATGCCTGCGGCCAACATCATGACACCCATGATGCTCTTGGCATTGACACGGCGATCGCCTTTGCTGATCCACACCTCACACGGGAAGCTGCCTGCTAACTTGGTGAGCTTGGCGGAAGCACGGGCATGCAAGCCCAATTTATTGCTGATGGTCGTTGTTGTTTTGATCATGGATTCGACGGTTTTGATTCTGAGGAGCTGTGATGGCCACTTGCATGACCCCTTGCGTACCGCCGGTGAGCGCACGCGCCACCAAGGCATCAAGCGGCTCATGGCGGTAGCAGACCACGCGATAAAGCATCGGCAAATTCACACCTGCAATGAGTTTGGCATTGCTGCCAGCGACGAGCCTTTGCGCCACATTGGCAGGTGTTGCACCAAAAATATCGGTCAACACCAACAACCCACTGTCTAGCGCAGCACCCGCCGCATCGAGGGCTTGAGCCAACGTGTCTTCAGGTTGCGCATCTGGCAACACATCAATGGCGACCACATCGGCCGAGCACTCTTCATACACATGCATGGCGCATTCGCGCAGGGCTTGTGCCAAAGGTGCATGGGCAATGATGAGGATGCGGTTACTCATAGGCGGTAAAAATTGAGACCCGATTATCAGGCGTCTGACTTGTGCTTTAAAAAGTAACTATAAGCCGCTAGACAGCAGACGAAATAAACAGCCATCGCGCCTTGAAAGGCCTGAGGCTCCATCAACCCTTGCGCTTTGAAGCCGTCAATCATCAACCCCATGCCCCACTGCACCACAAATACGCCTAAGAACAACACCAAGTTGTAGGCAGAAAGGGCTTTTCCAGCCACTGCCGCAGGAAAAGCCATGCCCACCGCGGGTTGAGCCAAAGCCACAAAAGAGCTACTGATGCAGAACAAGGCCCATTGCAAAGCGCCGGCCTCGCTGCCTGCGGTAATGATGTAGATCTGCACACAAAAATTTAACGGCACGCCCCAGGTCATGAGCTTGTTGGCACTGAACCCTCGCCTTGTCAGCGCAGGCGTATACAAGCCCCACAACCAAAACGTGATGAGCATGCACACGTTCACCCAAAACAAACCTGTGGCGGCTTCGAGTGGCGTGTAGCCTGCGACCTTCACCATCCAAGGACCAGCCCATAAGGTCTGCATGGCCACAAAACCACCATAGTTGAAAAAACCCATCGGCGTGAGGCTACGGAAGTAAGGGTGCGCCCAGACTTGTCTGTAGCTGGCTAGGATGCCTTGCGGTTCATTGACTTCTTCCGACACAACGGGCTCTGGAAGTCGCCACGCAGGCACACGCCACGCCATCAGGGCAACAGAAGACAGGATCAATGCGGCCAAGCCGACAAACATCCAACGCCACCCGATCGTGGGTAACAACCACTGAACGGGCAAGGTTGAGGCCAACATACCGAATGCGCCTGTCATCAACATCCACGCATTGGCACGTTGTTGTTGCTCCAAAGCAAACCAACGGCGATAACCCGTCAAAGGCGCCATCAAACACGCACTGACACCAACGCCAATCAAAACACGCGCAATCAACAAACCCGAAAAATCTGAGGCCCATGCGAACGCCAAACAGCCCAACACAGCGACGCCCAAGAAACTCAACACGACTTTTTTCGGCCCGTGTTGATCGAGCCAATGTCCCATGGGCAGTTGCGTCAGAGAAAACCCAAAAAAGTAGCCCCCAGCCAGCAACCCCAAATCACGCGCTTGCAGACCAAACTCAAGCGTCAACGTCGGTGAAAGCGTTGCCGTGATAGCACGTAACAAAGTCGATAAAAAATAAGCGGAAGCAAACGCCACGAACACCCACACTGCAGCGCGACGTGGCAATTGATCTTGTGTCATGTTTTAGTTTTTTGGGACCTTGTCATTGAAAAAGGGCAAAGCTGACAGCTTTGCCCTCTGAAGCTCTTTGCCTCTGATTTTATTTATTTGTTTTTGAAGTCATCGTGGCAAGACTTGCATGTGCCAGCCGTTGCTGTGAAAGCCGCTTTGAAAGCGTCTTCTTTGCCTGTTTTAGTTGCAGCCACCAATTTGACAGACTCCGTTTGCAATTTGTCCGCAGCCTCTTTGAACTTGGCATTTTGTTTCCACACTTCAGGCTTGGCCTTTGTGTCTGCGGTGTCAGTGCCTTCGCCGAAGGCGTGCCATGGCAACTTGGCCATGTTTGCCACGATTTCTGCGTTCTCCGCAGCAACTTTGGCATCAAATGCCACTTTACCTTGCGCCATCGCACCTAAGCGACCAAAGTGAGAAGCCGTCACGGTGAATGCTGCCTTGCGATACTTAACAGCATCCTCAGGCTTCGCAAACTGAGCTACGGCAGAAAAACTCATCGCAGCTGTAGTGAATGCGAAGAATGACAAAACAATTTTTTTCATACAGGATCCTTTCGGGTTGAAAATGCGATGTGAACCGGCAGAGTTTACGGACTTTGTTGGGCCTTGTCTGTTTGCCTTTTTATTTTTCTTATGACGCTCAACTCTGCCTCTTTTCGTGTTCGCATTTGGGATCTTCCCACGCGCGCTTTTCATATCTTGCTTGTGTTGTGCGTGGTTGGCTTGGTCGTTACTGGTGAAGTCGGTGGTTCAGCCATGCCATTTCATTTTTGGCTCGGCTACGCTGTCTTTGCCTTGGTGCTGTTTCGCCTGGTATGGGGATTCGTTGGCGGTCACTGGTCGCGCTTTGCTCATTTTGTGCCCACACCTTCCCGACTCATGGGTTATGTGAAGTCCGTTCATCTGAAGCGCCCCATGCACAACGTTGGCCACCATCCGCTCGGCGCGCTGTCTGTACTTGGCATGCTCTGTTTGCTGCTTTTGCAAGTGATCAGCGGGTTCATGAGCGATGATGAAATTGCCAACACAGGGCCGTGGGTTGCACGCATCCCGTCAGAATGGGTTGGATGGGCCACTGATTACCACACAGAAATTGGCAAACTGTTTTTAATTTTGCTGATCTGCCTTCACGTCTCGACCGTTCTGTACTACAAGCACTTCAAGCGTGATGACCTTATCACACCCATGCTCACGGGAGACAAAGTGCTCGACCACGAAGCGCCTGCATCACGTGACACATGGACAGCACGCACATTTGCACTCAGCGTCTTTTTAGGCTGTGCTTATGTTGTGTATCGACTCATCAATCTGAGCATTTGAGTTTTATCAAAATGCCGCCTGATTTGACCAGGCAGCATTTCTATCGCGTCTTTGTTACGCTGCTTTGGCTTGAGCCAGTAGCGTCTCTGCGTTACTCACCTCAAACTTGCCTGGCGCTTCTGCATTCAAGGTCATCACTTTGCCGTCCTTGACCAACATCGAATAACGGTCACTACGAACGCCCATGCCTCTCGCGGTCAAATCCAAAACCAAGCCAGTGGCCTTGGCAAAGTCAGCGCTCCCATCGCCCAACATGCGCACTTTGCCGTTGGTCTGTTGGTCACGCGCCCATGCGCCCATGACGAAGGCATCGTTGACACTGACGCACCAAATTTCATCCACGCCAGCGGCTTTGAACTCGTCATGCAAAGCCACATAGCCAGGCACATGCTTCGCTGAACAAGTGGGGGTGAATGCGCCGGGCAATGCAAACAGCGCAATGGTTTTACCCGCTGTGGCTTTGGCCACATCTACAGCGTTCGGGCCAATGCTGCAGCCTTCACCTTCGACCTCTGAGTATTCCATCAGGGTGGTGTGAGGCAGGGTGTCTCCAACTTTGATCATGGTGTCTCCAAAAATATGACGTTACAAAAACAAAAACGACCCACATTGTGGGTCGTTTTCTTTAGCCTTGCAGAGCCGAAGCCCTTTGGTATTTAAACCGCAGCAGCTTTCTCAACCAAACGGGTCACAACCCAGTTTTTGGTTTTC
>JACCDH011269565.1_pt1 | contig 13661 bp, 11 predicted proteins | sample 7442481 | NCBI WGS metagenome assembly JACCDH01 (sample SAMN15323433, study PRJNA562643) | freshwater metagenome | isolation source: river surface water | place: USA:Blue River Watershed | collected 2017-08-15
AATCAGGCCAGCGCGCTCTGGACGCGCAGCAAGTCCGACATCACCGATGAGCAGTACACCGAGTTCTACAAGCATGTGTCGCATGATTTTCAGGAGCCGCTGAGCTGGACGCACAACCGCGTCGAAGGCCGCAGCGAGTACACGCAGCTGCTGTATATCCCCGCACACGCGCCTTTCGATCTGTGGGACCGCAACCAGCGCGGCGGCATCAAGCTGTATGTGAAGCGCGTGTTCATCATGGATGATGCCGAGCAGCTGATGCCGGTCTATCTGCGTTTTGTGAAAGGTGTGATCGATTCCGCCGATCTGCCGCTGAATGTCTCGCGCGAGATCCTGCAAGAGTCTCGCGATGTCAAAGTGATCCGCGAAGGCTCGACCAAGCGCGTGCTCGGCATGCTGGAAGAACTTGCGAATGCGGATGAGCAGGAGAAGAAAGACAAGTATGCGAACTTCTGGAAAGAATTCGGTCAGGTGCTGAAAGAAGGCATCGGCGAAGACAGCGCCAACAAGGACCGCATCGCCAAGCTGCTGCGCTTTGCCAGCACGCACAATGACAGCGATAGCCAGAACGTGTCCTTCGCTGACTATGTGGCCCGGATGAAGGACGGACAGGACAAGATCTACTACGTGACCGCCGACAGCTGGACCGCCGCGAAGAACAGTCCGCATCTGGAAATCTTCCGCAAGAAAGGCGTCGAGGTGCTGTTGCTGACCGATCGCGTCGATGAATGGATGCTGTCCTTCCTGACCGAGTTCGATGGCAAGTCGCTGGTGTCAGTCGCCAAGGGCGATCTCGATCTGGGCAAGCTAGAGAACGAAGCCGAGAAAAAACAGAAGGAAGACACCGAAAGCGAATACAAGGAACTGGTCGAGAAAATGCAGACTTCGCTGAAAGACAAGGCGAAGGAAGTCCGCATCACCTTCCGTCTGACTGATTCCCCCGCGTGTCTGGTCGCGGGCGAGCATGAGTTGTCGGGCAATCTGCTGCGCATGCTGAAGGCCGCCGGGCAGTCTGCGCCGGATACCAAGCCCATCCTCGAAATCAATCCGCATCATCCGCTGGTGCAGCGACTGAAATACGAGGAAGCGAAATTCGACGACTGGAGCAGTCTGCTGTTCGATCAGGCGATGCTGGCCGAAGGCGGGCAGCTGGCCGACCCGGCCGGTTTCGTGAAGAAGCTGAACGACATGCTGCTGGGCATGGCGTTGAAGTAAAACGTCTATTACAGAGGGAAGCCGCCGCATGAGCAAGGTCACGATCTACCACAACCCGAAGTGCGGCACTTCCCGCAACACGCTGGCGATGATCCGCAATGCGGGCATCGAGCCGGAAGTCATTGAATATCTGAAGACGCCGCCATCCAGAGAAACGCTGACCGCCATCGCGCACGCAACCGGCGCGCCGCTGCGCGAACTGATCCGCAGCAAGGAGCCGCAGTATCTCGAACTGGGACTGGACGATCCCAACAAGTCGGACGAACAGCTGCTCGATGCGATGCTCACCCACCCGGTGCTGATCAACCGGCCTGTCGTCGTCACCCCACTGGGCACCCGGCTTTGCCGGCCATCCGAAAGGGTGGTTGATATCCTTCCGCAGCCTCAACGCGGGCCTTTCAGGAAAGAGGATGGCGAGATGGTGATTGACGTGCCGGGTAAACGATAAAAGTGAGCACTAACATTAATCTAAAAAAATTGATTTCAATGCAATCAATGATTACAATGCGAGCAAACCTGCCATAGAAAGAGGTCTGCCATGGCGAGCATTACTATTCGTAATTTGGACGATGAAACCAAGCAGCGGCTGAGATTGCGCGCTGCGATGCATGGCCGCTCGATGGAGGAAGAAGCGCGTGACATTCTGCGACGCGTGACGACCGAGGGCACAGCGCCTCGCAACTTGGCCAATGCTATCCGTTCCCGCCTGGCCCCGGCTGAACGTGCCGACATTGATCTGCCCGCACGCGAAGCAATGCGGCCCCCGCCCACTCTCGCCTGACGCAACCGTGATCGTCCTCGATACGAACGTCATTTCAGAACTGCTTCGCCCGCAGCCCGCTCCGCAGGTTGAAGCATGGCTCTCAGATCAAGATGGCGCGACGGTATTCTTCACCACAGTGGGCGAAGCAGAGCTGCGGCACGGGGTCGCGCTGCTGCCAGCAGGAAAACGGCGTGACGCGCTCGAAAATGCGATTGAGGGCATGTTGAGCGAAGATTTCTTCGACAGGATCCTTCCCTTTGACCGCGCAGCCGCCAGCACATATGCTGCTATTGCGGCCGAACGGCGCGCAGCCGGGAGACCCATCAGTCAATTCGACTGCCAGATTGCCGCAATAGCGCTAGCCAATCAGGCCGCGATCGCCACCCGGAACACGAACGATTTTAGCGGTTGTGGCGTCGTTGCTATCAATCCCTGGAATCTGGCACCATCTCAGTAACAACGCGGCTTGAGCTTTGTCCGCAAGGTCGGATGTTCTCTACCGCCCCCCCGCCACATCCAGCATCGTCCCCGTCACATACGACGACTGCGCCGACATCAGCCACAGCACCGCTTCTGCCACTTCATCGGCCGTACCACCGCGCTGCATCGGCACGCCCGCCTTTGCGCGATCCACGCGGCCCGGCTCGCCGGCGCTGGCGTGGATATCGGTGTAGATCAGCCCGGGCCGAATCGCATTCACCCGTATGCCCTCGGTCGCAACTTCCTTGGCCAGTCCGATCGTCATGGAATCGACCGCGCCCTTGGCCGCTGCATAATCGATGAATTCATTCGGCGAGCCCAGACGCGCGGCAGCGGAGGAGATATTGACGATGGTGCCGCCCTTGCCGCCATATTTGGTCGACATGCGCAGCACCGCTTCTTTCGCGCACAGGAAAGTGCCGATCACATTCGCGCCAAGCACGCGGTTCCAGCGACCCACATCCATCTGATCCAGCCGCGTCTGCTTTTCCAGCATGCCGGCATTGTTGACCAACACATCCAGACGGCCCATCTGCGCATCGACCGCCTTGAACAGCCGCAGCACATCGGCTTCCACCGACACATCGGCCTGCACGGCCAGCGCCTTGCGCCCGGTCGCGCGAATCTTGCCAGCCACTTCCTCAGCAGCGGTCGCATTGCTCTGGTAGCTGAAGGCGACGTCATAGCCGCGCTGCGCAGCCATGATCGCCACGGCAGCGCCGATGCCCCGGCTGCCACCGGTCACGAGAACGACAGGATGCGTCATGTGTAATCTCCCTGATTATTTTTGTTGATGAGCGGGCTGATTCTAGCGCGTCTGCATACCCGCCCTACAATACGCGGATGTCTGCATCATTCTCGCCCCTGCTCAGCGGTTTTCCGCCGGTGATGCGCGCCGATACGCAGCTGCTGATTCTCGGCAGCTTTCCGGGCGCAGCATCACTGGCTGCGGGTCAGTACTATGCGCACCCGCGCAATCAGTTCTGGCGGCTGCTGTCGGCGGTGCTGGAAGAAGACATTGCGTCCCTGCCCTATGAGCTGCGGCTGGAGCGACTGATAGCGCACCATATCGGCCTGTGGGACGTGATCGCCGCCTGCGAGCGCAAAGGCAGCCTCGATGCATCGATACGGCGCGCGCAAACGGTGGATTTCTCTGCGCTGCAGCGGGGCTTCCCCGCCTTGCGCCGCATCGCTTTCAATGGCAAGACGGCAGGTCGCTTTGCTCCCGAGTTTGCTAAAGCAGGTTTCGAGACGCGGGTGCTGCCCTCGTCCTCGCCGGCGAATGCGCAGCGCTCATTCGAGCAAAAGCGAGTAGAGTGGCGGGCTTTGCTGGCCTAGAGGGTGTTATCCACTGCGCCGTAATTTTTTACACGACACCTATGCGCAAGAACACTGCCCCTTCACAAAAAAATTCAGCCGCACGCCGCAAGCCGCGCTTCGCCCCCGTCACCTTGTCGGAACAGGACGGCGTGCGCTATCTGCACTTCGGCACCGAGTGGATACAGGGCGCGATGCGCCTGCGCAAACCGGACTGGATCGAGCTGGAATATGCGCAGCAGATGATGGCCTGGATGCTGTTCATCGACCAGCCCGCGCGCATTGTCCAGCTCGGGCTGGGCGCGGCAGCGCTGACCAAATTCAGCCGCCGCTGGTATCCGAAATCCCCGGTGACTGTCGTGGAATTGAATCCGTCAGTGATCGATATCTGTCATTCGATGTTCAAACTGCCACCCACTGATGACCTGCTGGACATCATCGAGGGCGATGCGATGGACTTCGTCGAAGACCGCGTCAATCATGGCACCGTCGATGTGCTGCAAGTCGATCTGTATGACGCCACCGCGCGCGGCCCAGTGCTGGAGTCGCCGGAGTTTTATCGCGCCTGCGCACGCTGCCTGACGCGTGATGGTGTGGCCACCATCAACCTGTTTGGCGACCATCCCAGCTACCTGCGCAACCTGCGCGCGATCTGCAGTACTTTCGATGCGGTGATCTCGCTGCCTGAAGTCCATCAGGGGAATGTGGTGGTCATTGCCTTTCGCGAAGCGCCCGAGCTGGATTTTGCCGATCTGTATGCACGCGCGGCAGTGATACGCGACATCACGAAGCTGCCCGCAAAATCCTGGGTCGACGGGATGAAATCTGCGGTCAGCGCAGGCTTGTCAAACAATCGCTGACGGTCGGCCAGCGCAGCCTCACGCCCAGCTCACGCTTCATCCGTGCGTTGGACAGCCGGCGCGATTCCGACATGAACGACAGCAGCATCGGCGACACCTTCGCTGCCAGCTCGGCCCGCGGCAGGCGCGGCGGCGAGGGCAAGCCAAAGGCCAGAGCCACCTGCTCAAAGTACTCGCCCATCTTCAGATCGGAATCATCGACCGTGTGGTACACACGTTGCGGCTGCGCGCGGAACAGCGCCAGTGCAATGATCTGCGCCAGATCGTCGGCATGAATGTGGTTGGTATACACATCCTCTTCAGGAATCAGCGCCGGCGTGCCTTGTTTTAATCGGTCCAGCGGCAAACGATCGGCCGCATAAATGCCCGGCACGCGCAAAATCGAGAGCTTCCCCTCGCTGCGCAGCGCCCAGCGGCGCAGCACGCGCTCGGCATCCACGCGCCGCTTGGCGCGGGCGTTTACCGGCGCGACTGGCCGGGTCTCGTCAGAGAAAACCCCTTTGCAATCGCCGTAAACGCCGGTCGTGCTGACATAAACGATGCTTGCCTGTCGGGGTAAAATAGCGGCCAGATTGCGCGTACGGCGGTCCCGCTCGCCGTCTGACGGTGGCGGTGCCAGATGAACGACAGTTCCGGCCAGTCCTCTCAGACGGTGCAGGCTGTTCCGGTCATCCAGATTGGCGACCAGCGGCAATGCGCCGGCGGCCCGAAGTTCAGGGATGCGTGCCGGCTGGCTGGTGACGGCAACGACCTGAAACCGGTCGCGCACCAGAGGCAGTAGCCGCATGCCGACATCGCCGCAGCCAATGATCAGCAATCGCGGCCTGCGCGATGGCGCCGGCGAAGCAGCATTCAACAAACTATTTTTCATCCGCGAGATTGTATGACTTTCCAGGTTAGCGTTACTCCCAGCGGCCGGCAGTTCAGCTGCGAGGCCGGTGAATCCGTCTTGGCTGGCGCGATTCGCGCCGGCGTCGGGCTTCCGTATGGCTGCAAGAACGGCGCCTGCGGCAGCTGCAAAGGCAAACTCATCTCAGGCGAGGTGAATCTCGGGCCACATCAGGAAAGAGCGCTGTCGGCGGCTGACCAGACCACCGGTCACACCCTGTTCTGCTGCGCGACGCCCGCTTCCGACATCGTGATCGAAGCCCGCGAAGTACTGGGCGTGGGCGATTTCCCGGTAAAGAAACTACCCTCGCGCATCGCCGCGCTGGAGCGCGTGACGGATGACGTGATCATCATGTCGCTGCAGCTGCCCGCCACCGAGCGCATGCAGTACAAGGCCGGGCAGTATATCGAGTTCATGCTCAAGGATGGCAAGCGCCGCAGCTACAGCATGGCCAATGCGCCGCATTCGGACGAACTGCTGAGCCTGCATATCCGGCATATGCCGGGCGGCCTGTTCACCGATCAGGTATTCGGCACGCTGAAAGAAAAAGACATTCTTCGTTTCGAAGGCCCGATGGGCACCTTCTTTTTGCGCGAAGATTCCGACAAGCCTATCGTGCTGCTGGCCTCAGGCACCGGCTTTGCGCCGATCAAGGCCATCGTCGAGCACTGGGCGCACCTGAAATCCACCCGCCCCGTCACGCTGTACTGGGGCGGCCGCCGCCCGAAAGACCTGTACATGCACGCACTGTGCGAGGAATGGGCGGCCACGCTGCCAAATTTCCGCTATGTGCCAGTGATCTCCGATGCGCAGGCAGAGGACGGATGGAATGGCCGCACCGGCTTCGTGCACAAGGCCGTGATGCAGGATCTGCCCGACCTGTCAGGCCATCAGGTCTACGCGTGCGGCACTCCACTGATGGTCGAAGCCGCGCAGCGCGACTTCGTGGCCGGCTGCAAACTGCCCGAAGAAGAATTTTTCGCCGATTCCTTTACCTCTGAAGCCGACCTCGCCACCGCGACTGCCTGATCCATGAACAAGCCCGAAGCCCTCGCCAAGACCTTTGAACAGTACGACACCGACGCACTGCTATACATCACCAACCGGCCGCCGCTGGTGTTCACGCAGGGCGACGGCATGTGGCTCACCGATCACAATGGCAAGCGCTACCTGGACTGGCTGCAGGGCTGGGCGGTCAACTGCCTCGGTCATTCACCGCAGTGCATACAGGACGCGCTGACCGCTCAGGTCAAAAAAGTCATCAATCCCTCGCCCGCGTTTTACAACGAGCCCTCGATACAGCTGGCCTCGATGCTGACGCAACATTCCTGCTTCGATCGGGTGTTCTTTGCGAACAGTGGTGCAGAAGCGAACGAAGGCGCAATCAAGCTCGCGCGCAAATGGGGCAAGATTCACAAGAACGCGGCGGGCGAGCATCGTTACGAGATCATCACCTTCAATCACAGCTTCCATGGCCGCACGCTGGCGACCATGTCCGCCTCGGGCAAGTCAGGCTGGGATACGATGTTCGCGCCGCAGGTGCCGGGCTTTCCCAAGGCCGAACTGAATGACCTCGCCAGTGTTGAGGCACTGATCACCGACAAGACGGTAGCCGTGATGCTGGAACCGGTGCAGGGTGAAGGCGGCGTGATACCGGCCTCCCGTGAATTCATGCAAGGGCTGCGTGCGCTCACCAAAAAACATGGCCTGCTGCTGATCGTCGATGAAGTACAGGCCGGCATGGGACGCACCGGCAAACTGTTTGCCTATCAGCTGTCCGATATCGAGCCGGACATCATGACACTCGGCAAAGGCATCGGCGGCGGCGTCCCTCTGGCGGCGCTGCTCTGCACCGAAGCCGTCGCCGTGTTCGAGCCGGGCGATCAGGGCGGCACCTACAATGGCAATCCCCTGATGACCGCAGCCGGCATCGCGGTACTGGAAGAATTGCTGAAACCGGGATTCCTGCAATCCGTGATCGACAAGGGCGACTACCTGAAGCAAGGCCTGCTGAAGCTCTGCGACAAGCATGGCCTCGAAGGTGAGCGTGGTGAAGGCCTGTTGCGTGCGTTGAAGCTGGGCTCGCCAATCGGCGGCAAGATTGTCGAGATCGCACGCGATATGGAACCGGCTGGATTACTGTTGAATTCACCGCGACCGGAATTGCTGCGGTTTATGCCGGCGCTGAACGTGACGACTGAGGAGATTGATCAGATGCTGAAATCTCTTTCAGCTGTCCTGTCCGAGGTTTTGTCGAATTGACCAGTATTTTTTACCAGAGCCAAATTAAATTTTTTCCCGTAAATTATCAGGGCTCAATATTGGCTGAAAATCCGAATCGTCATCGATATCCAGCTCAGCGCCATCGGCTTTTTTTATTCAAGAAGTTCTGATAAGCGCGCGCGACGGCAGGTATTTTTTCGAAGACCAACAAAAAAGCCCGCGATTTGCGGGCTTGTCCTTTTGTTCGTGGAAAACAAATTATTTCTTTGGCGGGATATACAAATCCGTAATACTCCCCAATCCCATCTCCGCCGCAAACATCGGCGTCTCTGACAAGGTCGGATGCGCATGCACGGTCAGCGCCAGATCTTCCAGATCGGCGCCCATTTCCATCGCCAGCACCGTTTCAGCCAGCAGCTCGCCGGCGTTCACGCCCACGATACCGGCGCCGATGATGCGTTTTGTTGTCGGATCCCACAGCAGTTTGGTGATGCCATCGTCGCGACCCATCGCCAGCGCGCGGCCTGAGGCGGCCCACGGGAAGCTGGCCTTCTCGAACGGAATGCCCTTGGCCTTGGCCTCGGTCTCGGTGACGCCCATCCACGCAATCTCAGGATCGGTGTAGGCGACCGAGGGAATGGTCATCGCATCGAATGCGACCTTGTGCCCGGCAATGACTTCAGCCGCCACCTTGGCTTCATTGGTCGCCTTATGCGCGAGCATCGGGTCGCCGCAGATATCGCCGATCGCATAGATATGCGGCACATTGGTGCGCTGCTGTTTATCGACCGGAATGAAGCCGCGCTCGTTGACGATCACGCCAGCCTTCTCGGCGACGATGTCCTTGCCATTCGGACGACGGCCCACGGCCAGCAGGACCATGTCGTACATCTGCGGCTCTGTCGGTGCGTTCTCGCCCTCGAAGGTCGCCAGCAGACCATTTGCACGCGCTTCGAGTTTGGTGACTTTGGTCCTGAGCATGATCGCCTCATAGCGCTTTTCGATACGCTTCTGTAGCGGCTTGACGATGTCTCGGTCCGCCGCCGGGATCAGGCCGTCGGCGAACTCGACCACACTGACTTTTGATCCCAGTGCGTCATACACGCAGGCCATTTCCAGACCAATGATGCCGCCGCCGATCACCAGCATGCGCTTCGGTATCTGGCGCAGTTCCAGCGCGCCGGTGGAGTCCACCAGACGCGGATCGTCATACGGGAAACCGGGAATCTTCGCGACCGATGAACCGGCGGCGATGATCGCGTTTTTGAACGCGATGGTCTTGCTGCCTTCCGGTGTTTCCACGCTCAGCGTGTTCGGCGAGGTGAATCCACCTTTGCCCTGCACGACCTGCACCTTGCGCGCCTTGGCCAGACCGGACAGGCCGCCGGTCAGTTTCTTGATCACGCTTTCTTTCCAGCCGCGCAGCGCATCGATATCGATCTCAGGCTTGGACATTTTTACGCCGAAATGCGACATCTCTTCGGCTTCGGTGATCACTTTGGCCGCATGCAGCAAGGCCTTGGACGGTATGCAGCCCACATTCAGACAGACGCCGCCCAGCGCCGGATAACGCTCGACCAGCACCACACGCTGGCCAAGGTCGGCCGCACGAAATGCTGCGGTGTAGCCGCCGGGGCCAGCGCCCAGCACCAGTGTGTCGCATTCGATATCCGCATTGCCTGAGAAGCTTGCAGCCACAGGCGCCGGAGCCGGTGCCGAGGGTGCCGTAGCTTCCGGGGCAGCAGGCGCAGGTGCTGCGGCCGGTGCAGGTGCGGGTGCGGCAGCGATGGCGGCGGCAGCATCAGCGGCTTCCAGCATCAGGATCAGCGAACCTTCGGCGACCTTGTCACCCAGCTTGACTTTCAGCTCCCTGACCACGCCCGCATGGCTGCTCGGAATCTCCATGCTGGCCTTGTCGGATTCGACTGTGATCAGCGATTGCTCGGCCTTGACGGTATCGCCGGGCTTGACCAGAAGTTCGATGACTTCCACTTCCTTGAAGTCGCCGATATCGGGGACTTTGATTTCCATCAGGCTCATTGTTTGGCTCCGTTATTGTTTCATCGGAAAACTGATCAGCCGGCACGGGAGTGCCGAGCTTTTGTCGAATTCAGCGCCGGCGTTCACGCCGAGCTCGGCGATCTCGCCGGCCGTGCCGAGCGAGTCATAGCCGGCATACATCGCCCCCAGCGCAAATGTCTTGCCGCTGCCAATCGCCCAGAAACGATCGAAGACAAACACCTCGCGATACGAATACACACCAAAGATACCGTGCGGATTTGCAATCAGCGTGGTGATCTGCGAGGACTCGTAGGGATCGTCTTCCTCTTCCTTGATGTTCAGGAAGTATTTGTCCTTCAAGATCTGGTGCACGCGGGTGAAGGTATCGAACACGTCATCGCGCGAATTCAGCTTGCATTCCTCACCCATCTCGGTGAGCAGTTTTTTCATCACCGGAAAATGGGCGGTCGTACCTGCCAGTGCGATATACGAGTCGCCCACCTGAAAAATCTTCTCATTGGTCTCGTAAGCGCTGGACAGGCGCGTATCGCCAAAGGTCACCAGTGAATCAGCGGCGATGGCGATGTGCTGATTTTTTCGAACAACGACACAAGTGGTCATGGGCGATCGGCTGCTACTGTTTACAGCAGTGTCTTGCGCATGTCTGCCAGTACCTCAGACAGATACACGGTAAAGCGTGCGCCGAGCGCGCCATCGATCACCCGATGGTCATACGACAACGACAGTGGCAGCATCAGGCGCGGCGCAAACTGCTTGCCATCCCAGACCGGCTTGATCTCGGATTTCGAGAGGCCGAGGATCGCAACTTCCGGCGCATTGATGATCGGCGTGAATGCCGTGCCGCCAATGCCACCCAGCGAAGAGATGGTGAAGCTTGCGCCCTGCATGTCGGCGGGCTTCAACTTGCCGTCACGTGCCTGCGCGGAGAGCTCGCCCATCTCTTTCGCGATCTCGGCAATGCCTTTCTGGTCGGCGTTCTTCACCACCGGCACCACCAGCCCTTGCGGGGTATCGGCCGCAAAACCGATGTTGTAGTAGTGCTTGAGAATCAGGTTCTCGCCATTCGCATCGAGCGATGCATTAAACGCGGGGAATTTCTTCAGCGCGGCGACGCTGGCCTTGATCACGAAGGCCAGCATGGTCAGCTTGACGCCGGACTTGGCCAGCGACTCGTTTGCGCTCTTGCGGAATTCTTCCAGTTCAGTGATGTCGGCCTGATCGAATTGCGTGACATGGGGAATCATCACCCAGTTGCGATGCAGATTGGGGCCGCTGATTTTCTTGATGCGCGACAGCGGCTCCAGCGAGGTCTGGCCGAATTTGGAAAAATCCAGCGAAGGCCACGGCAGCAGCGACAGGCCAGTACCGCTACCGACAGCGGCGGGGGCAGCCGCAGATCCCGACATCACGCCTTTGACAAAGCCCTGCACATCTTCCAGCAAGATGCGGCCTTTGGGGCCCGTGCCACTCACACGCGCAAGATCAACGCCGAGTTCGCGCGCGAACTTGCGCACCGAGGGGGATGCATGCGAGCGCTGCCCGGACGGTGTCGCAGCTGCGGCGGTGGCTGCAGGGGCAGGAGCGGCCGCTGGGACCGCAGCAGGTGTGGGAGCGGGTGCCGGCGCAGAGACAGGTGCTGCTGCAGGTGCTGCAGCGGGTACCGCAGCAGAAACAGAAGCTGCAGCAACGACCGACGCCTCAGTACCCCCGGACGAATCAAGCAACAGGATCAGCGAACCTTCGGCGACCTTGTCGCCGAGCTTGACCTTCAGCTCTTTCACCACGCCCGCATGGCTGCTCGGAATCTCCATGCTGGCCTTGTCGGATTCGACCGTGATCAGCGATTGCTCGGCCTTGACGGTGTCGCCCGGCTTGACCAGCAGCTCGATGACTTCAACTTCCTTGAAGTCGCCAATGTCGGGCACCTTGATTTCTACTTGACTCATCTTCTTGCTCCGTGATGTCACAGCTTCTTTTTGCGGAGGAGGCCTTGCCGCAGTCAGGCAGCAAGGCTCATGTTTGTTGTTCACGACCAGCGCCGCAGCCATGCCCGCGGCGTGGATACGGCGGGTTACTGCATTACTGAAGCACCGGATTGGGCTTGTTCGGATCAATGCTGTACTTCTGCACTGCCTTGGCAACCACCGAGGCATCGATGCTGCCCGTATCGGCCAGTGCCTTGAGCGCGGCAACGGTAACGAAGTAACGATTGACCTCGAAGAATTCCCTCAGCTTGGCGCGGGTATCGGAACGACCGAAGCCATCAGTGCCCAGCACTTTGTAGGTGCGGCCTTTCGGCATGTACGCACGAATCTGCTCGGCGTAAGTGCGCATGTAGTCGGTGGCAGCAATCACCGGGCCTTCGGAAGATTCCAGCGTTTGCGTGACGTAGGGCACACGCGGCGTTTTTGCGGTCGGGTTCAGCAGGTTCCAGCGCTCCGCATCCTGACCGTCGCGCGCGAGCAAGGTGAACGATGGCGCCGACCAGATATCGGCGGCGATATCCCAGTCTTTTTCCAGCAGCTCGGCAGCGGCCATCACTTCGCGCAGGATAGTGCCCGAACCCATCAGCTGCACCTTGTGCTTCGCTTTTTTCGCGGCGGACGGCTGCAGCAGATACAGACCTTTCAGAATGCCTTCCTCCTGTCCCGCCTTCAGGCCCGGATGACTGTAGTTCTCGTTCATCAGGGTGATGTAATAGAACACATCTTCCTGCTTCTCGACCATGCGCTTCAACCCATCATGCATGATCACCGCGACTTCGTGCGCAAACGTCGGATCGTAGGGCATGCAGTTCGGAATCGTCGATGCCAGCACATGGCTGTGGCCATCTTCATGCTGCAGGCCTTCACCGTTGAGCGTGGTGCGCCCCGAGGTGCCGCCGAGCAGGAAGCCGCGCGCGCGCATGTCGCCCGCAGCCCAGGCCAGATCGCCGATGCGCTGCAAGCCGAACATCGAGTAAAAAATGTAGAACGGGATCATCACCCGGTTGTTGGTCGAGTACGATGTCGCGGCAGCAATCCACGAGCTCATCGCACCGGCTTCGTTGATGCCTTCCTGCAGGATCTGTCCCGCCTTGTCTTCGCGGTAGTAGCTGACCTGATCTTTGTCGACCGGTTCATACAGCTGACCCTGCTGACTGAAGATGCCGATCTGACGGAAGAAGCCTTCCATACCAAAAGTACGTGCCTCATCAACGAGGATGGGTACGACGCGCGGGCCGAGATTGGCATCGCGCAGCAACACGGTCAGTGTGCGCACATAGGCCTGTGTGGTCGAGATCTCGCGGCCCTCAGCGGTGGCATCCAGCACCGGCTGGAATGCGGACAGCGGCGGCACCGGCAGGCTTTCTTCGGCAACGCGGCGGCGCTGCGGCAGATAACCGCCGAGCTGCTTGCGGCGCTCGTGCAGATACTTCATCTCGGGCGCATCGTCAGACGGCTTGTAGAACGGCACCTCGTGCAGCTTGTCGTCCGGCACAGGGATGCCGAAACGGTCGCGCATCTCGCGGATAGCGTCATCGTCGAGCTTCTTGGTCTGGTGCGCAGTGTTGCGCGCCTCGCCCGACTTGCCCATGCCGTAGCCCTTGACGGTCTTCACCAGCAGGACGGTCGGCTGACCTTTGTGTTCCTGCGCGACCTTGTACGCCGCAAAGATCTTGTGCGGATCATGGCCGCCGCGCAGCAGGCGCCAGATATCGTCATCCGACATGTTGGCGACCAGCTCCAGCGCGCGCGGATCCTTGCCGAAGAAATGCTTGCGCACATAGGCGCCATCCTTGGCCTTGTAGTTCTGGTATTCGCCGTCGACGGTTTCCATCATGATCCGCTGCAGCACGCCGTCCTTGTCGCGCGAGAGCAGATCGTCCCAGTTCGAGCCCCAGATCACTTTG
>JACCDH010317676.1_pt1 | contig 13660 bp, 11 predicted proteins | sample 7442481 | NCBI WGS metagenome assembly JACCDH01 (sample SAMN15323433, study PRJNA562643) | freshwater metagenome | isolation source: river surface water | place: USA:Blue River Watershed | collected 2017-08-15
AAACCGTCACGGCCCACATGACCTATACCGCCGCACTCCATGACAGCGGCCCGATCGCTTTCCGCTATCCGCGCGGCAACGGCGTCGGCGTCCCCCTGCCCGAAGTTCCGCAGCAGCTGGAGATCGGCAAGGGCCGGGTGGTGCGCGAAGGCACCAAGGTGGCGCTGCTCTCGCTCGGCACCCGCCTTGCCGAAGCGCTCAAGGCGGCCGATGCGCTGGAGGCCAAGGGGCTTTCGACCACCGTGGCTGACCTGCGCTTTGCCAAGCCGCTCGATACCGATCTGATCCGCCGCCTGATGGCCAGCCACGAAGTGGTGGTGACGATCGAGGAAGGCCCGATTGGCGGGCTCGGCGCCCACGTCCTGACCATGGCCAGCGATGAAGGCCTGACCGACGCCGGGCTGAAAATCCGCACCCTGCGCCTGCCCGACCTGTTCCAGGATCACGATGCGCCGGACAAGCAATATGACGAAGCCGGCCTCAACGCCCCGCATATCGTCGATACGGTGCTAAAAGCCCTGCGCCACAACAGCGCAGGCGTGGCGGAAGCTCGGGCCTAACCCATCCAGCGCCAGATCCCCGCGGCCATGCCGTTGCCGGGAATGTGGAGATACGTCGCGACCAGCCACAGAATGACGCCGCCAGCCCAAGGCACGGCTCCGGCCTTGGTCAGGCCATTGAGCTTGGGCCAATAGCTCGTCTTCGCTTCCCAGCCAGCCCATGTCCCGCCCATCAGCGCCTGCTTCTTGCGGTCTTGCAGGTGCGAGCCGACGAGGGCGAGCACGCCAAGCGTGCCGGTCAGGACGAAGCTACGCGGGGTGGGGCTGATCAACGCATGGGCGAGCGCCCAAAGCGCGAAGCCCCACATCATCGGGTGGCGGGTAACGTGAAACACGCCGTGGACCGGCTTATCCGCGAGGCTGGCCGCGCGCGGGTCGGGCAGGGCCGGATTGCCGACCAAGCTTCCGACGAACAGCACCGCAGCTACAAGCGTCAACAGGCTGCACAGCGCCCACAGGGGAGCGCGTGTACCATCCCACAGGCCGATTTGCGGGCCCAGCGTGCGGTAGGCCAGCACCATCCAGCCAAATGTGGCCAGGGCGACCAGCGAATAGACAATCTGGAAGCCGATCGCCCCGATTGCTTTGACCAGTGGCGCCCGCAAGGGATGGGAGAGTGCGAAGTGCGTTCCGACAAAGGCCACCGCTGCGGCGACCAGGTTGGCAAATCCTTGCTCCATCACTCTCCCCCTTGTTCAGTCAGTGCGGCAGACGCTCCCTACCACTCATAGGCCTTGGGCAGTGCGCCTTCGGTTGGCACCTTGTACCTGTCACGCAGCTTGGTCAGATGGTTGGTCACAGATTGCTCAACCCCGTCGATCATCACCCGGACCACGCCCGAGGTGTTTTCCAGCGGATCGCCATCCCAGACCACCACGTCGCCGGCGAGGCCCGGCTTGAGGCTGCCGAACTTGTCACCCATGCCCAGGATCGAAGCCGGGACCGAACTGATTGCGGCAAAGGCGCGACCCCAGTCGAGCCCGCTCGCCCCCGGCACCTTGGTCAGCGCGACCATGTTGCCGGCATATTGCGGCGCATAGCGCGGCTGATCACCGAAGGCGCCCAAACCAACCTTGACCCCAGCTGCGGCCATTCGACCAACGTTGGATTGGGTAGCACCCAGCTGTTCAAAATTGGCGGGTAGGTCGTTGAGCGGAGTGGCAAGGACCGGCACGCCTGAAGCCGCCAGCTCCTTCGCCACCATCCAGCCTTCCGTCGCCCCCACGATCACCAGCTTGAGCGCCGGAAAATCGCTCTTCAGCGCCAGTGCCATGCGGATATCGGCAGCACGCTCGGCGCGAACGTAAAGCGGCTGGCGCCCGGTCACCACCGGCACCAGCGCAGCGGCATCAAAGCGGTTCAGCAGCGCATCGCCGGGACGCTCGGGTGCGGCATCCTGCAAACGCGGATCGACGCCCTGGCCACCACCGCGCCGCGCCAGTTCGCGCGCTTCCATAAAGGCATTGCGCAGAACTGCATGAACTGCGGCGCGGCTCCCGCCGGCGGCTCGCGCACCGTCTTCGCCCAGTTGGACGATCTGGAATGCACGCGCCTGCGTGATCGGCTGGCCATCGCTGGCCAGATCGATGATTGCGCCCTGCCCGCCAAAGATGGAACCGGTCCGCAGCGGGGCCACCGCAGCGCGGGTCACGCCGCCAGCACGGCTTACCGCGATATGCTGGGCCAAGGGATTGATCGCGGGCGACAAGTCAAGCGCGGCGCTGAACGGGCCCTTATCGGCCCGCTCGTCGTTGGATTCCTCGACACCTTCGACATCAAACAGGCCGATATCCGTAACGGCGACAACGAGGCCCGGCGTAACCCACTTGCCCGAAGCATCAATGACGCGTGCGCCAGCGGGCACGGCAACGCCAGCCCCGGCCGCCAGCACCTTGCCCCCACGCAGGACGACCGTGCCGTTCTGGATCGGTGCCGAACCATCGCCGATCACGACGGTGGCATTGGTGATGGCCACGTCTTCGGCAATTGCCGGGGCTGAGAGGGCGAGCAGCGCAGCCGCGCTGAGCAACAGCTGACGCGGGTTCATTTCACGTCTCCTTCACCAACCTGGCCCAGTTCGAAATCGCTCACCGGACGGCGCTTGGGATCGGCCGCATCGAACAGCAGGGCGCCGTCGATCCAGACCTTGTCCGGTCGCGAGTAGACCGAGAGCGGATTGCCATTCCACAGCACGACATCAGCCATCTTGCCGGGTTCAAGGCTGCCCGTTTGCTGGCCAATACCCATTGCTGTGGCCGGATTGAGCGTAAGCCAGCGGATCACTTCAGCAGCCGAGATACCGATCCCGGCGCGGCGGGCATCGCCATGCGCCTTGGCGGCTTCCTGGTTAAGCCGCTGAATGCCGTTCTCGTCATCCGAGTGGATGACGACGCAGGCTCCAGCTTTTTGCAGAATCCCGGCGTTTTCCGGGATCGCATCATAGCTTTCCATCTTGAAGCCCCACCAGTCGGCCCAGATCGCCGAGCAGGTGCCCGCAGCCTTCAGCAGATCACCGATCTTATAGGCTTCGGTAGCGTGGTGGAAGGCGGTTACCTTGTAACCAAACTCCTTGGCCATATCGAGAACCAGCGCCATTTCATCAGCGCGGTAGCAGTGGTTCTGGATCAGGATTTCGCCATCGAGCACCCCGGCCAGGGTTTCCATGCCAAGGTCGCGGGTTTCGAGTTTGCCGGCATTGCGTTTGGCGCGATACTCGCTGGCCTTCATCCAGGTCATGCGATTGACCGCGATGTTACCCATCCGGGTCGAGGGCATTCGCCCCTTGGACCCGTAAACCCGCTTGGGGTTTTCACCGCAAGCCATCTTCAGGCCATAAGGTGCGCCGGGGAACTTCATCCCCTGGATGGTGCGCGAATAGACATTCTTGAGCACGACCGAGCGGCCACCCATCAGGTTGGCCGAGCCCGGCAGGATCTGTAGCGAGGTGATCCCCCCGTTGGCCAGCGCCCGGCTAAATCCGGGATCCTGCGGCCAGACGGAATGCTCCGCCCAGACTTCGGGCGTAGCCGGGGCAGTTGCCTCATTGCCGTCCGAATGCGCCTGGACGCTTGGCGTGGGATAATCGCCCAGATGCGAGTGGATATCGATGATCCCCGGTGTGACGAACTTGCCCGATGCGTCGATCCGGCGGAAGTTGGCGGGGATCGTCATTTCGGCACCACCTATGGCCACAACCTTGCCGTCTGCCAGCAGGACCGTGCCATTTTCGATCCGTCCACCCGCACCGTCGAACACCGTCGCGCCGACCAGCGCGGTCGGTTCGCCAGGGTAGGGCCGGTAGGTCGAAGGGAAAGGGTTCCGGTTGAACTCGCGCGCGGCCTTGGCCGCGGGCGAGAGACTGTCTTCCTTCTTCTTCTTTTCGGCCAGGCCCGGGCTGGCCAGCAGGGCCAGCGCCGCCAGCCCGGCAATCAGCTTGGTGTTGCGCATTACTTGCGATCCTCCAGTGTATCGAGGTGCATCCAGCCCTTCACGACCCGCGACAGCAGCAGCACGACAATCGCCGCGCCGATCGAGATCCAGCCAAACAGCTGGTAGATTTCGAGCAGCTTTTCCTTGCTCATTTCGCCGCCATGGCCGCCGGTGGCTTCACCGATCTTGCCGGCCACAAAGTTGCCAACCGCGGTCATGTAGAACCAGGCCCCCATGATCAGCGAGGCCAGATAGCTGGGCGCCAGCCGGTTCATGGCCGAGAGGCCAACCGGCGAGAGGCAGAGCTCGCCCGTGGTGGCCAGCAGGTAGTAAAGGAAGACAAAGATCACCGGGGTCATCGCCGCCAGACCGTAAGCTTCGGCACCCCAGACCAGCACCAGGTTGGCGAGGCCCATCTGCGCCAGTGCCAGGCCGAACTTGGCCGGGGCGGATGGCTCCTTACCGCGCTTGCCCAGCCACTGCCACAGAGCGGCAAACAGCGGGGCAAGGATGATGATGTAGATCGGGTTGATCGACTGGAACAGCGAAGCGGGAGTTGCGCCGCGGTCGACATAACGATCGGTGAACAGGCTCATCGAACCACCGGCCTGTTCGAACAGGCCCCAGAACAGCGGGTTCAGCGAAATCAGGAACAGGATCGCGAACATGCGCTCGCGCGGCTCCTTGTCGAGCTTGAAGGTTTCATAAAGGACATAGCCGAGCAGGCCGAGACCCGAAATCACCAGCAGGTTCTGGATCACCGACTGATACTGCACCAGCGCCCAGCACACCGCGACTGCGGCAATGCCAATGCCGTACAGCGTCCATTCCCGCGCTTTGGTGAGCGGCGCCGGGGCCTCACCCGCACCATTGAGAACGCCTTTGCCGAGCACAAAAACGATGAGGCCCAGCAGCATGCCGATGCCAGCAAGGCCAAAGCCATAGCCCCACCCAATCGTTTCACCCAAATAGCCTACGAGGATCGTGCCAAGCGCAGCGCCTACGTTAATGCCCATATAGAACACGGTATAGGCGCCATCGCGGCGCACGTCGGTCAGCTTGTAAAGCTGGCCGACCATCACCGAGATGTTGGCCTTCAGGAAGCCCGAGCCAACGATGATGAAGGCCAGCGCCGCCCAGAACACGTTGATCGCCGGATCGGTTTGTCCGCCGTTGCCCTCAACCGCCATCAGGCTGTGACCAATCGCCAGCAGCAGGCCGCCAAACAGCACAGCCTTGCGCTGGCCAAGGTAACGGTCAGCCAGATAGCCGCCCAGGACCGGGGTAATATAGACCAGGCTGGTATAGGCGCCATAAATCAGGTTGGCATTGCCATCGCTGAACAGCCAGTGCTTGGTCAGGTAGAAAATCAGCAGAGCGCGCATGCCGTAATAAGAGAAGCGCTCCCACATTTCGGCAAAGAACAGCATGTAGAGGCCCTTGGGATGGCCCGCAAATTCCGGCTCCTTCTGGATTGCGATCTTGCCACCGATCGCCAGGAAAATACCAAGGACAACGACCGCGATCATTGCGATCCAGTCACCCTCGGCCCACAAGGACATGTCTTTCATCAAGTACTCCCAAAATTCCGGCAGGCCCGCATTGATGGCAGGCCATTGTGGCGAAAGAGACTAACCTTGTTTGCGCCGCTGTGAAGCAAAATTAATCGCGCCTTTCGGTTTATTGCACCAAAGAGCCGCGCTCTGGATTCACTTGCCCGCAGCGCTGTATTATGGCACTGAGACAGCATGGCTGGACATTCACAACCTGTGTACCTGAAGCTGCGCGACATGATTGCGGCAGCGATCATCGATGGCACATATCCCGAAGGGGCCATGCTCCCGTCTGTCCGGGCTTTGGCGGCCGAACAGGGCGCCAATCCGCTGACCGTGGCCAAGGCCTATCAGCAGTTCCAGCTTGATGGTCTGGTCGAGGTCCAGCGCGGGGTCGGCATGTTTGTGGCCCGCGGCGCTGCCGAAACGCTGCGCCGGTCCGAGCGCGAGGCATTTCTGTCGCGCGATTGGCCGGAAATCCGCGCCCGGATGGAGCGATTGGGCATCATACCAGCGGATTTGCTTGCCATTTGAATCATATCGGCTCGATTCCGCAATTGCGTACAGAGCCCTACTCTGGCATTTAGGTTTCAGCAGTGCGGCCTGCTTCGGGTCGAGGGTCGCGCCGCGCCGAAGATAAATGAACAAATCAAAAGATCATGGGGTTATACCAAGCCCCTAGGAAGGCGTGAAATGATCAGATCCGAACTGCTCCAGACACTGGCTCGCGACAATCCCGGCCTGCGCGCCGATGAAGTCGAGAAGGTGGTCGACACCTTCTTTGAAGAAATCGAACAGCGGCTGGCTCAAGGCGGACGGGTTGAATTGCGCGGATTTGGTGCCTTTTCGACGCGCCAGCGCGAAGCCCGTCAGGGTCGCAATCCGCGCACCGGTGCCAGCGTTGCCGTGCCCGGCAAGAAGGTTCCCTATTTCAAGCCCGGCAAGGAAATGCGCGCACGGCTGAACGCCGATTGATGCGCTGATCAAACTGGACTGCCAGCCAAAGCGGCCCGCTTCCCTGAGGAGGCGGGCCGTTTGCTTTACCGGCACTTTGGCAGGCAGGGTAGAAATTCGTGCCACATCTCCCTAAGGCGGGAACGAAGCGGACGTGGCGGAATGGTAGACGCCGGGGACTTAAAATCCCCTGAGCCTTGCTCGTGTGGGTTCGAGTCCCACCGTCCGCACCATCCGGCACTGATCCTTCAGCACTGCTGCAAAAAAGCGTTCCGCATCATCGCCTTCGCTCTATACGTATTAACTACTGGTTAGGCATTTTCCTTCATCGCTGGGTCACACCAGCCGGAAGGGGTCATAGATGTCGGTCCAGTCAATCGCAGGAAGCCATCCGCCACGCCTGGCGGATGTGGATGTGGTGATCATTGGCGCCGGTCCGGCTGGTCTTACCGCTGGTTACCTGCTGACCAAGCAGGGCCTTAGCGTGGCGATCATCGAAAAGGACCAGACCTATGTCGGCGGGATCAGCCGCACGGTCGAGCATGACGGCTATCGCTTTGACATCGGCGGCCATCGCTTCTTTTCGAAAAGCCAGCAGGTGGTTGACCTGTGGAACGAGATCCTGCCCGACGATTTCATCCAGCGGCCGCGGATGAGCCGCATCTATTACCAGGGCAAGTTCTACTCCTACCCGCTGCGTGCCTTCGAGGCGTTGTGGAACCTCGGCCTGGTCCGTTCGACCCTGTGCATGATCAGCTTCGCCAAGGCCCAGGCTTTTCCGAAAAAGCAGGTCAGGTCGTTCGAGGATTGGACCATCAACCAGTTCGGCCGGAAGCTCTATTCGATCTTCTTCAAGACCTATACCGAGAAGGTCTGGGGCATGCCCTGCGACGAAATGAGCGCCGACTGGGCCGCACAACGGATCAAGGGCCTTTCGCTGTGGGGTGCCGTCGTCGACGGGCTGAAACGGAGCCTGGGCCTGAACAAGCGTCCGAACGACGGCATGCAGACCAAGTCCCTGCTCGAAACCTTCCGCTATCCGCGGCTGGGCCCGGGCATGATGTGGGATGCCGCGCGCGACAGGATCCTGGCAACTGGCAAGGGCGAAGTGCTGATGGGCCACAGCCTGAAGCAATTGGCCAGCGACAATGCCGGAGGCTGGCGGATGACCGCCACAGGGCCCTGCGGCGAGGTTGTGATCCAGGCACGCCATGCGATCAGCTCTGCGCCGATGCGCGACCTGGCAGCGCGCCTGCATCCCCTGCCGGCAGCCAGCTTTAACGCCAAGAAGCTTAATTACAGAGACTTCCTGACCGTCGCGCTGAAGATCCGCGCGGACGAGGACATGTTCCCCGACAACTGGATCTATATCCACGACAGCAAGGTGAAGGTTGGCCGGATCCAGAACTTCCGCTCGTGGTCGCCGGAGATGGTGCCGAGTGCCGGGGTGGCCTGCGTTGGGCTGGAATACTTCTGCTTCGAAGGCGACGGCCTGTGGTCAATGGCCGACGATGACCTGATCGCCCTCGCCACCCGCGAGATGGCCCAACTCGGCCTGGTCTCGGCCGAGCAGGTGATCGGCGGGGTCGTGGTGCGCCAGGAAAAGGCCTATCCGGTCTATGACGAGGATTATGCCGCGCATGTCGACGCGGTGCGCCGCGAACTCGAGAGCGTCTGGCCAACACTGCATCTGGTCGGCCGGAATGGCATGCACCGCTACAACAACCAGGATCACGCGATGATGACCGCGATGCTGACGGTCGAAAACATCCTGGCGGGAGAGCGCATCTATGACACCTGGTGCGTCAACGAGGACGCCGAATATCACGAGGCCGGTCATGAAGGCACCGAGCGGACGTTTGGATCGGCCCGGTCCGGGCTGAGCGAAGACCAGATCGCGGCCATCTCATCAGTGCGCAACGTTCCGCGGAAGGTGGCCTGACAATGACCAGTCTGTTCGCCAACCTCCCAGGCAAATCTCAAATCGCACCGGTGCCTCAGCCGCTGCTGACAGACAGTCCCGCAACCTCGCTCCGATTGGGCATCCCGAGGCAAGAATGGCAGCTGCTTTGCAACTGGCTGCTGGCCTGGGTGGTACTGGCCAATCTTGGCTACATGCTGTTGTGGATCATCGGCGCGCCGCCACGCGAAGCCGAAATCCTAGCGATCGGCGCTATGGGGTTGATCGTGCGCAACCGGGCTCCATGGATTCAATTCACGACCTTTGCGGCAGTTTCGCTTTACAGCCTGCTCAGCTTCATCGCCGCGTTGTTCAACCTTGCCATCAGCTCGCTGTTCGCCAGCTTCAAATTCCTCCTCGAACTCGATCCCTCGCAGTCGATCGAGTACACGGGCGGCGGGCTGGTAGTCCTGCTGCTTTGCGGGCTTGCCCGTTGGGGGCTGCGTCGTCCTGCTCATTTCCTCCACGGTCGCACGCTGTTGATCGCCTGCGCCGCGGTCCTTGCTCTCGCTGGTGTGGACAAATGGATGAGCTTTGGCATGCGCGGGCATTACAAGCGCCTGGCCGAGCCGGGCGCACCATTCGAATCCGCGCGCCTAAACTCCGGCCTGCTGACTGCGGCCCCTGCAGACGGGCGCAATCTGATGGTTATCGTGGTCGAATCACTTGGCCAGCCTGCCAATAACCCCGAGTTGCAAAAGCTGCTGTTTGCGCGGTTCAAGAGCCCGGCCGTCAAGGCGAAGTTCGACCTGAGTTTCGGCGACACCACCTATTACAATTCGACCACCGCAGGTGAGATCCGCGAGCTGTGCGGCCGTTGGGGCGATTATTATGACCTGGTCGATACCCGCGACGACGGTTGCCTTCCCGCCCAATTGGCGCGCAAGGGGTATGAAACCCGCGCCTATCACAGCTTTGCCGGTGATTTTTTCGAACGCGCCAGTTGGTACCCCAATATCGGCTTCCAGCATTCCAGCTTCGCCCCTGAACTGATCGCCAAAGGCGCACGCAACTGCGGCGGCGTCTTCCCGGGGGCTTGCGATCGTGACGTGCCCCGCCAGCTCGCAGCACAGCTCAAAACCGCGACCAAGCCGCAGTTTGTTTACTGGCTAACGGTCAATTCTCATCTACCAGTGCCAACAGGAAGCAATCTTGATGTTGATCGCTGCGGGCTGGTTTCGGCCGAGCTGTTCGAAAGATTCCCGATGGTCTGCCGCCAGGTCAGCCTGTGGTCGCAGCTTGACGCGGCGATCGTCAAGGAAATTACGGCACCGGATTTCCCGGCAACCGACATTCTGATCGTGGGCGATCACATGCCGCCCTATTTCGATCGCAAAACCCGTTCGCAGTTTGCTCCGGACCGCGTACCGTACATCCTGCTGCGCTGGAAAGGCGATGCCAAGCATCCCAAGCCTGCCTCGCTGCCGCCGGTTGAACTCGCCAGGGCAAGGTGATCCAGGGTTCGTGACCGGCACCGCCATGTTCAACCGCTCCAACTTTCCGCAGCTGGGTGCCCAGTGGTTCGGCTATCTCGCGGTCAGTGCCATTGCGCTGGCTGGCGACATGGTCACGTTTCTGATGCTGCTCCAGACCGGAATGCTTCCCGCAATTGCCGGCGCGGCCGGCTACGGCTTGGGCATCGCGGTACACTGGATGCTGTCGAGCCGGCTGGTCTTTGCCCTTCGCGCGGCCCCAAGCGGCAAGGCACGGATGCGCCAGAAGGCCGAATTTGTCGGCTCGGCCCTGATCGGCCTGGTTCTGACCGCCATCATCGTCGGACTGGGCGATAAGGCCGAGATTGATCCCCGCCTTGCCAAGGGCGGCGCGATCGCAGTCAGCTTTGTCACCACCTGGCTGCTGCGCAGTCGCGTTGTGTTCCGTTAGCTTGGCCGCATGCTGCGCGCGCTTCTTGCCAAGGATGGACCGCCTTCCTTGCCCCTGGTCCTGCTGATCGGTGCGGCCTGGGCGCTGTTCCGGCTGGCGTTGCTGCCGCTGACCGGGACCAGGCTACCCGATCCCGACGATTACATGCGCCTGCTTGAGGTGCGCGATCTGCTGAGCGGGCAAGCCTGGTTCGACGTGACACAGTATCGAATGGGCCCGCCTGACGGGGCCAGCATGCACTGGTCGCGGCTGATCGACTTGCCACTGGCCGGGCTTATCTTGCTGTTTGAAACTGTGCTGCCGCGCCATCTGGCCGAGCTGTGGGCCATGGCGCTGGTCCCGCTGCTATGGCTGCTACCCGCGCTGTTGGCACTGCGCGACATGGCGAAAAGCCTTGCTCTGCCGCGCGCCGCCGCGCTGCTGGCGCTGGTGCTTTTCCCGATGTTCCCGCTGCTGCCTGGCAATTTCGCACCGCTGCGAATTGATCACCACACTGCCCAGTCGGTAGCTGCGCTGGTTTGCGCCGCACTCCTGGTGCGCACCGGCTCGCGCGGTGCGGCAGTGGGCTGCGGAATTGTTGGCGCGGCCTGGGCGGTTATCTCGCTGGAGGCCTTGCCGCTGCTGGCGGCCCTGGCAGGACTTTACGGACTGCGCTGGGTGCTGGCGAGGGATCGGTCGCTCGCGGGGTTCCTTGGTGCGCTAGCAGGCACGGCGACGCTGCTGTCGTTAGCGACGCGGCCGCTGACAGCATTAAGCGGACCCTTTTGCGATGTGGTTCGCCCGGGCCACCTGGCTGCTTTTGCCGCAGCCGCGCTGGCTGCGTTGGTGCTGCCATGGCTGCCTGGGCATAACACCCAGCGCGGCCGCCTGATCGGACTCGGTTTGGTGCCATTCGCGGCTCTTCCCGTCGCGCTCGCCGGGCTAGGCGCCTGCGCCACCAATCCTTTCGGCCAGCTCCATCCGTTGCTCCAAACCTGGTGGTTTGGCTTCGTGCTGGAGGGCCGTCCGGTATGGTACCAACCGTTGTCGACGGCCTTCGCCCTGGTTTGGACGATTGTGGTGATCGTCGCAGGTTGGCGATTGGCTTGTCGTCAGCGCGCGGCGGTCGAACGCTGGAACCTGCTGACCGGCTATTCTCTGGCCGCCGGAGCCTATTCGCTGCTGATCATGCGTGAAGGGTTGGCCGCACAGATGCTGGCAATACCCTTTGCCGCGCTGCTGCTGGTTCACTGGCTGCCGCGCGCCCGCGCCATTCCCGGCGCCCTGCCGCGGATCGCTGCGACCCTGGCAGTCGTCGCGCTATGCACCCCGACTTTCGGGAGCGCCGCGCTCAAAGTGTTCGACAGGACAAACGGCAGCGATGGCGAGATGGGCGCCGATGCCGCGCTTGGCGCTTGCGATTACAGCAGGCTCAACCGCCTGCCACGTGGCCGCCTTTTCGCCCCGCTTGATCGCGGACCGGAAATCCTGGTTCTCACAGGCCATAGCGTGACAGCCGGACCCTATCACCGCAACCAGGCCCGGATGGTCGATGTGATCGCGGCCTTTACCGGCGATCCTTCGGCGGCCGCAGCGATCGTCAGGCGCAATGGCGCGACCCATTTGGTCGCCTGTCTCAGCTCCAGCGAAATTCCGATCTATGGTCAGGCCCGAGGTGACAATCTGGCAAACATGATCGCCAACAACCGCCCGCCGCCCTGGCTGGTGCCAGCGCCAGGGTTCAAGACCGGACCGCTCCGGGTTTACACCGTCAGGTAGGCCGGAACAGCAGCGCGTCACCATTCATGCAGTAACGCTTGCCGGTCGGCTTGGGGCCATCGTTGAAGACATGGCCAAGGTGGCCGCCGCAGCGCGCGCAATGGACCTCGGTCCGTGGATAGCCGGTTTCGAAATCGGTGGAGGTCCCGACTGCACCGGGGAGAACATCCCAAAAACTGGGCCACCCGGTCTTGCTGTCGTACTTGGTGGTGCTGGAATAGAGCAGGTTCCCATCGGCCGCGCAAACGAACACGCCCTTGCGCTTTTCGTGCAGCAGTGGCGAAGTCCCCGGATATTCGGTGCCCTTCTGGCGCAGGATATAATACTGCTCCTTGGTCAGCCGCTTTTTCCATTCGGCATCGCTGAAAGTTACCGGATAGGTTCGCGCTTCTGCGTTAGAGCAGGCGGCAATGCCAGAGGCGGCGACACCAGCCGCCAGCCAGCCGAGGAATTGCCGCCTGGCCGGCATCAGAACTTGCTCAGCGTGACGCCCAGCTTGCGGAAGCCATGAACGAAGTTGGCGCGGACCCGCTCCACCTTGCCCGTGACATTCACCCGCATCCGGCGCTCATGCATTTCTTCGAGCAGAATCTTGAGCTGCAGCTCTGCCAGACGCGCGCCCACGCAGCGGTGGATGCCATAGCCGAACGAAAGGTGGCGGCGGGCATTCTCACGCGTGATGATCAGCTTGTCCGGATTCTCGAATACCGTCTCATCCCGGTTGGCCGAGATGTACCACAGGATCAGCTTGTCACCCTTCTTGATCTGGTTGCCGAACAGGTCGGCATCGTCGGTCGCGGTACGGCGCATGTGGGCCAGCGGGGTAACATAGCGGATGCACTCCTGCACCGCGTTGGGGATCACAGAGGGATCGCTTTCAAAGATTGCCCGCTGGTCCTGGAACTGATCCAGCGCGTGGACGATGCCAGACATGGTATTGCGGGTCGTATCGTTGCCACCGACGATCAGCAGAACCAGGTTGCCCATAAACTCCTGCGGGCTCATGTGGTTCATCGCGTCCGAATTTATCATCATCGAGATCAGGTCGCGGCTTGGCGGGGCGCCGGTCCGCTCCATCCACAGGCGACCGAAGTACTGGGCCATTTCCTGCAGGATATTAAAGCGGGTGTCGTTCAGCTCGCGCGCAAGACCAAGCTCGACATCGCCGGCCCAATCCGACCAGAAGGTCAGCAGACGGCGATCCTCCCAAGGAAACCCGAACAGGATCGCCAACATGCCGGTGGTCAGCTCGATCGAGACCTTATCGACCCAGTCGAACTCTTCGCCCCAAGGCAGGCTGTCCAGCACGGCGGCGGTGCGCATGCGCACTTCGGCCGCCATTTTGTCAATCTCGCCGGGGGTAAAGGCCGGGGCGACGGTCCGACGCTGGCCCGTATGTTCCGGGCGATCCATGGCGATGAACATCGGCAGACGGCGTTCTTCAAGCTGGACGGGATCGGCGTCTTCCGGCGGATCGCCAATCGTGATCCCGCCATACTGCCAGGAGGAGGAGAACAGTTCGGGCAGCGATTCGACATGCTGCACCGTCTTGACCGTGGTGA
>JACCDH010365338.1_pt1 | contig 13658 bp, 15 predicted proteins | sample 7442481 | NCBI WGS metagenome assembly JACCDH01 (sample SAMN15323433, study PRJNA562643) | freshwater metagenome | isolation source: river surface water | place: USA:Blue River Watershed | collected 2017-08-15
CAAAATCAATCGATGAGGTTCCCATGTACGCGGTCATAAAAACCGGCGGCAAGCAGTACAAAGTTGCGGCTGGCGAAAAACTTAAAGTAGAACAGATACCGGCAGACATCGGCTCCGAAATCACCCTGGATCAAGTGCTCGCAGTGGGCGCAGGCGAAACCATCAAGTTTGGTACGCCGCTGGTTCAAGGTGCCAAGGTGCTGGCTACGGTAGTGGCGCACGGTCGCCATGACAAAGTGAAGATCTTCAAGATGCGCCGACGCAAGCACTACCAGAAGCGTCAAGGCCATCGCCAGAACTACACCGAACTGCAAATCGTCTCGATCAACGGCTGATCCCGTCGAGACCATCTACCGAATCAGGAGCTTTAAATGGCACACAAAAAAGGCGGCGGCACTACGCGCAACGGCCGTGACTCAGAGTCGAAGCGACTCGGCGTAAAAGTCTACGGCGGCCAGGTCATCAACGCAGGCGGCATCATCGTTCGCCAACGCGGCACCAAACTGCACGCGGGCGAGAACGTCGGCATGGGCAAGGATCACACCCTGTTCGCGCTGACCGACGGCAAAGTCCAGTTCGCGACCAAGGGCCCGCTGAAGCGCCACGTTGTGACGGTCGTTCCGGCCTGATAAGCTGGAATCCCTGCGAAAAGGCTCTGCCGCCGGCAGGGCCTTTTTCATTTGAGTTTTGCATGGCGGGTTTCGCTTCGCTCTACCCGCCCTACGGCCGTATCGGGACCGTAGGGCGGGTAGAGCCGAAGGCGAAACCCGCCAAAATCCCCGAACCCTGAAGCGGCAAACCATGAAGTTCATTGACGAAGCGCGAATCGAAGTCGTAGCCGGCGACGGCGGCAACGGCGTTGCGTCGTTTTGCCGCGAAAAATTCCGCCCGTTCGGCGGTCCCGACGGCGGCGACGGCGGCAAGGGCGGCAGCATCTTTGCCATCGCCGACCGCAACATCAACACGCTGGTGGACTATCGCTACGCGAAGCTGCACCGCGCGAAGAGCGGCGAGAACGGCCGCGGTTCCGATTGCTACGGCAAGGGCGCGGACGACATCTACCTGCGCATGCCAGTCGGCACCCTGGTCACCGACCGCAATGACGGCGCCATCATCGCCGACCTGACCGAGCACGGACAGGTCGCGCTGCTGGCCAAGGGCGGCGAGGGCGGCTGGGGCAATATCCATTTCAAGTCGTCGACCAACCGCGCGCCGCGCCAGAAGACCGACGGCAAGGAAGGCGAGCGTCGCGAACTGCAGCTCGAGCTGAAGGTGCTGGCCGACGTCGGCCTGCTCGGCATGCCGAACGCGGGCAAGTCGACCTTCATCGCGTCGGTGTCGAACGCGCGCCCGAAGGTCGCCGACTATCCGTTCACCACCCTGCATCCGAACCTCGGCGTCGTGCGCGTCAGCCACGAGAAGAGCTTCGTGATCGCCGACATCCCGGGCCTGATCGAGGGCGCGGCCGATGGCGCCGGCCTCGGCGTGCAGTTCCTGCGCCACCTGCAGCGCACGCGCCTGCTGCTGCATATCGTTGACCTTGCGCCTTTCGATGCGAACGTCGATCCGGTGAAAGAGGCGAAGGCGATCGTCAAGGAACTGAAGAAATACGACGAGAGCCTGTTCGACAAGCCGCGCTGGCTGGTGCTGAACAAGCTCGACATGGTGCCCGAGGACGAGCGCAACAAGCGCGTGAAGGACTTCGTCAAGCGCTTCGGCTGGAAGGGCCCGGTGTTCACCATCTCCGGCCTGACGCGCGAAGGCTGCGAAGACCTGGTCGTCGAGATTTACGATTACCTCGCCACCCAGCGCGAGCAGGAACAGCGCGAGCAGTCAGGCATCGCCGAAGAGGCGATCAACATCAGCAGCATCGACGCCGACGATCCGCGCTTCAAGTCCGTCGACTGAACGGGCACCGACAACAGGAACAACAGCGAAGCAAGCCATGCAATCCGTGATAAAGCAGGCACAGCGTGTAATCGTGAAGGTAGGTTCCTCGCTGGTCACCAACGAAGGCAGGGGGCTGGACCACGCGGCCATTGCGAAATGGGCGGACCAGATTGCGCAGCTCCGGCAGATGGGCAAGCAGGTGGTGCTGGTCAGTTCCGGCGCGATCGCCGAGGGCATGCAGCGCCTGGGCTTCGACAAGCGGCCGACCGGCATCCACGAGCTGCAGGCCTGCGCTGCCGTCGGCCAGATGGGCCTCGCGCAGATCTATGAAACCAGCTTCCGCTCGCACGGCCTGCGCACCGCGCAAGTATTGCTCACGCACGCCGACCTGGCCGACCGCGAGCGCTACCTGAACGCGCGCTCGACGCTGTTTACGCTGCTGGAGCTCGGCGTGATCACCGTGATTAACGAGAACGATACCGTCGTCACCGACGAGATCAAGTTCGGCGACAACGACACGCTCGGCGCGCTGGTGGCGAACCTGATCGAGGCCGATGCGCTGATCATCCTGACCGACCAGCGCGGCCTGTACACCGCCGATCCGCGCAAGGATCCGAACGCGGAATTCGTGCGCGAGGCCAAAGCCGGCGATCCGAAGCTCGAAGCCATGGCCGGCGGCGCCGGCACCGGCATCGGCAGCGGCGGCATGCTGACCAAGATCCTCGCCGCGCGCCGCGCTGCGAGCTCAGGCGCGCACACCGTGATCGCGTGGGGCAGGGAAGAGCAGGTGCTGGTGCGGCTCGCGCAGGGCGAGGCAATCGGCACGCAGCTCGTTGCGCAGACCGCGCGCCTGACCGCGCGCAAGCAGTGGATGGCCGACCACCTGAAGACCGCGGGCAAGCTGCAGCTCGACGCGGGCGCGGTGCAGAAGATCGCGCGCGAGGGCAAGTCGCTGCTGCCTATCGGCGTGGTGGGCGTAGACGGGGAATTCGGGCGCGGCGACGTGGTCACCTGCGTCGATGACGCCGGCCGCGCGATCGCGCGCGGGATCAGCAATTATGCGAGCGCCGAAGTGCGCCGCATCATGCGCAAGCCTTCATCCGAGATTGCGGCGATCCTCGGGTATCTGGACGAGGAAGAGCTGATTCACCGCGATAACCTGGTTTTGCTCTGAGGCTTCGACGGTGGGTTCAGCGAAACTTCGTTTTCGCCTTCCGCCCCACCCCAGGCTCAAACCTACCGAAGCGGTTTCTTCCGCTTCAAGCGATCGACCATGACCGGCGCCTTGCCGGCAACCGTGCCACCGTCGCAGAAATAATCCTTCATCAGCGTGGCCTGATAACTGTTTGCGCCGGCCTTCGAGACCGGCCGCCATTCAGGTTCGGGAAACGCATTCCAGCTGCCATCCGGCCTGCCGGACGCATACAGCTTTCGTTCCCCCGACTTGCAGCGGATTCCCTCGTAGCTGACGTTCGCCGCGCCGCTGTCGCTGGTGATCACGCTGGTGAAGCGAATGATGTCGCCATCGGCCACGCTGACGGATTTCGCATCGATGGCGAAGTTCATTGACGAGGTCGCGCTGACCTCGTAGCGCAGCAGGTCTTCCTTCTTCGGCGCAGCCGGCAGCACGACTGCGCTCTCTTCTTTGGGCTCGGCCGGCGGTTCGTCGTCGCGCAGCAGTCCTGCCGACGCATTCGCGCAGGAAAACAGGGCCAACATCAGCGCCTTGCGCGCCAGCGGGTGCAGGCTCATTTCGCTTCCGGTTCGGTGGCGACGCCGGATTCGGCGCCGTCGGCCTGTGGCTGCGGCATGCGCTCCCGCGGACGCCGGCCCTGTGGGTGCGGCGGCCGCAAGAAGCGCGACAGTTCCTGCAGCGCCCTCGTGTACACGTCGCGCTTGAACTCGATCACCACGTCCAGCGGCACCCAGTACTCATGCCAGCGCCACGCGTCGAATTCCGGATGGTCGGACACGCGCAGGTTCACGTCGCAGTCGCGGCCCACCATGCGCAGCAGGAACCAGATCTGCTTCTGGCCCCGGTAGTGGCCGCGCACCTCGCGCTTGATGAAATGGTCCGGCACGTCGTAGCGCAGCCAGTCGCGCGTGCGGCCGATGATCTTCACGTGCTCGGCACGCAGCCCGACCTCTTCCTCGAGCTCGCGATACATCGCCTGCTCGGGCGTCTCGCCGTGCTTGATTCCGCCTTGCGGAAATTGCCACGAATGTTCACGCACCCGCTTGCCCCACCACACTTCGTTCTGGTGGTTCAGCAGGATGATGCCGACGTTCGGGCGGTAGCCTTCACGGTCCAGCATGGTCCACCTTCTTTCCTGCGGGCTGGGTTCCCGGGTCGCGGCTAGCGCCGCCCGCAACCCCAAGGGGCGAAGGCGGCAAGGCAGGTGCTGCGATCCGCGAGGCGCAGGCCCGCGAATACTTTAAAATTGGGATTGATTATAACCCCCTCTTTTTAAGAAATTTTTCCCTCATGCGCGCCTCCCGGTTTTTTATTTCCACCCTCAAAGAAGCCCCTTCCGACGCCGAGATCGTCAGCCACAAGCTGATGCTGCGCGCGGGGATGATCAAACGCCTCGGCTCCGGCATCTACAACTACATGCCGATGGGGCTGCGCGTGATCCGCAAGGTGGAGAACATCGTGCGCGAAGAGATGGACCGCGCCGGCGCGATCGAGCTCCTGATGCCGCTGGTGCAGCCGGCCGAGCTGTGGCAGGAGACCGGCCGCTGGGACAAGATGGGCCCGGAGCTGCTGCGCCTGAAAGACCGCCATGGCCGCGAATTCGCGATGCAGCCGACCTCGGAAGAGGTGGTGACCGACATCGCGCGCAGCGAGATCCGCTCCTACCGGCAGCTGCCGGTGAACTTCTATCACATCCAGACCAAGTTCCGCGACGAGCGCCGCCCGCGCTTCGGGCTGATGCGCGGCCGCGAGTTCACGATGAAGGATGCGTATTCGTTCGACCGCGACGTCGAGGGCCTGAAAAAATCCTACGCCCTGATGGTCGATGCCTACACGCGCATCTTCAACCGCTTCGGCCTGAAGTTCCGTGCAGTGGCCGCTGACAACGGCGCCATCGGCGGCTCCGGCTCGCAGGAATTCCACGTGATCGCCGACACCGGCGAAGATGCACTGGTCTACTGCCCGACCTCGGACTACGCGGCCAACATGGAAGCGGCCGAGGCGCTCGCGCCGGCCGCGCCGCGCGCTCCGGCTGCGCAGCCGCTGGTGAAGGCGGCCACGCCGGGCAAGGAGCGCTGCGACGACGTCGCCGCGCTGCTCGGCCTGCCGCTGACGCAGACCGTGAAGTCCATCGTGCTGTCGGTCGAGAAGGAGGAGGGCGCCCGCGAGATCTGGCTGCTGCTGCTGCGCGGCGACCATGAACTGAACGAGGTCAAGGCCGCCAAGCTGTCCGGCATCGGTCCGTTCCGCTTTGCCAGCGACTCGGAGATCGTCGAGCACTTCGGTTGCAAGCCCGGCTACCTCGGCCCTATCGGTACCGCGAAGCCGGTGAAGATCGTCGCTGACCGTACCGTCGCTGCGATGAGCGATTTCGTCTGCGGCGCGAACGAAGAAGGCTTCCACTACACCGGCGCGAACTGGGGCCGCGACCTGCCCGAACCTGTGGTTGCCGACATCCGCAACGTGGTGGCCGGCGATCCTTCGCCGGATGGCAACGGCGTGCTCGAGATCCAGCGCGGCATCGAGGTCGGCCATGTGTTCCAGCTCGGTACCCGCTATTCGGAGGACATGAAGGCCACCTACCTCGACGAAAAGGGACAGCCGCAGCTGATGCAGATGGGCTGCTACGGCATCGGCGTGACGCGCATCCTGGGCGCGGCGATCGAGCAGAACTTCGACGACAAGGGCATCATCTGGCCGGCCGCTATCGCGCCGTTCGAGGTCGTGCTGTGCCCGATGGGCTATGACCGCAGCGCCGCCGTGAAAGAGGCGACCGACGCGCTGCATGCGGAGCTGCTGGCTGCCGGCGTCGACGTGATCCTCGACGACCGCGGCGAGCGCCCGGGCGTGATGTTCGCCGACTGGGAGCTGATAGGCGTGCCGCATCGCGTGGTGATCGGCGAGCGCGGCCTGAAGGAAGGGCAGCTCGAATACCAGGGGCGCCGCGACGAGGCCGCCACGCCGGTGCCGCGCGACGCGATGGTCGCGTTCGTCAAGGCGAAGCTCGCCTGATCGCGATGCCGGCCGGCCAGCCGCCTGTGCGTCACCGCAGCTGGCTGCTGCTCGTGCTGCTGTGCGGCCTGCTGACGGATGCGCACGCGGGTAAGCAGAAGGAAGAGTCACTCGCCGATTCCGTGCGTGTCGCGCTGTCGCGCGCGATCACCGATCCCCGTCCGCCGCAACTGACCTTCGCCGGCGATGCCGACCGCGATGAATGGCATCGCTGGTCGGCTGCGATGTCGGTGCGGCTGCAAAGCCGCATGCCCGATGCGATGGTGCGCGGTGAATTCCTGCAGACCGTCTGGTACGAGGCCAGACGCGCGGGGCTGGAGCCGGCGCTGGTGCTGGGACTGATACAGGTCGAATCCGGTTTTCGCAAATATGCAATTTCACCCGTCGGTGCGCGCGGCTACATGCAGGTGATGCCGTTCTGGACGCGCGTGATCGGCGACGGCCAGCCATCAAAGCTGTTCCAGATGCAGGCCAATTTGCGTTATGGGTGCTCGATACTGCGCATGTATATCGACATGGAGAGCGGCAACCTCTATCTCGCGCTGGGACGTTATAACGGCAGCAGGGGCAAGCCGGAGTATCCGAATGCGGTGCGCGCTGCGTGGAGGCGGTGGCAGCATTGATGGCAGGGTGAGTTTGGCGGAACCCGTCATCTCCACCCACAAACAAAAACGCCCGCATCGTTGCGGGCGTTTTTGTTCGGTCCCTGAAGATTACTTCAAGTGGCCAGAGATGAGCTTGGTCATCTCGAACATCGAGACAGTCTTCTTGCCATTGAACACGGCCTTCAGCTTGTCGTCGGCGTTGATGTTGCGCTTGTTGACTGCGTCTTGCAGCTTGTTCTTCTTGATGTAGTCCCAGACCTTCTTGGTCACGTCGGTGCGCGGCAGCGGGTTCGCGCCGATCACGGCAGCCAGCGCTGCGGACGGGGTCATCGGCTTCATGAATGCTGCGTTCGGCTTGCGTGCAGTCTTCGCCTTCTTCGCGACAGGCTTCTTGGCCGCTACTTTTTTCGCTGCGACTTTCTTCGCAGGCGCTTTCTTCGCTACGGCTTTTTTCGCGACAGTCTTCTTGGCCGCTACTTTTTTCGCTGCAGGCTTCTTGGCTGCGACTTTCTTGGCCGGCGCCTTCTTGGCAACCGTCTTCTTCACTGCTGCTTTCTTTGCTGCGGGTTTCTTCGCGGCCGGCTTCTTCTTCGCTGCCGCTTTCTTGGCTGTAGCCATTGATGAACCTCCTATGCTGTCATGGTGAAAAATTGCGCCAATTCACGCACCGCCAATAGTCTTAGGGTTTTGTTCGCGATGCAAGTGTTTTTTATAGGATTTTTTGGGGTTTTCCCTCTGAAGCAGGGGTAAAAAATGCTGTCGATCCCTCTCCCGGCGTCAGAGGAAGCGCAGGGGGAACTTCAGAGGGAACTTCAGAGGGAGCTTCAGAGGGAGCTTCAGAGGGAGCTTCAGAGGGAGCTTCAGAGGGAGGCGTCTGCAGGGCGCTGACCATGAGGTGACGATCGCCGCAGTGCGCCAGCCAGAGCGAAAAGCAGGCGGCAGGAGGGAAGACGGCGTGTCGGCGAGAGGGAAGTGCAGTCGAAGACGCGCCCCCGCATCAAGGACGCGCCACCGGGCGGAAACGGCCTAGCGCATGCCGGGCATCATGCCTTTCATGCTGCGCATCATCTTCATCATGCCGCCGCCCTTGAACTTCTTCATCACCGATTGCATCTGGTCGAACTGCGTCAGCAGGCGGTTCACTTCCTGCACCTGCACGCCGGCGCCGGTGGCGATGCGGCGCTTGCGCGATGCCTTGATCAGCTCCGGCTTGGCGCGCTCCTGCGGCGTCATCGCGTTGATGATGCCCTCCATGCGGCGCACCTGCTTCTCGGCCTGGTCCATGTTCGCGCCGGTGGCCGCCTGCTGGAACTGCGCAGGCAGCTTGTCCATCAGGCCGGACAGGCCGCCCATCTTTTTCATCTGTGAAATCTGCGCCTTGAAGTCGTTCAGGTCGAACTTGCCGCCGCCCTTGATCTTCTGCGCGAGGTCCTGCGCGGCCGCAAGGTCGACGCCCTTCTTCGCTTCCTCGACCAGCGCGAGGATGTCGCCCATGCCGAGGATGCGGTTGGCCATGCGCGACGGGTCGAAGGCCTCGAGGCCGTCGAGCTTCTCGGCCACGCCGGCAAACTTGATCGGCTTGCCGGTCACATGCCGCACCGACAGCGCCGCGCCGCCGCGCGAGTCGCCGTCGAGCTTGGTCAGCACGATGCCGGTCAGCGGCAGCGCATCGTTGAATGCGCGCGCGGTGTTGATCGCGTCCTGGCCCAGCATTGCGTCGACCACGAACAGCGTCTCGATAGGCTTGACCGCCGCGTGCAGCGCGCTGATCTCGGCCATCATCGCCTCGTCGATGCCAAGGCGGCCGGCGGTGTCGACCAGCAGCACGTCGTGATGGTGCTTCTTCGCCCAGTCGAGCGCGGCCAGCGCGATGTCGACCGGCTTCTGCGTGGGCTCGGACGGGAAGAAATCCGCGCCTACTTGCTCCGAGACGGTCTGCAGCTGCCCGATCGCGGCCGGACGGTACACGTCGGTCGACACGGTCAGCACTTTTTTCTTCTTCTGCTCCTGCAGGTATTTCGCGAGCTTGCCGGTGGTGGTGGTCTTGCCCGCGCCCTGCAGGCCCGCCATCAGGATGATCGCCGGCGGCTGGGTGGCGAAGGACAACTGCGACGCGTCGGCGCCGAGGTCGGCGCCCATCAGTTTCGCGAGTTCATCGTGCACCACGCCGACGAGCGCCTGGCCCGGCGTCAGCGAACCGATCACTTCCTCGCCGAGGGCCTTCTCCTTCACTTTCGCGATGAACTCGCGCACGGCGGGCAGCGCGACGTCGGCCTCGAGCAGCGCGAGGCGCACCTCGCGCAGCATCTCGGCGGTGTTCGTCTCGGTCAGGCGCGCCTCGCCGCGCATGGTTTTGACGACTTTGGACAGGCGTTGGGTCAGGTTGTTGAGCATGGTCTCGAAGAATTTGCGGGCAGGAGCGCGTGGCCGGAATTGCCGGCGGCACAGGGCGAATGGAGGACATGATTTTACCGCAGCGACCGGGCCCGCAGGCCCCGGGCCGGACGATGCCATGGTGTACACTGAACAGATGCAATTACTTACCATTCCGGCCGCCGGCCTGCTGTACCTGATCTGTGCGCTGCTGCCCGAGCGGCGCCGCCGTGCAGTTGCTGCCGGAACCGCGTTCGCTTGGCTGCTGCACGGCATCGCGCTGTCGGCCATCGTGATCGTGCCCGACGCGCTGCGGCTGGGATTCGCGACCATGCTGTCGGCCGCGTTGTGGATGTCGGTGGCGGCTTTCTGGCTGGAGAACCGCAACCTCACCGTCGATGGCCTGCGCCGGCTGGTGCTGCCAGCCGCGGCACTCATGACCCTGCTGCCGCTGGTCTTTCCCGGCACCCTGATCCCGCTGGCTGGCAAGTCGCCCTGGTTCGCTTGGCATATCGCCGTGTCGACGCTGGCCTACGGCATGCTGACCATCGCCGCCTTCCATGCGGTGCTGATGGCGATGCAGGAATCGCGGCTGCACTCGCTGGCCTCGGCCGTGACCCATCGCAACTGGTTCTCCGGCGCGCTCGACCGCCTGCCGGCCCTGTTGACGATGGAGCGCCTGCTGTTCCGCATGATCGCAATCGGTTTTGCGTTGCTGACGCTGACCATGTTGTCGGGCATCTTCTTCTCCGAGCAGGTGTTCGGCATGCCGTTCCGCTTCGAGCACAAGACCGTGTTCACGCTGCTCTCCTGGCTGCTGTTCGGCGCCTTGCTGACCGGACGCAAGTGGCGCGGCTGGCGCGGACGCACCGCACTGTCGTTCACGTTGACCGGCTTCATGACCCTGCTGCTGGCCTATGTCGGCAGCCGCTTCGTGCTCGAGGTGGTGCTGCACCGGAGCGTCGCGTGAAGTACCTGCTGTGGGCGCTGCTGATTTACGTTGCGTGGCGCTGGTACGAGGCAAAGAAGGCATCCGATGCCGGCGCCGCATCGTCGGCACCGTCGGCATCGTCGGCCGCTCCGGCCTCAGAAGACCACGCCGAAAAAATGGTCGCCTGTGCCAGCTGCGGCATCCACCTGCCGCAATCCGAGGCGCTGCAAGTCGCCGAATTGCATTACTGCGAAGAGCATCGCCCCAGCCCACCCGCTGCTTAGCGCTTGTCCCGTCTTGCCAGCGACCTGACGGGGCCGTCTCTTGATGGTGCGATTGGCGAATCATCAATGTGCGCTGTATCCCCTGTCTACCGCTGACATACGCAGGATCTGTTGCATTCCGCGCGCATCGCGTGCATCGCGCGCCGGCATGCCTTACTCTTGCGCGTCCCTGTCACTGACTCGTTTCCATGTTGCGCGCCAACCGTGCCATCGCCGAACCTGCGTTCCGATTGATTGGCGATTCACCGTCGATGCAGGCGGTGCGCGAACAGATTTTGCGGATAGCGGACAGCGATGCGGCAGTGGCCATCGTGGGCGAATCCGGCAGCGGCAAGGAGCTGGCAGCACGCGACCTGCATGCGCACAGCCGGCGCAGCGCGCATGCATTTATTGCGGTCAACTGCGGCGCGATTCCGGAAGCGCTGATGGAATCCGAGTTCTTCGGCCACAAGCGGGGCGCGTTCACCGGCGCGCATGAAGAGCGCGGCGGCTTCTTCCAGGCCGCGCATCGCGGCACGCTGTTCCTCGATGAAGTGGCCGAGCTGCCGCCGTCCATGCAGGTGAAGCTGTTGCGCGCGTTGCAGGAGCGCAGCGTGCGCAAGCTGGGCGGCCAGCACGAGGAGCCGGTCGACGTGCGCGTCGTGTCCGCGACCAATCGCGACCTGGCCGAAGCGGTGCGGCACGGCGAATTCCGGCAAGACTTGTATTACCGGCTGCAAGTGATCGAGCTGCGGCTGCCGCCGCTGCGCGAACGTCGCGCCGACCTTCCGCAACTGTGCGATGCGCTGCTCTACCGACTGGCCGGCGCGCGCCATCCGCGGCTGTCGGCCGGCGCGCTCAGGCGGCTCGCCGCGCATGATTTTCCCGGCAATGTGCGCGAACTGGAAAACATACTCGAGCGCGCGCTGGCGCTGGTCGCCGACGTGCAGATCGACGCGCACGACCTGCAGTTCGAGTCCCCGTTGCGCCCGCATAACGCAGCCGCGGACATGCGCGGCCCCGCGCTCGCCGGTGCGGAAGACGTAGCGCTGCCGCTGTCGCTGCCGACTCACCTTGAAGCGGTCGAGCGAGCGCTGGTCAGCCGCGCATTGCGGCAATCGCGCTTTCATCGCGGGCGCGCGGCGACGCTTCTTGGGATAAGCTTGCGCCAGTTGCGCTACCGGATGCAACGACTGGCCCTCCATGACCTCGACTGAACCCGTGTTTACGATTGACGAAGCCGGCTGGTGCCGCGAACTGCGCCGCGCGGAATGCACGAACTTCGACGCGCGCCCCGACGGCGTCGCGATCGACCTGCTGGTCATCCACAACATCAGCCTGCCGCCGGGCGAGTTCGGCGGCGACCAGATCGAGGCGCTGTTCGCAAACCGGCTCGATTGCGATGCGCATCCGTATTTCGAACAGTTGCGCGGCCTGCGCGTGTCCGCGCATTTCCTGATCCGTCGCGATGGCAGTGCGCGGCAGTTCGTGTCGACGAAGGACCGTGCGTGGCATGCCGGATTGTCAATGTTCGATGGCCGCGAGCGCTGCAATGATTTCTCGATTGGCATCGAACTTGAGGGCACGGACAGCGATGATTTTTGCGATGCGCAATACCGCACGCTTGCATCGCTCAGTGCCGCGTTGATTGATCGACATCCGATTATCGCTGCGCGTGGCCACGAACATATCGCACCCGGACGCAAGACCGACCCCGGTCCGCATTTCGATTGGACGCGCTTTCGCAGCGATCTCGCGGCGCTGCAAAACGATGCCGAGATTTCTACTTCGAAAACGCATGGCGCGGTAAGTTTTCCTACCTGATTCCTTCCAAAAAACCGGTTGCAACTTGACCTGTCGGGCACTAGAATTAGTGCTCGCCGTCGCAAGATCCACTATATCTAGTGGCTGAGCGTTTCAATTGATCTGACCAGGTAGCACGAGTGCACAAGCAGTTTTTCGGAGTATTCCGAGGGATGTCGGGCCTGGTCAGGGCCCATCGGCTGTAAAAAATTTTCAGTTCGTTCCCGCGCAAAGCTGCGCGCGGCGCGCCAGCTGGAAGGCAAACCAAACACGGTGCAGGGACGTATCCCGGCACGATTTGAACAACGGGACACTATTGTCCCGAGTTTTATTCAGGAGGCGCAGTGCTCACCAGTCAGGAATCATCAGGCAAGTCGGTCCACGAATTTGCGCCTATCGCATCGACCCTTTCCCCGTCGACCGCCGAGCACTCGGCGGCGATCGCCGATTACAAGATCATCCGTCGCAACGGCGCGGTCGTCAGCTTCGAGCCGTCGAAGATCTCGATAGCGATGACCAAGGCCTTCCTCGCCGTCAATGGCGGCCAGGGCGCGGCGTCGGCGCGCGTGCGCGAGCTCGTCGAGCAGCTGACGCAGATGGTCGTCACCGCCATGGTCCGTCGCCAGCCGGCCGGCGGCACTTTCCACATCGAAGACGTGCAGGACCAGGTCGAGCTCGCGCTGATGCGCTCGGGCGAGCACGACGTCGCGCGCGCCTACGTGCTGTACCGCGCGAAGCGCCAGGAAGAGCGGGCGCAGCAGCAGGCATCGAAGGCCGCGACCGAGCCGCATGCCGAGCTGCACATCATTGCCGACGGCCAGCGCGTGCCGCTCGACCATGACAAGCTGAAGAAGATGATCACCTCCGCCTGCATCGGGCTGGAGAAGCATGTCGACGCCGAGGCGATCCTGCACGAGACGGTGCGCAACCTGTACGACGGCGTACCGGTCGAGGAACTGTACAAGTCGACCATCCTCGCCGCGCGCGCGCTGATGGAAAAGGACCCGGCGTACAGCCAGGTCACCGCGCGCCTCTTGATGCACACGATCCGCAAGGAAGTGTTCGGCCGCGAAGTCGCGCAGGCGGACGCGAAGGAAGCCTACCTCGATTACTTCCCGAAATTCATCAAGAAGGGCATCGCCGCCGACCTGCTCGACGACAAGCTGTCGCAGTTCGACCTCGAGAAGCTGGCCAATGCGCTGGTGCCCGAGCGCGACCTGCAGTTCGGCTACCTGGGCCTGCAGACCCTGTACGACCGCTACTTCCTGCACATCCAGGGCACTCGCATCGAGATGCCGCAGGCGTTCTACATGCGCGTGGCGATGGGCCTCGCGCTGAACGAGATCGACCGCGAAGGCCGCGCGATCGAGTTCTACCACCTGCTGTCGAGCTTCGACTTCATGAGCTCGACCCCGACCCTGTTCAACTCCGGCACCCAGCGCTCGCAGCTCTCGTCCTGCTACCTGACCACCGTGTCGGACGACCTCGACGGCATCTACGAGGCAATCAAGGAAAACGCGCTGCTGGCCAAGTTTGCCGGCGGCCTCGGCAATGACTGGACCCCGGTGCGCGCGCTCGGCGCCCAC
>JACCDH010425283.1_pt1 | contig 13655 bp, 11 predicted proteins | sample 7442481 | NCBI WGS metagenome assembly JACCDH01 (sample SAMN15323433, study PRJNA562643) | freshwater metagenome | isolation source: river surface water | place: USA:Blue River Watershed | collected 2017-08-15
GCATTGGTGTGCAAACTGTTGCAGTTGTCATAAATAGCATACAATGCCTGTAACGTGGTGCGGATGTCATTGAAGTCAATTTCTTGCGCATGCAATGAACGACCGCTGGTTTGGATGTGGTATTTCAACATCTGCGCACGTGGGTTGGCTCCGTATTTTTTGCTCAGAGCCTTGGCCCAAATGCGGCGCGCTACGCGACCAATCACAGCATACTCGGGGTCAATTCCATTGCTGAAGAAGAAACTCAAATTGGGTCCAAAGGCGTTGATGTCCATGCCGCGACTCAAGTAGTATTCTACATAGGTGAATCCATTGGCCAAGGTGAAGGCCAATTGCGTAATGGGATTGGCGCCAGCTTCCGCAATGTGGTAACCGCTGATGGACACGGAGTAAAAGTTACGCACTTGTTGGTCAATGAAGTACTGCTGCACATCGCCCATCAATCGCAATGCGAATTCTGTGGAGAAAATACAGGTGTTCTGCGCTTGGTCTTCTTTTAAAATATCTGCCTGAACTGTACCACGAACGGCAGTTAGTGTGTCGGCTTTGATTTTGTTATAAATGTCAATCTCTAAAACTTCATCTCCGGTGATGCCGAGCAACATCAATCCCAAGCCATCATTGCCTTCGGGCAATGCACCTTGGTATTTTGGGCGTTGCAATGCACGGTCTTCCCACTTGGCTTTCAATTTTTCTTCGACCAATGATTCTAGACCATTGGCTCGGATGTATTTCTCACATTGCTGATCAATGGCGGCATTCATGAAGAATCCCAACAGCATGGGCGCAGGACCGTTGATGGTCATGGAGACGCTGGTTTTGGGATCGGCCAGATCAAATCCGCTGTACAATTTTTTGGCATCGTCCAAGCAGCAGATGCTAACTCCTGAATTGCCCACCTTGCCATAGACATCGGGGCGGTAACCGGGGTCGTTGCCATATAAGGTAACGCTGTCAAACGCAGTGGACAAGCGCTTGGCGGGCATGCCCAAACTGACGTAGTGGAAACGGCGGTTGGTTCTTTCAGGTCCACCTTCTCCTGCAAACATGCGGGTAGGGTCTTCACCTTCGCGCTTGAATGGATAAATTCCTGCGGTGTAGGGGAATTCTCCGGGTACATTTTCTTGCAAGCTCCAACGCAAGATGTCTCCCCAACTGCGGTACTTGGGCGTACTGACTTTGGGAATGCGTGAGTTGGATAACGAGCGGGTAGAGGCGGCTACCTTGATTTCCTTACCCCGAACAAAAAAGCTGTATTCCTCTTCGGCGTAGGCGTTCTTCTTGCTTTCCCACTCTTGGATGATTTGCCAGTTGTGGGGATCCAAGTCGAGCTTGATGCGGTCGAAGGAGGCTTGTAAGTGCTTGGTTAATTCTTCGTCTTCAATGGTGCTCATCGCGGTATGCAATCCATACAACTTTTCGATGACGTTGCATTGATCATTAACCCACTTGTCATAACCACGGTTGTTCTCTGAGATTTCACTGAGGTACCGCGTGCGGTGCGGGGGAATGATGAAGATCTTCTCACTCATCTCATCGGTAATTTGGAAAGAAGATTGGAGGGGCGCTCCAGTTTTTTCCACTACTTTATCGATGATCATTTTGTACAAACGATTCGTTCCGGGATCGTTGAATTGCGAAGCAATGGTCCCGATTACAGGAAGGGTTTCATCTTCCACATCCCACAATTGGTGGTTGCGTTTGAACTGTTTGCGCACATCGCGGATGGCGTCCAATGCACCGCGTTTGTCAAATTTGTTGATGGCTACGACATCAGCAAAATCCAACATGTCGATTTTTTCCAATTGCGTTGCGGCACCGAACTCAGGCGTCATGATGTACAAAGCGAGGTCGCTGTGGTCCATGATTTCGGTGTCGGACTGGCCAATACCTGAGGTTTCCAGAATGATCAAATCAAATTGAGCAGCTTTCAGCACATCCACCGCCTCGGCCACATGCTTGGACAAGGCCAAGTTGCTCTGGCGTGTGGCCAATGAGCGCATGTAGACGTGGGGATGCTTGATGCTATTCATGCGGATGCGGTCGCCCAATAGGGCTCCGCCGGTTTTCTTTTTGGAAGGATCAACGGAAATAATTCCGATGTGCTTTTCTGGAAAATCAAGGATAAAGCGACGCACCAATTCGTCCACCATGGACGATTTGCCTGCTCCACCGGTACCGGTAATTCCTAAAACGGGGACTTGCGCTGCGTTGGCTGCGGTTTTGATTTCAGTCAAAAGCGCTTGGTTCTCCTCTGGATAGTTCTCGGCAGCTGAAATAACCTGCGCCAATTGCACAGGATTTTTGTCTTTTAGGTCAACGACCTTGACTTGAATGTTGTTGCCTGTTGGAAAATCGGATTGGGAAACCAAATCGTTGATCATCCCTTGTAAACCCATGGCACGTCCATCATCTGGATGGTACAGGCGCGTGATACCGTAGGCATGAAGTTCTTTGATCTCCTCTGGTAAAATGGTTCCACCGCCACCACCAAAAATCTTGATGTGACCGGCGCCCTTTTCTTTGAGCAGATCAAACATGTATTTGAAATATTCAGTGTGACCACCTTGGTAGCTGGTCATGGCAATGGCTTGAACATCCTCTTGAATGGCGCAATTGACGACTTCCTCGACGGAGCGGTCATGGCCCAAGTGAATAACCTCACATCCTGTAGTTTGGATGATGCGGCGCATGATATTGATGGCGGCATCGTGCCCGTCAAACAATGACGCGGCAGTAACCACCCGAACTTTATTTTTTGGCTGATAAACAAGATTTTCCATTGCGGCAAAAGTACGAAAACGCCTTTGTTTTAGCGCCCAACAAAGGTGTTTTCGTCCTTTAAGTTATCATCAAAACCATAAGTGGCTTTAATGTAATTGAGGCTCAAAATAAAATGTTAAAAGAGGGTTTTGTTTGGGGAATTGAATTAATTTTGAGCTTTAATAATGAATAAGCTCTAAAAATGGGAAGGAGTAAGTTGCCCATACGGCAAGACATAGCGGAAGTTTTGAAGGCATTTGGACAAATGTCATCGGCTGAAGTGCATGAGAAATTGGCATCGCCAGTGGCGTATGCCACGGTGAAGCGGGCGTTGCAAGACATGGTTGTGCAAGAAGAGGTGCATAAGTATGGCAATGGTCGGGGTACACTTTACGCCTTGAACCCTTCTTTCACAATGACAGGGCCTATTGATGTAGAAGCCTATTTTGATGTGGAAGATTTTGATCGGGAAATCATCGACACCTTTAATTTTGATTTGCTACAAAACATCATCGATCAAGGTTCATTGTTTACCCAAAAGGAATTGCGCTTACTTGAGATGTACTCAATGCGGTTTAAGCAAAACATCCAGCAATTGCATCAATCCGAGTTTAAAACGGAATTTGAACGCTTGGCCATTGATCTCAGTTGGAAGTCGTCACAAATTGAGGGCAATACCTATTCGCTATTGGAGACAGAGTTGCTTTTGAAACAACAAATGACAGCTTCAGGCAAAACCAAAGATGAGGCTGTGATGTTGCTCAACCACAAGGAGGCCTTGGATTTTTTATTGGATCATCCCAATTTCATTGAGCCGTTGAAGGTTCGTGTTTTGGAGGATGTGCACAGCATGCTCATCAAAGAGTTGGGGGTGCAACGGAACATCCGGAACAGAAGGGTAGGGATATCAGGAACCATGTACAAGCCATTGGATAATGAGCACCAAATCCGTGAGGCTTTGCAAGCCATGTGTGATTTGATCAATCAACGGGACAATGTTTGGGAGAAAGCCTTGTTGGCCTTGTTGCTCATTTCGTATATCCAGCCTTTTGACGATGGGAACAAGCGGACAGGTCGCATTGTGAGCAATGCCATTTTGATGTATCACCGAGATTGTCCGTTGTCATTTAGAACCGTCGATCCAATCGCCTACAAAAAGGCTTTGTTGATATTCTATGAGCGCAACAACTTAAGTGCATTCAAGAAAATATTTATTGAGCAATATCAATTTGCGGTGGAGCATTATTTTTGATTTTATTAAAATTTGATTAATTTTGTCAAAATGAATAAATTTGGAGAACATATACATCGTTTGCGAAAAGAGAAGAAATTAACCTTAATGAATTTGGCAGATAGGACGGGTATTGATGCTGCAGTATTGAGTAAAATTGAAAATGGACATCGTATTCCCAACGAACGAATGTTGGCAAAATTAGCTATTGGATTAGAGTCAATTGAGGATGAATTAAGGAGTTATCTAATTTGTGACGAAATTTGTCAAAAATTGTATCATATTCCTGAACCACTGAAAGTTCTAAAGATGGCTGAAGCTGAGATGATTTATGAGAAAAAAACATTTGATCATCAAATGAACTTTATTCAGTCTTCACTGGCACAAGTTATGGCTCAGCACAAAGCCGTTTTGAGAGCCTGGATATTTGGCTCTTATGCTAAAGGCACACAAAATAAAAATAGCGATTTAGATATCATGGTAAAGTTGGACAACCGATACAAGTGGTCCATGTTTCATCTTATTCAATTGTCATTTGAAATCTCTCAAAAATTAAAGGTGAAGGTTGATCTTGTGGAGTGGGGCCATGTTAAGGAATTTGCCCAAGCCTCTGTAGAAAAGGAAAAAATTGAGGTCTATGTCCAAAAGAAGTAACCTTGAGAGAATTCAAGATATTTTGAATGCAATTCACTTGATAGATGAAATGCTTTTGAATCAAACAGAGGAAGACTTTGTCAGTAGTATAGTCCTTCAAAGCGCTATCCAGTTTCAGTTTTTAATCATTGGGGAAGCAGTTTCAGGTATTGACAATTCTTTATTAAAGCAATATGAATATCCATGGTATTTTCCCAGGTCTTTCCGGAATTTCATCATCCATGAGTACCATGGGGTGGATATTCGGAAAGTTTTTCACACAAAAGATTCATTACCTGAACTGAAATCAATTTGCACTTCAATACAAGTTGATTTAATTGGGAAATGATTAAAATTGTTTAACCAATTCTGTTTTCTCGATAACCCCTTCGTGCTTGAAAGATTGCTTTCCTCCTTTGTAAACCGCAATGGTAGGCAAAGTGGTGATGTTCATGGATTTGCAAAGGGCTTTGTGCTCGTCTTGATTGATGCGCACCACAGTTACTTTTCCTTTGTATTCTTTTTCAATTTCATCCAAGATGGGTTTCATCTTTTTGCAAGGTGCGCACCAAGGGGCGTAAAAATCAACCATTACAACAGGAGCACTTTGTAACAAGCTGTTGAATTCACTTTCTGTCATTCCTGGATTGTTGGAATTGGTCGCTCCGGCTATAGGCAAATTGTTTTTGTTCCAAGCCATGATTCCACCTTGCAATTCAATGACTTCTTTGAAACCAGCATTGCGCATTCCTTTGGCAGCGCTGGCACTGCGACCACCTGATAGGCAGTACACCAATACGGGTTTGTTCTTGTCCAATGCGGCCACTTGTCGCCCATAGTCGCTGCCATTGAAGTCCAAGTTCATCGCGCCAGCAATGTATCCTCCTTGAAATTCCCCTGGGGTGCGCACATCTACCAATTGTCCGTCAGTCTTGGTTTTGATCAATTCAGCAAAGGTTTTGGCATCCACAGAAGTGGGTGAGTTGCTTCCTGGATTTTGGGCTTGGCCATTGAAGTTTTGACAGGCGACAAGCGTTACGAAAAGGGTTAAGATGGCTGCAATATTTTTCATGGGGCAAAGGAAAGCTTGGAAAACGGTTATTTCAGTGACGTTGATTACACAGATTAAATTTCAATTCCAACGGGACAATGGTCAGACCCAAATACATCATTCAATATGAAAGCGTCCTTCAAAAGGCCTTTAAAGGAATCGCTCACCAAGAAATAGTCGATTCTCCAGCCTACGTTCTTGGCGCGTGAATTGAAGCGAGCGCTCCACCAAGAGTACTTGACCTCCTCAGGATAAAAATGTCTGAAGGTGTCTACAAATCCAGCATTCAGAAGATTTTCAATACCATTGATTTCTCTTTGGGTGAAACCAGCGCTCTTGTTGTAGTTGGATTTGGGATTGGCCAAGTCGATGGCTTTGTGGGCCACGTTGAGGTCGCCGCAAAAAACAACAGGCTTCTTTTCTTCCATTTTTTTCAAAAACGCCAACAAATCAGCGTCCCATTTTTCTCTGTAATCCAAACGGGCCAGCTCACTGCCGCTGTTGGGCACGTAGCAATTGACCAAAATGAAGTTGTCATATTCGGCAATGATGCTTCGTCCTTCTTGATCGTGTTCTTCTATCCCCAAACCGTAGGTGACCGAGATGGGCTTTGTCTTTGTAAGGACAGCTGTTCCGCTATATCCAGGGCGCACAGCAGAGGAAGTATAGATAAAATATTCATCAAAAGCCTGAAGGGCCTCCTCGGTTTGTTGGTCGTTGGCTTTGGTTTCTTGCAAGCACAAGATATCGGGGTTCATGGCGCGCACATCATCCACAAAAGTCTTTTTGGTAATGGCTCTAACACCGTTGACATTAAAAGAGATCAATTTCATGTCCCAAATATAAACCTGCCGCGGTGCATAGTTTTCGGTTGTGGAAAAATACTGGAGTTGTTATCTTCGCCACAGACCATGACCATTCAGCTGCACATACATCAAATTGTTGATCGCCATCCTGAAGCCATTGCCCTCACAATGGGCAATCAAAGTTGGACGTATGCTGAGTTGTATCAAAAGTCCAAATGTGTTTCAGGCTTGATTCAACAAACCGGTCTATCACAAACCAGCATTGGTTTGATTACCGATAACCAGATGGAGATGTATGCCGGACTTTTGGGCATTTGGATGTCCGGCAATGCCTATGTTCCCATCAACCATAAGTTTCCCCAAGAGCGTTTATCGAAAATAGTTCGTGAGCGCGGCTTGACCCATGTGATTGGCTTGGAGAGTAGTGGACCGCAGATGAAGGAATTGGTTCCTGATTTAACTCCATTGTATTACGAAAATGGCGTTGCGATAAATGGTGAAGTGCATGAATCGGCATTGGCCTATACCTTATTTACCTCAGGCAGTACGGGTGTTCCGAAAGGAATCCCGATTGATCATACTCATTTGAAGGCATTGATGTTGGACATGTGGGAACGCTATCCTTTGGCTCCTGGCAATAAGGTACTACAAGCTTTTGAATTGTCCTTTGATGTATCCATTGCCTGTGTGTTGTTGGCATGGACCCAGGGCGCGGAATTGGTGGTTGCGGATTTGAACGGGATTACTGCGATACAGGCATTCAAAGCCATACACGATCATCAAGTTGATTTTGTAACCTTGCCCCCTTCAGCATTGTTTTATTTGCGAAAATTGAAAATGCTCAAGATGGAGCAGCCATGGGTGCGCAAAACTTTGTTCACGGGTGAGGCACTGCCTTATTCCGTTGTTCAAGAGTGGAAAACGTGTGCGGTGAATTCTACAGTTGACAATGCCTACGGCCCCACTGAAGGTACCGTTTGGTCGTTGATTGACGCATTGGATGAAACCATCGAGCAGCAAACGGTAAATGGTCTTTGTCCCATTGGACAACCTTTGAAGACCATTGCGATGCGCGTTGTGGATGAATCGGGAAGCGAGGTCGTTGATGGTGAGCGGGGTGAATTGTGGATTGGAGGACCGCAGATTTTTGGTGGTTATTTGGGACAACCTGAGAAAACAGCTGAGGTATTGTTTCAAGATGAACAAGACCTACATTGGTACAAAACAGGAGACATTGTTTTTAAAAATACCTGGGGAAAAATCATGTATGTGAACCGAAAAGACAATCAGGTTCAGGTCAATGGTTTTAGGGTTGAATTGGGCGAAGTTGAATTTCATTTGAGGGCTTGTGTTGGACATGATGCCGCGGTGGTATTGGCCCATCAGGAAAATGAGGTCACTGCGCTTTACGCTTTTGTAGAAGGACAAGTTGACGAACAGGAAGTGTTGGGTGTCATGAGAATAAAAGTGCCCGGTTACATGTTGCCCCGAAAAGTGTTTGGGGTCGATGCATTTCCTGTCAATACCAGTGGTAAATTGGATAAGCAGACATTAAGAAAAAATTATTTGACATGAGCAACGAAGAATTGACGGCACGCGTAGATGGTGTGTTTAGAAAGGTATTTAAGAACGAAGGTATTTCCGTTCATCGCGGTACAACAGCCAAAGACATCGCAGGTTGGGACTCCATCACGCACTTGGACATCATCAGTGGTATGGAAGAGGAGTTTGGTGTGGAAATTACCGGTTTTGAAGTGATGAACATGAATGATGTGGGTGATTTGTATGATCTTTTGACGCAAAAGCTGGAAGCATAGGGTGGTATTTCAATCATGGTCATACGTGGGATTCATGCTCATCACCCTTGTGGTGGTGCGCTTTACCGCTGCGCAATGGCGATGGATGCCACTGTTGTTGGCCAGTTTCTTCTTTTATTCTTTGACCGGAATAGCCGCCTTTGTTCTGTTGTTGGGTTCTATTTTGTTTACGTATTACAATGCGCAAAAAATAGCGGAGAGTGGCAACATGACCCGACGATACCGTTGGTTGTTGGTTTCGGTTATCGGTCAAATCTTGATTCTCGGCGTATTCAAATACCTGGGTTTTTTCAATGGATTGATGCAGGGGATTAACTCAATGTTACATCGCGGTCCTTGGCAGAATTGGGAATTGTTGATTCTGCCTTTGGGGATTTCCTTTTACACTTTTCAAAGCATGGGTTATGTGTTTGATGTTTACTACAAAATCAGAAAACCAGAAATGCACTTGGGAAAGTACGCCTTGTTTGTTTCTTTCTTTCCTCAAATACAATCGGGACCTATTGGACGCTCCAGGGAGATGATGCCGCAGTGGTCAAACATTGCAACGCCGCATTTTGAAGATTACCGATGGGCCATTCAACTGTTTGTTTGGGGATTGTTGAAGAAGTTTGTCATTGCCGATCGCTTGGGAAATTACGTTGATGAAGTATACGCCGATTCCGGTTCCATGGGTACTTGGGTTTGGATGTTCGCCTTGGCATTGTATACCATTCAATTGTATGCGGATTTTTCGGCCTACTCAGACATGGCCATTGCATCGGCCAGAATGTTGGGCATTCGGTTGTCAGAGAATTTTGACTTTCCATACAAAGCGGCCAACATCACGGATTTTTGGCGGAGATGGCACTTGTCTCTTTCCGGATGGTTGCGTGATTACATTTACACGCCATTGCTGTTCAGTAAGAAGAAGTGGAAGAAATGGGCTGTGGTCTATGCTATTGGGATCACTTTTGTCATTTGTGGTATTTGGCATGGAGCCAACATGACCTTTGTATGGTTTGGAATATTGCAGGCGGCGTTTTTGATTTTTGAATTGTTTACAAAAGAATGGAGAGCGAGACAGGCCGAGCGTTTTGGTAAGTTGTACCATGGATTATCTGTATTGCTCACCTTTTGGGTGATCTCTTTTTGCTTCATTCTTTTCAGAGCGGAGAATATGCAGCAAGTGATGGTTGTATTGAAAGACTTGATGCATACTGATTTGGTATGCTTTTCCAATTACATTGCTCAAAAGAATGTCTCCCGCATTTTGGGTGTGGTCGCTTTGGTTGCGTTGTTCTTGGGGTGGAATGAAAGATGGGATTTGCGATTGCGACAAGCGAATTGGAACAATCGCCAAAGCGTTATGGCCTTGTCGGCAATGTTGGTGCTGCTGATGATTATGGGGGTTTTTGGTAAAAATGACTTTATCTATTTTCAATTTTGATGAAGACGTTGAAGTGGGGCATAGGGGTGTTTTTTGTGACAACGGGTTTGTACCTTACGCTCTATTTTGCGCTTTGTAAAGTCAATTACAGAGAACTGCCTTTGGTCTATTTGTTTTCTGATTACTTGGGCCCCAATGGTGGTTTTACTTTCAACAAAAGTGTTGAGTGGGATGAAGCGCAAAAGCGCGCAAAGAAGTGGGATGTCATAGTATTTGGGGCTTCCAGAGCAGAGCGTTCTTATGATCCCGCATTTTTTAAATCCAACGGAATTGATCTTTTTAATTGGGGAACCTCAGCCCAGAGTCTTCAGAATTCGTATTTGTTGTTGAAACACATTTTGGAGGAGTCCCAACCCAAGGCGGTTTGGTTGGACATCGTTCCAGCGTCATTCAAACCAGAAGCCTTTGAGTCTACCTCGGATTTGGTTCAGAATGTTACCAGCAATGAATTGGCCTTGGATTTTGCTTGGGCTTCATCAGACATTCGTTCGGTCAATCTTTTGTCCAAACGTTTTTTTTGTGAGAATGTGAAGTGGGAGAAAAATGGTCGTTCCCATTATCATGCTCAAGGCTTTGTTTCTGTCTCTGATGCGATGGGAGAAAAGCTGTACAATGAATGTTTGCGGAACCCTAAACCTCAGCGTGCTTATATCCAGCCTTCTGTTGAAGCACGGAAAGCACTGAAAGGGATTATCGAGCTCTGCGGGGTAAAAGGAGTACCATTGACTTGTATCGTTTCTCCCACGACACCATTGTATAACATGTATGATCATGCTTGGATGATGGATCATTTGAATGAATTGAAAAAGGGGTATTCGTTTAGCATAATGGATTATGCAGGTGATGGTACCTTTGGGATTCCCCATGATTTCTATGATGAAAAACATTTAAATCACAGCGGAGCCTTAAAATTTGATTCATTGATTTTAAGTACAATCAATATCGAGTGAGTTATGTCACTTTGAATTCTATGACTGTTGATTTAATTTGCTGTATGAAGAAGATTTTGTTTGTCCTATCTGCATTGCTAACCCATATGGTTGTTCAATCCCAAACCGTAAGGGTTTTTCCTCTGAACAATGATCAGCTGGGAGGATTACAATCCTATACCTTTGGTCGCACTGCAGATGGATACATTGCTTTTGGTGGGCGTTTGGACGGCTTGCACCGCAGACAACCTTTTGCTGCGTTTGATGTTGCGGGTCACAATTTGAATGTTACATTCATCAATCCAACCACCGGTAATGTGGTTCACCACAACACATCCAGTTTGCCCGATGAGGTAGAAGAACAAATGCACAGTACCAATGCCTGTTTTGTTCAAAAAGACAACCTACTGTTGGTGGTTGGCGGATATGGATTCAGCGCTATTCAAAATGATCACATTACCTTTCCTTCCCTTTTGGTATTTGATTTGGAATTCTTGAAATCGGCTATCCTGATGCAAGGTGATTTGAATGCCGCGCTATTGGCTCGAATCGAGGATGACCGTTTTGCAGTTACTGGAGGAAAATTGGTAAAGATGAACAACCAGTTTTTTTTGGTGGGTGGCCACCGTTTTGATGGTCGCTACAATCCGATGGGTCCCAATAATGGTCCTGGCTTTTCTCAAACCTATACTTCAGCCATTCGTCGATTTGAATTATCCAACGATTGGGTGGTCAACTGGTTTGAGGAATGGTATGATGAAGCTTTATTGCATCGCCGTGATTTCAATGTGCTTCCTTCATTGAATCTTTCCAACATGGAAGAGAAAGTCTCCGTTTACTCCGGGGTATTTCAAGTGAATGCGGACATCCCTTTTTTGAATGCTGTTGATGTGACTGCAAGCGGGTATAATGAAGTGAATAATTTTGCTCAATATTACAACCACTATCACTGTGCAACGTTTCCCTTGTTCAATGATCATCAGCAACAAATTGAACATTACTTTTTTGGCGGAATTGCACAGTATTATGATAGTCTTGGAGTGCTTGTACAAAACAACAATGTCCCGTTTGTCAAGTCCATAGCTTGTGTCACTCAAACGGCCAATGACCAATGGCAAGAATCATTGGCGCCTCAATTGCTTCCAGGCTATTTGGGAGCAGGTGCGGAATTGTTATTGGCTCCAGGAATGAATGAGATGAACAATGGATTGATTCAATTGACACCCGAACAATGGGCCATGGATTCTGTTTTGGTGGGTTACATTTACGGAGGAATCAGTAGTTCTGAAAAGAATGTTTTTTGGAGCAATGCTGTTTTGAGCACTGCTGCCAATGTTTGGATGAGTGTTTATTACTATCCCGAGATCAGCAATCAAGTGATGAATGCACAGAGTGTAAATGGATTGAAGTGGCATGTTTATCCCAATCCTTTTAATAACAAAATCAATATTCAGTTTCAATTGGATAAAGCCGAAACCGTGAAGTTGACTTGGCGCGATTTAACCGGGAAAATTGTGGAGGAGACGATCATTCAAAATACACAATCAGGTAAAAACGAATATGTTTATGACGACAAAGCGCATTGGATGGGCGGCACTTATCTTTTGACCTTTGAAACGCCCAATCACACAGCGACCCAGAAGGTCATTTTTGAGGAGTAAACGGATTAAGTTTTTGGCATCACCACTTCGAAATGCGATCCTTTTCCTTCTTGGGAGGTAAATACGACATAACCATTGTGCAGTTTGGCGAACTCTTCTGTGATGATGAGACCCAAACCTGAACTGGGTTCTCCATTGGTTCCATTCCGCGTTACCTTTTCTCCGTATTGAAAAAGTTTTGCCTTTAAATCTTCAGGAATGCCAATGCCATTGTCCTTGATGTCAATATGAATCTCATTTTCGAATTCAAAGCAATTGACTTCCACCAATCCATGGGAAGGGGTGAATTTGATGGCGTTTGAAGTTAAATTCCGGATAATGCTATTAACCATTTGTTTATCTCCTTTCATGTGAATCAATGGTTGAACAGAAACCTGAAGATTCACCTCTTTCTCCTGTGCCATGATTCTAAAAGGTTCAACCGCATCAAATACAACTGTATTTAAATCCAATTGCACCTGTTCTACCACCATGAGACCTCGTTGTATTTTAGACCAATTGAGCAAATTCTCCAAAAGCTCATGCAGATTTTTAGACGAGGTGTGTAACATTTGAGAATAATGAATCAACTCATCTTTAGAAAAATTGTAATCACGGTCACTCATCATACCTGTCATCTGAATCAAGCCGGACAATTGACTTTTTAAATCGTGTGAAATAACAGAAAACAATTTGTTTTTCGTTTCTATAGCGGCTTGAAGCTTTTCTTCTAATTCCACTTGTTCGGTGACATCTCTTCCGATGGCGTACATTTTATGAAATACTGGCGAGAATGAAGCACGCCATTCAATCCAAAATTGTTGTCCGTTTGATTTGGTATGTAGACATCTTGATCCATTGCTGGGACCACCTTTCATTCGTTCTTGATATCGGGTAAAAACCATTTGCGCATCTTCCGGGCGCATAAATTCCATGAATTTGTGACCCTCAAAGTGATCCAAAGAGCGATCAAATTTTTCCTTCCAAACGCTGTTCACTTGCAGAATAGTTCCATCGTCAGACAATAAACAGCACAAGTCAGGACAAACATTAAAGAAAAAATTGATTTCTGATTCAGTACCCATATAATTGATTTTTTGAAGCAAATTTAAACAAGTTAAGGAAAAATATTGAATTCCAGGACAACTCTTTCCTCGGCGATATTTGATTAGATTTGTGTCCATGACAAAAAATTTAGCCAAGACCGTTAAATCTTCTGAGGTTGTATTAACAGAATTGATGATTCCATCCTATGCCAATTTTGGTGGCAAAGTGCATGGTGGTATTTTGCTTTCTTTGATGGATAAAGTAGCTTATGTATGCGCTGCCCAATATTGCCATCAGTATTGTGTGACC
>JACCDH010139869.1_pt1 | contig 13652 bp, 14 predicted proteins | sample 7442481 | NCBI WGS metagenome assembly JACCDH01 (sample SAMN15323433, study PRJNA562643) | freshwater metagenome | isolation source: river surface water | place: USA:Blue River Watershed | collected 2017-08-15
AATGCTCCAATTTTCTCCAACCAAGACAACTGGTAAGTGATTAAATTTTCCTTTATCTGCAACATGGCGGTATTCAATCAAAAATTGGTCCGACGGTGCGACTTCTTTTTATCTCAAAAAATCCTGGATAGCTCGCAACCCCGACCACTCCATCCCAAAGTTTTCCAGCCTCTTCCCCTTTAGGCGCTGGAGAAATTACGGGACCGAAAAAGGCCGCACCCTCCACGGAAATAATTGGAGTGCCAACATCATTTCCTACCAACTTGATACCTCGTTCATGCGACTCGATAATCGCATCATTAAATGATTCTTCATTCATAGCTGAAGCTAAGGATTTATCTAGGCCGACCTCCTCAAGGGCAGCTTCAAATAAGGCTTGATTTACCTCATGCTTTTGTAAATGAATACGTGAGGAGATTGCGGTGTAAAGCGGCAAGGTTATTACGGTGCCATTTGCTTTTTGAGCGGCCGCGATAACTCTTGTGCAGTGCCAAGAGCGAATCAGTTTTGCTTTGTAATCCTCGGCCAACTCTTTGTCACGATTTAGATGCGCCAATGAAAATAGGTTCCAGCTGACCTCGATGTCGCGAACCTTCTCAACCTCGAGAATCCATCGTGAGGTCATCCAAGCCCAAGGGCAGATTGGATCAAACCAAAACTCCACTTTTGTCTTCATGGTTACGCCTTTCCAAATCGTCGTTCGCGGTCTGCATAAATCTCTATCGCCTTCCACAGTGTTTGCCTGGTGACATCGGGCCACAAGACATCCATAAACACCATCTCTGCATAGGCTGATTGCCAAAGCAGGAAGTTGGAGGTGCGCTGCTCTCCTGATGATCGTAAGAAAAGATCCACATCTCTCATTTTTGGTTCATCAAGGTACTTGGCGAAAACCTTTTCATTAATCTGCTCTGGCTTCAACTTTTTGCGCTGGATATCCTGAGCAAGTTTTTGAGCCGCGTCAGATATCTCTGCCCGACCGCCATAATTGACGCACATGTTCAGGGTCAAAACCTTGTTCCGTGCGGTCATCTCCTCCGCGATCTCTAACTCTTCGATGACAGATTTCCAGAGTTTCTGCGGTCTGCCGACCCAACGCACCCGAACTCCCATGCGATGCATTTCATCTCTACGTCTTCTAATCACATCGCGGTTAAAGCCCATCAAGAACTTAACCTCATCAGGTGAACGACGCCAGTTCTCGGTAGAAAATGCAAAGGCTGAAAGCTCCTTAACTCCAATTTGAATTGCTCCTTCAACCACATCAAATAAAGCACTCTCACCTTTTTCATGTCCTTTAGTTCGAGGCAGGCCGCGTTTTTTTGCCCAGCGGCCATTGCCATCCATAACCAAAGCCACGTGCTGCGGAACTTTGTCTTTTGCGATCTTTGGCGGTTTCACGAGCTAGCTCTCTCGACCATGGGTAAGGAACGCAAACCTTTTTCCAAGTGCCATTGCAAGTACGCCGCTACCAAACCAGATGCTTCTCTTCTATGTCTCAATTCGCTGGCGTCAGCACTCTCCCAATTTCCAGTCAATAGATCTGACATCAATTGCAGTGTTTCAACTGAAGGGGTTGCGGAGGCAGATGGCTTGCAATTCACACATACTGATCCACCACCAACTAATGAAAAGTACTTGTGTGGACCAGGCGCCTCGCATCTGGAACAGATTGTCATTGATGGTGCGTATCCCGCAATGGAAAGAGAACGCAACAAATAGGCATCAAGAATTAAGGAAGGGTCATGTGATTCATGAGCCAAAGCTTTAAGGCCTCCAGTCAAAAGCAAAAACTGTTGTAGCGCCGGCTCGCCCTCGTTTGAGGTAAATCGTTCAGCCGCTTCTAATATCGCCGATGCGATGGTCCACTTTTGATAGTCATGAGAAATTGCATCGCCAAAGTTTTCTAAACTTTCTACTTGCGTAACAACATCAAAGGTTTTTCCGGTGTAGAGCTGAATATCAACATAACTTGCTGGCTCTAACCGCGCACCAAACTTTGATTTAGTTCTTCTTACCCCTTTAGCGACAGCGCGAATCCGCCCATGTTCTCTGCTAATCAAGGTAACAATGCGATCAGCTTCACCCAATTTCTGGGTGCGGATTACAACCGCCTGATCCCGGTACAACGCCACGGGACCACGTTAGTCAAAGTAACTAGCGAAGAGCGCGATTGACCGCCGAAATGACCGCCTTTAGTGATGCAGTGGTGGTTGATGGGTCGATTCCGACCCCCCAAAAGGTGCCGCCATTGACGGTGCACTCAAGATAAGCAGCTGCATTTGCATCGCCACCTGCGCTCATTGCATGTTCGTAGTAATCAGCTACTTGAACATCAATGCCATGCGCCTGCAAAACTCGACAGAATGCGGAGATCGGTCCATTTCCATCTCCGGCAAGAGTCAAGGCTTTCTTGTTATCCAATAAATCAACACTCAAAGTGACCTTGCCATCAGCGCTACTTGATTGAGTTAAACCAGATAATCTAAATCGACCCCATTGATTCTCATCTGCAGGCAGATACTCATCAACAAAGATGCGCCACATCTGCTCGGGGAAAACCTCTCCCCCTTGATCATCAGTGTGAGACTGAATTACCTGACTAAATTCGATTTGCAAACGTCGCGGCAAATCAAGCTGGTGTTCGCTCTTCATAATGTAGGCGACTCCACCTTTGCCGGATTGAGAGTTAACTCTGATAACCGCCTCATATGATCTACCAATATCTTTTGGATCGATAGGAAGATAAGGCACCGCCCAGGTAAATTCATCTATCTCTTTACCCGCAGCCTTGGCATCATTTGCTAGATGTTCAAAGCCTTTCTTGATGGCATCTTGATGTGAACCACTAAAGGCGGTGAAAACTAAATCGCCACCATATGGATGGCGTTCCGGAACTCGCAATTGATTGGCGTACTCAACGGTTCGCCTAATTTCTGGAATATCGCTGAATTCAATCATTGGATCTATCCCATGGCTCAGCAAATTCAATCCTAGAGTTACCAAACAAACATTTCCGGTGCGCTCGCCATTTCCAAATAGAGTTCCTTCGATGCGATCTGCGCCGGCCAGGTAACCAAGTTCGGCGGCCGCAACTCCAGTGCCGCGATCGTTATGTGGGTGCAAACTTAAAACTATGCTCTCGCGGTACTTCAAATTACGGTGCATCCACTCGATTGAGTCTGCGTAAACATTTGGTGTGGCTAACTCCACCGTGGCAGGTAGGTTGATGATGGTTTTCCACTCGGGAGTGGGCTGCCAAACATCATTAACCGCGTTGCAAACCTCGAGAGCAAACTCCAGCTCAGTGCCAGTGTAAGACTCCGGTGAGTACTCAAAGGAGATCTTGGTGCCAGGGACCGTAGACATCAACTCCTTGCAAAGCTTTGCGCCATCAACTGCAATCTTTTTGATGCCCTCTTTGTCTAGACCAAAAACAACCCGACGTTGCAATGTAGAGGTTGAGTTATATAGGTGAACAACAGCCTGCTTTGCTCCAACCAAAGATTCATATGTGCGGCGAATCAGATTCTCGCGGGCTTGAGTCAAGACCTGGATAGTTACATCATCAGGAATTAAGCCATCATCAATTATCTTGCGGACAAAATCAAAATCAGTTTGGCTGGCGCTTGGAAAACCAACCTCAATCTCTTTGTAACCCATCTTCACTAGCAGGTTAAACATCGCTAACTTACGCGGTACATCCATTGGATCAATCAGGGCCTGATTGCCATCTCTCAGATCAACGGAACACCACTGCGGCGCCTTAGTCATTTGCTTGGTCGGCCAGGTTCGGTCATTCAAGACAACTGGCACAAATGATGAATATCGATGCTTTGGCATCTTTGATGCGATCTGTTCTGGGAAATTCACTGCTACTCCTTAAATCTAATGGGTTTACCGGATTGTTAACCGGCGAAGAAAAACCCCGCAGCGAGGAGACCGGTTAAATGGCCTCGCCACGGCAGCGAAGGAGGAGTGTGTTTAGTGAAAGCAGTTCGCTGCGCATCATGCGTAAAGGCTATCTAATCCCTTAAAGGACTGGCAAGTATCTATCAAGCTCGAAGGCGGTTACCTGTTTTTGATACTCCAACCATTCAGCACGTTTATTGCGCAAAAAGTACTCAAACACATGCTCTCCTAAAGTTTCGCGAACCAACTGACTCTTTTCCATCTCGCCAATAGCCTCATTTAGATTGGCGGGCAGCGTCTTAGGATTTGAGACTTTTTCTAACTGGTATTTCTCCTCGACCCCTTTAAGTCCCGCGGCGATTGTTACCGCAAAGGCTAGGTATGGGTTACAAGCTGAATCAGGGGCTCTAAATTCGATACGAGTTGAGTTCTCTTTCTTTGGTTTATACATCGGAATACGAATCATCGCGTCACGATTTTCTTTGCCCCAGGAGATTTTGGCGGGTGCCTCTCCACCGCCATGAATTCGCTTGTAAGAGTTAACCCATTGATTTGTTACTGCAATGAACTCAGGTGCATGTTTGATGATTCCGGCAATAAAGGACCTTCCGATATCGGAAAGTTGCTCCTCTTTGCCCTCTTCATAAAATGCATTTTTCTCCCCTTGGAAAAGTGAGAAGTGGGTATGCATTCCTGAGCCAGCATGTTCGGTAAATGGCTTCGGCATAAATGAGGCATGGAAACCCTGATCCAATGCGACCTCTTTAATGATGTGCCTGAAGGTCATAATGTTGTCGGCGGTGCTCAATGCATCTGCGTATCGCAGATCAATTTCTTGTTGCCCAGGCGCTCCTTCGTGATGACTGAACTCAACTGATACACCCATCGCCTCCAGCAAAGTAATCGCTTGTCGACGGAAGTCATGACCAACCGCTGTAGGTGTGTGGTCAAAGTAGCCACCGTAATCCACTGGAGTTGGCTTTACGCCAATAGCCGGTGCATCTTTAAATAGAAAGAACTCGATCTCCGGGTGGGTGTAGCAAGTGAAACCCATCTTGGCGGCTTTATCTAAAGTTCGCTTCAGTACATTTCTAGGATCAACTGGAGACGGGGCTCCATCTGGCAATGTGATGTCACAAAAAATTCGGGCCGCCCCAGGTTTTTCGGTTCGCCATGGCAAAACTGAAAAGGTTGCCGGATCTGGTTTAACCAACATGTCAGATTCAGTTCCACGGGCAAAACCTTCAATCGCTGAACCATCAAAACCAATTCCTTCAGCAAATGCACTCTCCAACTCCGGAGGTGCAATGGCAACTGATTTTAAAAACCCGAGAACATCGGTAAACCAAAGCCGCACGAAGCGAATATCGCGCTCTTCAAGGGTGCGCAAAACGAACTCTTGTTGTTTTGCAAGGGTTACAGCATTGGATTCCTGTGAAGGCATCGATGAGGAAGACATGGGCGCGATTGTGCCCTGCTCGAGTTACGGCCATGTTACAAAAGCCGCTGCAGCCAGCCTGACTAAATTACGAAGAGCTCCGAGGCATCAATATCGGTGCGTTCGGCAACATCTCGAGTGACCACGGAGTTAGCGCTGATGCGAGCTCCTGTCCCCACGGTGACATTTCCTAGCACTCTCGCACCAGCGCCAATCACAACGTTGTTACCGATTGTTGGGTGACGTTTACCATTTTCAAAGGTACGCGCACCCAATGTGACGTCGTGATAGATCATCACATCATCACCGATGACAGTTGTCTCGCCGATGACAACGCCCATCCCGTGATCGACAAAGAATCGCCGACCGATTCTTGCGCCGGGATGAATCTCAATACCGGTTGCGGCTCTAACCCAGTTCGCATAGATGCGCGCTAACAACTTAAGACCACGTCGCCACAATAAGTGTGCGATGCGGTGACCCCAGATGGCATGTACACCTGGGTAAGTCAACGCAACCTCTAGTCGATTACGCGCCGCAGGGTCACGCTGCAACGCGGTATCGAGATCTTCAATGATGCGCTTAAACACTTAAGCGTCCATCAAATCTTGGTAAAGAATTGTTGAGAGATAACGCTCGCCAAATGAAGGGATGATTACAACAATATTTTTGCCAGCAAACTCAGCACGGTTTGCTACTTGGGCTGCAGCCCAAAGTGCGGCACCGGAAGAGATTCCCGCCAGAATTCCCTCTTCTGCAGCTGCGCGACGTGCGTACTTCACTGCATCCTCTGCAGCAACATCAATTACCTCGTCATAAACATCACGGTCCAAAATCGGAGGAATGAAGTTTGGTCCAATACCTTGAATCGGATGTCCACCTGGTTTTCCACCATTGAGAATTGGCGAGGCGGCTGGTTCCACAGCAAAAATCTTTATAGCTGAGTTGCGTGATTTCAAAACCTGTCCGATACCGGTGATAGTTCCGCCAGTTCCAATACCGGCAACCACCGCATCAACTTTTCCATCTGTATCACGCCAAATTTCTTCAGCGGTGGTTTTGCGATGAATCTCTGGGTTTGCCTCATTCTCAAATTGGCGTACCAATACCGCACCATTTGCGCCTAGCTCTTCTGCCTTTGCAACAGCGCCTTTCATGCCCTCTGCAGCCGGAGTCAAAACCAATTCTGCGCCAAAGGCACGCAATAGAGCACGACGCTCCTTCGACATCGACTCAGGCATGGTCAAGATGGTCTTATAACCACGGGCTGCACCAACCATGGCAAGTGCAATTCCGGTGTTGCCTGATGTTGCCTCAACAATTGTGCCGCCTGGCTTTAGCTGTCCGCTCTTCTCAGCTGCATCTACCATCGCAATTCCAATGCGATCCTTGACGGTGCTAGTTGGGTTGTAAAACTCCAGCTTGGCAAAGACATTTGCAGTCGAGCCATCAGTAATTCGATTCAATTGAACCAGCGGGGTGTTTCCAAAGATTTCAGTGATGTTCTTATAGACCTTCACAACATGCTCCTATTTGAGTTAATTTGTTTCTTTAAATTTGGGCAGAACTAATTACAAGCGCTTATGCTGAAAAGGTTTCAGCGAGATTACTTGCAGCAGCCGCAGGAATTTGCACGGCCAAAATCGATAACCCGGCGGCGAGTGAAGTACCACTGCGGAATCGAGAACATGGGTGGAATTTTAGTAAGTAATTTGAAAAGCGCTAATTGCAAATTATTTGCAAATTAACGCTCTTTCCAGCGTGAGGTCATTGGCAGACGACGATCTTTTCCAAATGCGATAGCTGAGACCTTGGGCCCGGGTGGGTACTGTCTTCTCTTGTACTCCGCCTTATCAACCATCGCGATGACCCGGTCTACTAGCGACTTCTCAAAACCGGCCGCCAACAGCGATGTGGCATCCTCATTTTTTTCGATATAAAGCCTCAAAAGTTGATCCAACAATTGATACTCCGGCAGGGAGTCTGAATCTTTCTGTCCCGGGCGCAGCTCTGCGCTGGGCTCCTTACTGATTGAGTTTTCTGGAATTGGTGGGGTTAAACCTTGAGAGTTTGCAAGTTGATTTCGCCAACGCGCTAATCCCCAGACATCTACTTTGAAGATGTCTTTGATGGGGGCAAAACCTCCGACCGCATCTCCGTAAAGTGTTGAGTAGCCCACCGCCAACTCTGATTTGTTTCCAGTAGCCAAAACTAAATGTCCCTCTTGATTTGAGATTCCCATCAACAATGAGCCACGTACCCGGGCCTGCACATTTTCCTCAGCCAGACCGGTTAATTCGGTGGCTGATTTATAGCTCTGTACTACTGTCTCGATTTCAATAATGCGATAGTCAATTCCGAGATTGGTCGCTAACTGTTTTGCATCAATTAAAGAATGCTCTGATGAGTACTTGCTAGGCAGAGAAACACCATAAACATTTTCTTTGCCAATTGCATCTACTGCGATAGTAGCCACCAACGCCGAATCAATTCCGCCCGACAACCCCAACGCCACTGACTTAAAGCCGTTTTTGGCTACATAATCTCGCAATCCAGCAACTAGGGCGGCCCAGACCTCTTCGGCTTCTGATAGTCGATGCGCTTCAATTGAGTTGACTGAAACCGTTTTGGCCGGCGGAGTTTCAAGTTGGTCAATAATCACATCTGGCTGGCTGGTCTGTAGAGATACTGGAATATCTACCAATAACAAGCTGTCCTCGAACTGAGATGCCCGGGCCAGCAAATCTCCATCTTTAGTGACTACCAATGAATCGCCATCAAAAACCAGATCATCTTGGCCACCATGCATATTCACATACACAACTGGCGCACCAAGTTGCTTGGAGCGTTTTCGCACTAAGGCCAAACGCAGATCATCTTTATCTCGCTCATAAGGGCTGCCATTCGGCACCAAAAGAATCCCTGGATTACGTTTTACTAACTCTGAAACCGGGCCTTGCTCCTGCCAAATGTCCTCACAAATCGCCACAGCAATATCAACTCCAAGATATCTGGCTACGAGAGTTCCAGAGCCTTGCGCAAAGTTTCTAAACTCATCAAACACCCCGTAATTCGGCAGATGGCGCTTTACATACTTACCCTTTATCTGACCATCATGGATCAAAGCCACAGCGTTGTTTGGTTTGGCTTTTCCGGAGGTTGAATCCTGATCCAGATATCCCACAAGAATTAGAAGAGTTCCTGCTCCAGATTCCTTAATCTCGCTGGCTAATTTATGGACCCGATCAATCGAAGCTTTTTGAAAGGCGGGACGAAGCGCCAAATCCTCAACTGGGTATCCAGTTAAAACCATCTCCGGGAAAACAACTACATCGGCCTCAGATGCGCAGGCTCTTTGAACCGCCTCAAGAATCAATCTGGCGTTACCCTCGAGATCGCCAACTACAGGGTTTACCTGAGAGAGCGCGACGCGAAGGGATGTAGGCACAGTTCAAGAGTACCGATAGAGTTCAACCACATCTCCCGGGGACCGCACCAGCGGCTTCGAGGAAAGGAAATTATGGCTCGCTTTACTATCGCCGACCTTGCTGCCTGGAAAAAGGCGGGCAAGAAGTGGCCCATGCTCACCTCTTATGACGCGGTAACCGCCTCGGTATTTGATGAGGCTGGCATCCCAGTTCTTCTCGTTGGTGACAGCGCCGGGAACAACTTCTTGGGTGAAGAAAACACCATTCCAGTTACAGTTGATGAGTTAATCCCCTTGGCTCGCGCCGTGGTTCGCGGATCGCAAAAAGCGCTAGTTATTGCCGATCTGCCCTTCGGTTCTTATGAAGTTAATCCGGAGCAGGCGCTCCAAACTGGAATCAGATTTCTCAAAGAGGCAAAGGCTCATGCGGTCAAACTAGAGGGTGGAGTTCGTGTCACCGAGCAGATAAAGGCTCTGGTAAAACATGGGGTGCCTGTCATGGGTCATCTAGGAATGACTCCACAATCAGTTAACGCATTTGGTGGCTTTAAAGTTCAAGGTAGAAATGAATCCGGTGATGCGATTTTGGCAGATGCTTTGGCGCTGCAGGATGCTGGGTGTTTTGCGATTGTTCTGGAGTTAGTCCCAGCTGAGTTAGCCGCAAGAATTACCGCCGCTTTGAAGATCCCAACCATTGGGATTGGAGCCGGAATTGAATGTGATGCCCAGGTATTGGTTTGGACTGATTTGATGGGGCTTACCGAGAAGCCGCCGCGGTTTGCCAAGGCTTACAAGAATCTGCGGGCCGAGATGATTGAGGGTGCTCGGAGCTGGATGGCAGATGTTGAAAATGGCGCATTTCCCAGCGAAGCGCAAACCTTTCACTAAGCCACAGTTCTACACTTAACCGTGCGGCAATACGCGATTGATTTAACCCCGTTAAAGAAGTATCGGGATTTTCGCCTTCTGTGGAGCGCGGGGTTTTTCTCTTACTTCGGCTCGATGATCACCTTTGTAGCCCTGCCCTTTCAGGTCAAGGAGCTGACTAACTCATATTGGGCGGTTGGCCTCATTGGGGTTGTCGAGATTATTCCTTTAATTATTTTCGGACTTTACGGCGGGGTACTCGCCGATTATGTAGATCGCAAAAAGATGATCTGGTTGACCGAGTTTGGCACTCTCCTGGCCACAATTGTTTTACTTATCAATTCTTTACGTGATGAACCCAGCGTTATCTTGATCTTCATAATTGCAGCCATTTTCGCTGCCCTGAGTGGACTTAAGCGCCCTAGCCAGGATGCGATCTTGCCCCGCTTGGTTAATCATGAAGATCTACCAAGTGCCAGTGCGCTAATGAGTTTGCGTTGGCAATTCGGCGGCATCGTTGGTCCATCCGCTGGCGGAATCATCATCGCCACTTACGGTGCCGGTGCGGGTTATCTCATCGATTGCATCACCTTTGTAATTTCTCTTTCATTATTGTGGATGGTGCGCAGCGTTCCACCATTAAGTAAATCAACCCCGCCATCTATAGCAGCCTTGATGGAGGGAATTCGATATGCCTACAACCGCAAGGATTTGTTGGGCACCTATGTTGTTGATTTGGCTGCCATGTTTTTGGCGATGCCCATGGCCTTGTTTCCATTTTGGGCCGATGAAATCGGTGCCCCTTACGCCCTCGGGTTTTTCTACTCCTCCATAACCATCGGAGCAGTCATCGTTACCTTAATGAGCGGTTGGATGCGCAACTATCCTCATCATGGCCGGGCGGTTGCAATTGGTGCCCTGGGTTGGGGTGTCGCAATTGTGGTTGCAGGTAGCTCAGATTCATTAACAGTTGTGATTGCATCCTTGATTGTGGCCGGCGCATTTGACCAAGTTAGCGCCCTATTCCGTGGATTCATCTGGAATCAATCGATACCGGATGAGTTACGTGGTCGATTGGCCGGAATTGAAATGCTCTCCTACCTTCTCGGACCATTGGGTGGACAGGCCAGAGCCGGTGGCATGGCCGCCCTAACTTCATTACGAACCTCGATAGTTGGTGGGGGTCTGCTCTGCATCGGATTTGTGGCAGCGATTGCAGCGGTTATGCCGAAGTTTCGTAACTATGACGTCCGGACCAATGAATTTGCGGTCCAACAGGCAAAAATCCGTCAAAATCAGGAAAAAATTTAAAAATTTTTTTCTCGCTACCCCTCAGTAATTTCCGCTCTTGAATCCCGATTTTTTGCCAAAAACCCGAAAAATGCGGTTTTTACGCGTAAAAAAGAGCCATTTCGCCACCTTAAAAAACCCTAAAAGCACATTTTTTCCAAAAAATGAATTGCGACACGCAGGCGGTTTTTTTACCCAAAATAGTGGAAAGTTTTCGTAATAACTGTCACGATTTGCCTTGAACAGGTTCGGTGACGGATCGAACCATTTCGAAAGGAAATCTACGTGGCTGCAAAGCGTCGTAAGAAAGCTGCTGCTAAGACTGCAGCACCAAAGCGTCGTCGTAAGAAAGCTGCTGCTAAGGCTGCTGCTCCAAAGCGTCGTCGTAAGAAGGCTGCTGCTAAGAAGGCAACAGCTAAGAAGGCTGCTCCAAAGCGCCGCAAGAAGGCTGCTGCTAAGAAGGCAACAGCTAAGAAGGCTGCTCCAAAGCGTCGTCGTAAGAAGGCTGCTAAGTAATTTAGCACCAGATTTACGGAAAAAGCCCGGCTGCATATGCGCCGGGCTTTTCTCTTTACCTAACTCTTTTTGGGGCAATCGCCCGATCTATCCCTTGCTCTCCTTTAAGAACTGCTTACGAAGCTCCTCAGTAACGTGGCCAAATATTCCGGCCAGCGCTTCCTGTTCCTTTACCGATAGCTGATCAATCAATCTTTTTCTAACACTCTCGACATGACTGGGGGCGGCGGCAACAATCGCCTTCCAACCCTTATCTGTCATAACCGCCCAATATCCGCGACGATCCTCAACGCACTCTTCTCTTCTAACCCAGCCAGCTTTCTCCATAACCTTCATGCGATGTGAAAGCCGAGATTTTGAAAGCATCGCCAACTCCGCCAGCTCGCTCATTCTCATTCGGCGGCCAGGGGCATCCGATAGCTGAGCCATTACCTCGTAATCAGCCATTGTTAAATCATGGCCTTCGAGATCCGCATCTAGCGCATCTAGTAACCGTCGCGAAGCAATGATGTATGAGCGCCAAGCCTTCATCTCCCTGGGGTTTAACCAGCGTGTAGCGCTCTTTTTTGCCATGTGCTCAGAGTAGAGGAAAAACCAATTAGTTGAAAGTTGAACAAGATTGCGGCACCTTTCAACTAACTGTTGCATTTATACTACATAGCATCTATGCTACATACACAGCCAAGAGAAAGGGCTCGCAATGAGTCGACAACCAGAAGCGCCAATCTTCAATCGAATTGAGGAGCTGCGCACTCAAAAGGGGTTATCGCGGCAGCAGCTCGCTGATGCGGTCGGGGTGCATTACCAAACCGTGGGCTACCTCGAGCGCAGCGAGTACAACCCCTCTCTTTCCTTGGCGCTAAAGATCGCGGATGAGCTAAATGCCGCGGTCGGAGAGATCTTCTCCTTGACCCCATTTAGAAAGGTAAAGAACCATGCCTAAAAACAACAAGATTTACTGGGCCGAAGGCGTTACGGAAAAAGAAGTGAAATCACTGCTAAGCAATGAGAACTCGAAGTTCTCATGGTTACGTCGGCAGCGCAATCGCAGATTTCTAGTTTTCTTTATGGCTATTGGAATAGTAATGACCGGCCTGGGTTCTTACTACCCTGACCTAAAGCAAGGGCTGGGGCTAGATGGCGGCAGTGAAATAATCTGGCTAATAATTGCGGTCCTGATTTTGCTCTTTGCGGTTTTGGTGGGCTACAGCCTTTTGAGGATTGCAGTTCGCGGTATCGCCGATGCACCTACTGAGCTGCTAGATGAAAGGCAGGTCAGAATCAGGGACACATCATTTAGAACCGCCTATCAAATCGCCGGTTACCTAATTTTAGTTCTATTTCTGCTCCTCTCGTTTGGGCCAGATTTAAATCTCTTCAGCGACTCCGGAAACGATGGCAGTTTTCTATTGATTGCAACTTTGTTTGCCTATGCCTCTTTGCCCTCTATGGTTCTTGCCTGGCGTGAAGGAGATATCTAAATTGAGTTATGAGCTAGAGGATTTGCTGCACCCGAATCGGCCTCGCATTTGGCGCTGGGTTGCCGGCACGGTCTTCATTATCTTTACCTGGCAGGTATTGGGCTTTTTGTTCACACTGGCAGCAGCAAAACTCTTTGATTACGACCTAGATTTGCTGTTTTCCACCGCCGATGAGGATTTGGCGCAGGTCCGTCAGCTAGCACCGTGGAGCGCTGCTGCCACGGTGTTGGTCTCCTTTATCCCCTTATTTGTGGCCACGTTATTGGCTTATCGCATCTTCCTAAAGCGCAGTATCAAACAACTCTTTACATTTAATGATAAGTACTCCTGGACCAAAACCTGGATCGGCTTTGGCAGCTTTGCAATTATTTTGCTCCTCTTTGGCGTGAGCGATCTTGTGATAAACCGTGACTCCTACTCCTGGAGCTGGGATGCGGCCCGATTCTTCCCTTACCTTTTAGTGGCCTTTACATTGCTGCCAATTCAAACCACCGCAGAGGAGTTGTTCTTCCGCGGCTGGCTCCAGCAGTGGCTCGACAATGGCAAGAAGCGGCAGTGGAGTATTTCATTGCTGGGCGGCATTTTCTTCGCCCTACCCCACATGGCCAATCCGGAGGTTGCTGGAAATGAGCTGTACTTTCCAATAATTAGTTATGGCGCGGTTGGCTTTATGTTGGCCTGGGTTACCTTCCGAGATAAGAGCCTGGAGCTTGCGATTGGC
>JACCDH010670636.1_pt1 | contig 13652 bp, 14 predicted proteins | sample 7442481 | NCBI WGS metagenome assembly JACCDH01 (sample SAMN15323433, study PRJNA562643) | freshwater metagenome | isolation source: river surface water | place: USA:Blue River Watershed | collected 2017-08-15
GGCCGACATCGCCACGCAAGCGGCGCGGCTTGGCCTTGATGCGGGCATGAGCTGGTCCTGTTACGATCCGACGCCCGATAACAAAGCCTGTGGCCGCTGTGACAGTTGCCGCTTGCGCGCCAAGGGCTTTGCCGATGCGGGATTGCCCGATCCCACCGTCTACGCATGAGCTACGCGGTTAAAGAGATTTTCCTGACGCTTCAGGGCGAAGGCGTCCATGCGGGTCGCCGTGCGGTGTTTCTGCGCTTTGCCGGATGCAATTTATGGACGGGTCGCGAAGAAGATCGCAGTGCGGCCATTTGCCAATTTTGCGATACCGATTTTGTCGGCATGAATGGCGAAAATGGCGGCCGTTACGATGCGGCTGACCTTGCGGCAAAAGTCGCGGCATTATGGGGTGACGGCACGCAGTCGCGCTATGTCGTGATAACAGGCGGCGAACCCATGTTGCAGGTTGATGATGCGATTGTCGACGCATTGCACGCGCACGGGTTTCAGATCGCCATTGAAAGCAACGGCACTATCGCGGTCCATCCGGGCATCGATTGGGTCTGCATCAGCCCCAAGGCAGGGTCTGACGTGATCCAGCATCATGGCGATGAACTGAAACTCGTCTGGCCGCAATTGGCGCGTGATTTGGACCGCATGGAGGGTTGGCAATTTGCCCATTTCCTCATCCAGCCCATGGATAAAGGCGACGCCGAGCTAAATGCCGCCAGCGTAAAAGAAGCCACGCGCTTCGTCATGAACCGCCCAAAATGGCGCTTATCCTTGCAAAATCACAAGATTTTGGGGCTGCCCTGACCCTTATTAAATATGCTTGAAACCTATTCCCAAAGATGACAGTCTTGTTACGGGAAGAGGAGAGCGGGAAAATGGCAAAAGCCAAACAGGCGCAATTGCGCAGCTATAAAAGCTATTCAAAACGTATGTCCGACCATATCGCCTTTGCGCTGGTGGTCTACACATTGGCGCTGATATTTTTGGTGACGCCCACCATCGAATCCAGTGGTACGTCGATTTTTCCTTATTTTGTCTTGGTCCTCTTTGTGGCCGCAGTCATTCCGCCATGCCGCAATATGGAACGCCGCTGGCAGGCGTTGGATGCCGCTGCGTACAATGGCGACGGTCTGCAGACGCATTATGTCGCGGACCGGTTGAAGCTTTGGGCTGCCGCTGTGGCCATTCCGGCAATTTTGGCGGTTTTGTTCACGGTATTTTGAAAGCCGCTTGATTGACGCTGTAACGGCCCGCGCCTAAGCGGGAATCATGCTTAAACCTCAAGAAGCGCTTGATCGCGCGCACAATCTCGTTTCCCAAGCCATTAAAGCCGGCGCAGATGCCGCCGACGCCGTTTATGTGTGTGACGCATCGACGGACGTTCAGGTGCGGCTGGGCCAGTTAGAGGATGTCGCCCGATCCGAAGGCGAAGATATTGGCTTGCGGGTTTTTGTCGGCCAGCGGTCGGCAACGATTTCATCGTCCAACATGAACCCTGATATTCTGGCCGGTCTGGTGGCGCGCGCTATCGACATGGCGAAGGAAGCCCCCGAAGACCAATATGCGGGCCTCGCGCCGCACGACCGGCTGCTCACGGGCGCGATTCCGGACTTCGACAGCGATGATGGCCAAGACCCGGATCCTGCAGCTCTGCGCGCAGCCGCGCTTGAATGCGAAGATGCCGCGCGCGCCGTACCCGGCGTAACCAACAGCGAAGGCGCGGGCGCAAGTGCGTCGCGCTCGATCTTTGCGCTGGCCACCAGTCACGGCTTTGCAGGCGTGAAATCGGGATCAGGCTATGGTATATCCGCCAGCGTGCTATCGGGTGATGGCGATGCCAAGGAACGCGATTATGACTGGCGTTCTGCCCGGCATCTTGCCGATCTCGCCAGCCCCGCCAGTGTCGGCACGCGTGCCGGTGAACGTGCAGTCAAGCGGTTGAACCCCGGCACCATCAAAAGCGGACAGATGCCGGTGGTCTTTGACCCGCGCGTGGGCAGTTCGTTTGTCGGCCATTTGCTGGGCGGGATCAGCGGGTCGGCCATTGCCCGCAAAACAAGCTTCCTGCTGGAATCGCTCGGCGCGCAATTGTTTGACAGCGGCATATCCATCATCGACAATCCGCATGTGCAGCGCGGGCTTGGCTCGCGCGCCTTTGATGGCGAAGGCCTGCCCACCGCGCGCCGTGCCATTATCGAAAATGGCGTTTTGACCGGCTGGTTGATGGAAAGCGCATCGGCGCGGCAATTGGGATTAGAACCCACCGGCCATGCGAGCCGCGGCGTGAGCGGAGCGCCGGGCGTCAGCCCATCCAACGTGCATTTGGAAGGCGGCACTGTCAGCGTTGCCGAACTGATCGCGGACATCAAACATGGCGTCTATGTGCACGAACTCGCCGGGCAGGGCGTCAATCCGGTGACGGGCGATTACAGCCGTGGTGCCGCCGGTTTCTTGATCATCAATGGCGAAATTGCCGGACCCGTGAGCGAATTTACCATTGCGGGCAATTTGAAGGATATGTTTGCAGCGATGACCGCCGCGAACGATCTGGAATTCATCCGCAGCATCAACGTGCCCACCTTGCGGATCGACGGCATGATGATCGCAGGTGCCTGAGCACCAACTGGATAGAGACGCCGTCATCGCAGCCACGCAGGAAGCTGCGGCGTTGGCGTTCGCCAGCTGGCGCGATGGCGCAGTGCCCGATGCCAAGGTGTGGGAAAAGAGCCGCGACAACTTCGTGAGCGACATCGACATGGCCGTCGACGCGTTGCTGACCACGCGTCTGCAGGCGATTTTGCCGGAGGCTGCATGGCTGTCCGAAGAGACGCTGGATGATCCAAAGCGTCTGCACGCGCGGCTGTTGTGGCTGGTCGACCCTATCGATGGCACCCGCGATTATGTACGCGGGCGCAGCGGATGGTGCGTGTCGGTTGCCTTGGTGGCCGATGGTATTCCGGTATTTGCGGTGATGGCTGCGCCAGCGGAGGACAAAATCTGGGTGGCGGCACGCGGCGAAGGCGTGACGTGCAACAATGCGCCGCTGTCGGGCAGCACGCGATTGGATTTCGCCGGATCACGCGTGCCCGCCGATGAATTGCCACGGCTCGATGCGGACCTTGTGACCGTGACCAAGCCCAACAGCATCGCGATGCGGATGACAATGGTCGCGTGTGACCGTGCCGATTTGGTCGCAACGCTGCGCTGGGGCCATGAATGGGACATCGCCGCTGCGCACCTCGTCGCGCAGGAAGCAGGTGCAGTCGTGACCGACGCGCTTGGCGAACCGATATTATATAATAAGCGCAAGCCATTGGATTTCGGCCTGATCTGCTGCGCGCCGGGGATACATGACGCCGTGGTGGAGCGCCTGTCGGGGCGCGCGGCGCGGTTGTTAAATCCGTCCGTTTGAAGTTGGTTTAGGCAACGTTCAAATATCCATCACCGTCACCCTGAACTTGTTTCAGGGTCTTACTACCGACGTTGAAAAAGTAAGATCCTGAAACAAGTTCAGGATGACGAATTTTAGATAACAACGTCAGCGCCACAAAGCCCTCGCTGCTAAACCCGCGCCCGCGTCCACAAAGCGTCGCGGTCCATGGCACGCGGGTTGTTGGCAACTGCATCGACAAATGCCTTGCGTACCCAGCGAAACTTTTCGGGGCGGCTGGTGAAAATACGTTGGTCCCACGCGTGGCTGCCGGCGGCGCGGACTTTGCGGGCAATTTCGCCATAAATGCCAGCAGCCGAGAGCACCGCCCAACGCGCACGCAGCGGCAGACGCGCCGCGCCGACGCGTGCAGAGGCTTCATATTGTTCCGCCTCGTCCGCCAGCCAACGGCCCATCAGCGCCAGTTTCTTGCGGTTATGCGGCTTCATATGCTCGCCCGGGGCGATATCGAGCGTCGCCAGCCAGTCGTCGGGTAAATAACAGCGTCCGGCGGCGTCATCTTCGGCAATATCCCGCGCGATGTTGGCAAGTTGAAAGGCGAGGCCAAGGTCGCAGGCGCGGTCGAGCGTGGCGTCATCATCCGCCGGAACGCCCATCACCACGGCCATCATCACGCCGACGGCGCCAGCAACATGATAACAATATTGGTACAGGTCGCTTTCGCGGCGGGGGTGCCAGTCCGCGGCATCCAATGCGAAGCCCTCAATGACATCCTCCGCCATACGCGCCGTTATGCCACACTCCCGCGCGACAACGCCGAGGCAGTCAAACGCTGGTTCACCTGTGGGCATGCCCGCCAGTGCTTTTGCGGTCAGCGTGCGAATGGCCGCAAGGCTTTCCTGCGGGTCGGTGACCGCTGCCATCGCGCCGCCATGATCCTGACCATCGGCCATATCATCGCATTTGCGGCACCATGCATAAAGCAGCCACACGCGTTCCCGCGTGCTGCGGTCAAACAACCGGCTGGCGAAACGGAACGACTTTGAACCCCGCGATATGCTGTCCTGCGCAAATTGAACAAGGGCAGGGCGATCAAATTCAGCCACGGCAAAAATCTGTGCAAGGGCTGGTGAAGGCTTGGTTCACAAATCGTCTGCTTTCATCTGGAAGATGGTCTTGTGCGGCACATAAGCGGCCATTTTGTCCAGCAAGCCGTCCAGCGTGTCATCGACGATCATGATGCCCGCATGTTGCGGCCGGATAAAGCCGACATCGATCATATTCTGGTTGAACGCGATAAGCTGATCATAAAAACCCGCAATGTTCAAAACGCCGACGGGTTTTTGATGATAGCCAAGCTGTGACCAGCTGATGGCTTCCCACAATTCGTCCATCGTCCCGACACCGCCGGGAATGGTGATGAAACCATCGGACAATTCGGTAAAGCGCGCCTTGCGTTCGTGCATGCCCGAAACGACGTGCAGTTCGGTGCAGCCCTTGTGCGCGACTTCAGCGCCGACCAGTGCTTCGGGAATGATGCCAATGACTTCGCCACCAGCCGCAAGCGCGCTGTCGGCAACGGCGCCCATCAGCCCCAATCGGCCGCCGCCATAGACAACGCCAATGCCGCGTTCCGCCAGCATCTTTCCGACGCTGCGCGCAGCGTCGATATAAATGGGGTTATCGGGCGTAGCCGAACCGCAATAGACCGCGAGCCGTTTCACTTATGTGCGTCCTCCAGCATTAATGCAGCCGTTGCCTTTGCGCTACCGACAACGCCGGGAATGCCAGCGCCCGGGTGCGTGCCAGCGCCGACGAAATACAGATTGTGTATCGCATCATCGCGGTTGTGCGCACGCATATAGGCCGACTGCCACAAAACGGGTTCAAGGCTGAACGCGCTGCCCAAATGCGCCGAAAGGTCGCGGCCAAAATCGGCCGGTGTGTAATGGAACTGGGTCATGATCCGGCTGCGGATGTCGGGGATCAGGCGGCGTTCAAGCTCATCCAAAATCCGTTCCTTCAACGCTTCACCCACATCGCCATCCCAATCGAGCGGCGCTTTGCCCATATGCGCGACAGGCGCGAGGACATAAAATGTCGAGCATCCTTCGGGCGCAAGGCTTGGGTCCGTGACCGTTGGATGGTGCAAATACAACGAGAAATCCTTTGGAAGGACCCCGTTTTTATAAATGTCGTCGAGCAGGCCTTTGTAGCGCGGGCCGAACAGGATCATATGGTGCGGAATGCCCGGCCATGTGCCCTTGATGCCAAGGTGCAGAACGAAAAGCGATGGCGACCAGCTTTTGCGCCGCAGCGATTTGGTGGCGCGCTCGCCGCGTTTGTTGCCGGTCAACAAATCCTTGTACGTGTGCATCAGGTCGCCATTGGACGCCGCCATGTCGCAGTCCATACGCCAGCCTGATTTGGTGCGCACACCAATGACCTTGTCACCGCGTGTTTCGATTTCTTCGACGGGATCACCCAAACGGATTGTCCCGCCGAGCCGTTCAAAATGCGTCACCATTGCGGCGACAAGCCGGTTGGTGCCGCCCTTGGCAAACCAAACGCCGCCCTCTTTTTCGATGGTGTGGATGAGCGCGTAGATCGCGCTTGTGCTCATCGGGTTTCCGCCCACGAGCAACGTGTGGAAAGACAAAGCTTCGCGCAGCTTTTCGTCTTTCACATAAGACGAAACGATCGAATAAACTGAACGCCATGCCTGATATTTCATCAACGCTGGCGCGGCCTTGATCATTGATGCGAAGTCGAGAAACGCGACCGAACCAAGCTTTTGATAGCCCTCTTTGAACACACCTTTTGAATATGCGAGGAACTTGCGATAGCCCTCAACATCGTCGGGGTTCAGCTTTTCGATTTCCGCTTTCAGCCCGGGTGCGTCGTTCGAATAATCGAAATTCGTGCCATCGGGCCAGTTCAACCGGTAGAACGGGAACACGGGCATCAATTCAACATCGTCCGACATTTTATGGCCGGACAGCGACCATAATTCTTCCAGACATGGCGGGTCGGTGATGACCGTTGGGCCACCGTCAAAGGTGAAGCCATCCTTTTCCCAATAATAGCCGCGGCCACCGGGCTTGTCGCGCGCTTCGATAATCGTTGTAGAGATGCCTGCAGATTGCAGCCGCATTGCCAGCGCAAGTCCGCCAAATCCGGCACCAATAATCGCTGCTGTCTTCGTCATATATTGTGCCCCAAAAATGCGTCATCCTGAACTTGTTTCGGGATAACAAGCGACCCCAGTTTGTTATCCCGAAACAAGTTCGGGATGACGAAAAGTGCGAGAGTCCTGCTCATTTCTTCTTGCTCCGGATCGCGGTGATCGCTTTCCCTATTGGAATGGGCGGCTTGCCAATCAGGATGCGCGCCTTGTCACTATTGCTGCTATTTCCAGCATAAAAGCGTTCAATCAATCCGGGCTTTAACCTGTAGAAACGTTCTAATATTTTATATCGGTCGCGACCTTCGGCACCGCGGAACAGCATCCGGTTGAGTATCCGGAAAAATCTGCCCTTGTTCCAATGATCCTGTGCACGCTGGCGCAGAACAAGATTGAGCTTATCGCCGTCAAGATCGGGCTGCTCTGCAATGAAAATGGCGTTGCGCACTGCATCGGGCAGTGAATAGCTGGTCACCGGCTGAAAAAAGGCGCCGCGCGCGCCGGCTTTTGCCGTGCGGCCACTGCCGCTCGCCCAATAGCTTTCCAGATCGCCGCCCATCACGACGGGCAAGACGCCACTTTCTTCCCGCAAGACGCGCTCGACTTTCCAGCCTTGCTCATCCGCATAAGCGGCAATCCGTTGACGCAGGATGCGCGGGTCCAAATCAGGCTTGTCGCTGTAATAAGTGTCTTCAATAAACAGCTTGTCCATTCCGAATGGCAGGACATAGACAAAGCGATAGCCATCATGCTGGTCGACGGTCGCGTCCATGACGATGGGTTTTGTAAGATTGTGCGGCTCTGACAATTGCATCAGCTGGCCGGTAAATTTCTGCCATCCGCAATCGAGATGGTTCAGGTCGCCTGCGCCGCGCGCGTCGATCACGCCGACGGCGTTAATACGCTGCGCGCCGTCGAGAACGACAAGCCTGGGCGAGACCGCCTTCACTTCACGGCCAAGCATCAATGACGATGCAGGCAGGTTCTTGCGCAGCACCCAGTCGAGCCGTTCGGATTCAATCGTGTAATAAATATTGTCGAGCGTACGGCTGTGCGCGGGGAATTTTACGTCATAACCCGACCAGCCATAAGTCACCAATGGCGCCGTCAGCCAACGATGTTCGGGCAAGATGTCGCTCGCAAAAAAGCTCCAGATATGATTGCCGCCGAAACTGTCACCTTGTTCAATCAGGACGATTTTCAATTCGGGCCGCATTTTCGCAAGGGCAAGCGCGATGAGCCCGCCCGCAAGCCCGCCGCCGACAATGGCCAAATCGCATTTGATATTTTCACGTATCACCATGCGGCCCTAGCGCAGCCATTTTACAAGGGGAAGGCTTCTGCCAAGGTAATGCACAGCTTTATGTGTGGCGATTTGACGGCGCAGCGACGTCGTCATAATTTTCCTATATGCGAACCATATTGAAGCCGCGTAAGTGTGTCGTCAAACGGGAGAAGAAATCATGCGGAAAAAATGGCTTTTGGCGGTCCTTGGCGGGCTGGTCGTTGCGGGCGGTGCGGCATATGTAAAGCGTGACGCACTGGCTATGGCGCTGCTTGTACGGGCGGCGGACAGTGCGATGTCGCGCAATGTCATGGCGGAATTGCCTGACAATTCCCTGCATGTCGGATTTTGCGGCACGGGTTCGCCCATGCCAAACCGGGACCGTGCTGCCGCGTGCACCGTTGTGATCGCCGGTGGCCGGCTGTTCGTGTTCGACATGGGTGAAGGCTCGGGCAAAACGCTGTTTCTCATGGGTATGCCGCTCGACAAAATTGAGGGCGTGTGGCTCACCCATTTGCACAGCGACCATTTCGAAGGCCTTGGCCCGTTCACATTGCAACGTTGGGCAGGGACGAGCGCGAAAACGCCATTGCCTGTGTCTGGCCCCGAAGGCGTCACCGAAATCACCGATGGGCTGAATGCGGCGTACCGGATTGATTCAACCTACCGCATTGCCCACCATGGAGAAGCTGTCGTGCCGCAATCGGGCTTTGGCATGACGGGCAAGGCGATCCAGCCCGGCGTGGTTTATGATGCCAATGACGTGCGCATTACCGCCTTTTCTGTCGACCATGATCCGATCAAGCCCGCCTTTGGCTATCGTGTCGACTATAAAGGCCGCAGCGTCACCATATCGGGTGACACCGCCTTCACCCCGGCGCTGGCGAAAGCCGCCAAGGGTTCGGATTTATATGTCAGTGAACTGCTGTCGCCGCGCATGGTCGATATCCTTGCCAATAGCGCGCAAAAAGCAGGGATGACAAACCGGGCCAAAATCTTCGATGATATCCAGAATTACCATATCAGCCCCGAACAGGCCGCCGATGTGGCAAAGGCGTCCGGCGCTGGCATGTTGGCCTTCACCCATATCGTCCCGTCGGTGCCCAAGCCTTTGGAATTCGCGCTGATTGGTGATGCCGCAAGCCGGTATAAAGGACCAATTAAGGTCATGCACGATGGCGACCTGATCAGCATTTCCGGTCCCGATGATTTCGAAACACGCAATTTGCTAAACCGATAGCGTAAGGGCTAAGGCAGCCAGATGGGTTCATGGCTGATCTTGTTATCATCAACACTGGCGATGACGGCGATTGTCGGCGTGCGCTATCTGGTGGTGAGCGGTGCTTTTGCATGGGCGACGAAATTGCGCGAGCCGGGGCTTTATGCTGGCCTTGATCAACAAATCCGCCGCGAAATTCGGTGGAGCCTCGTGAGCGCCGCGATTTACGGCATTCCTGCAGGCATCGTCGCTTGGGGGTGGGATAATCTCGGCTGGACGATGATTTACCGCGATGCCGGCGCTTTCCCTTATTGGTATCTGCCACTGTCGGTATTTCTATATCTTTTTGCGCACGACACATGGTTTTATTGGACACACCGGCTGATGCATCGCCCGTTTTGGTTCAAGGCCGCGCACGCTGTCCATCATGAAAGCCGCCCGCCGACCGCTTGGACTGCCATGTCCTTCCATCCGTGGGAGGCATTGTCAGGCGCGTTTGTCATTCCGTTTTTGGTCTTTGTCATTCCCATTCATGTTGCGTCTTTGGGCGTCGTGTTATCGGTGATGACAATCATGGGCGTTACCAACCATATGGGGTGGGAATGTTTCCCGAAATCCATCGTCAACGGCACATTAGGGCAGTGGCTGATAACAGCGACACATCATCAAAAGCATCACGACGCATATCGGGGGAATTATGGGCTATATTTCAGGTTTTGGGATAAAATGTGCGGCACTGACCTTGGTCTCGGCCATTGGGATGGCAACCTTAAGCGACGCGGCTGAGGCTACGTCTGCAACCGCCACGCTTGAAATAAACATCTACGGCTTGCGCAGCACGAAGGGCAATGTCCTTGTCTGCGTGACCGCCAATCCGCGCTTTTTCCCCGATTGCGGCAAGGATCCCAAAAGTTTCAAAACCAGCATACCAGCCCGCGATGCCGTCAATGTATCGTTTACGGGCGTAACAAAGGGCACATATGCGGTCGCGTTGGTCCATGATGAAAATGCCAACAACAAAATGGATATGGCCGTTTTCCTGCCCAAAGAAGGCTTTGGCTTTTCCCGCAACCCCGTAATTGTTGCAGGCCCGCCCAAGTTTAAGGCCGCGGCTTTCGCGGTTGATGCCGCCGCCGTCAGCCAGCGGATAAAGATGAAATATATGCTATAACGGCGCGGCCGTGCGCTGCGGCGGAACTTTCTCACTCGCCTTAACGAGTTGGAAATCATGTGTGGGTCATATTCCCGATTCTCCGCAAATAGGGCGCCCGCTATGATTTCGTCGCACGACCAGTTTACATTCAATTCCTCTCACCCCGCGTCGGCAAAGTCCGCCGACGCGCCCCGCGCCCTCACGCGTGAGGCACGCTTGAGCTGGATCGGATCAAAACTGGCGCAACTGATCGACATTGAAGACGCCCGGCTTGATGCCCTGCACCACCGTATGTGGATGCGGATATTGCAAAGCGGCCTCGAACCCGCCGCACCGCGCAATGAAACGGATCAGCTGGCCATCCACATCCTTGCGGTTGCAACATTGGCCGACGATGTCGCGGCGAATGAAGGGCCACAGGCCGCAATGGCCGCCGTCATGCAGGCGAGCGGCAAAACCCTTGAACCGGGGCTTGCGGAAAAATTCCTGCGCCTTGCAAGTTCGCCCATATTCTGGAGGGCACTGCAGTCGGATGTTGCTGCGGCTTAGTGCGCTACATTAAAGTTGCCGATATCACTTCTTAAACGGGTCGCTAAATTTTGCGTCAGTGGTTAGGTTGCCGTCGTTCAGTGTGCGCAGGAATGCCACTAAAGCGGCCTTTTCGTTCGCCGTGAGGTTCAATCGCAACGGCGCTCCGCCGGGTGTTTTCAGCCTATTGTCCAACGCCGGACCATTTTGGATGCCGCTGTTGTAATGTTCTATCACTTGCTCAAGTGTCGAAAATCTTCCGTCGTGCATAAATGCTCTCGATAGTCCGACATTCTTCAGCGACGGTGATTTGAATATGATTGTTTCGTTTGCGTCCAACCCATTGCTGAGTGAATTGGCCGCCAATGAAAATGTCGGTGGTTGATGGCAAGCCGCACAACCGGCCCCGCCTTGACCCGGGCCAGTCATAAACAATTGATGCCCCAATTCTTCTGATGCCGAAAATCCGGGCAAGGGTGCATTGAGATTCCGGTTCTGCGCCGTGGCATTAAACACTTGCGCATATGCCGTGTCCCAACGGCTGGCGGAAGAAATCATCGAACGTGCGAACTGGGCCAATGCCTGCTGTATCCGCGCTTCGGTGATCGCGGCATTGCCGAACGCGAGCGTGAACAGATCCGGATAATATGTTGTTGCCGCCAATTTGGTGAGCAAGGCGTTTATCCCGCCATGTGCGCTGTCAAAGCCCATTTCAATGGGGTGAACAATGGGTTGGCTAACCTGCAATTCCAACGAGGCCGCCCGTTTGTCCCAGAACATGGTACCAGGGCGATAATATTTGATATTGCCCAGCCGCATGGCGTGAGCGCTGGTAAACGCTGTGCCAGAAAAGCCGGTGCTAAATCGTCTAGGATCATCAAATCCATTGGCCTGTTGGTGACAGGCCGCACATGATGTCGTATCGTTTACGCTCAATCTTTTGTCGTAAAACAGCACCCTGCCAAGCGTCGCTACCCTGTCACTGATCGGATTATTGTTGGGTGTGTTGTCCAATGGCGCGACCGTTGCATCATAATAAGCGGGCAAGACGGGGTTTGCGTAATTGTCGAGCCTGCTGACATCGATCGTTGTGAAATCAACTATCCCAGATACGGGCGGTGGCGGGGGTGGAGTAGTCGGCGGAACCACGACGGTTACAGGAGGCGTTGTCGCACTGGTGGTCGTATCGCCGCCACAGCCCGTCAGAGCGAGGCTGATCGGAAAAACGATCCCCACAGCGGTCGGAATAATCTTTCGCATATTTCAACCCTCTGTATATTTTAAGGAATGTAGAACGCCACACCTTATCCGCGTCAATGCTTGTTTGTGTTTGATAATATGAACAATAATTGAACAACAATGATGCTCGCGGACTACCCGCGCGATTTTGTCGTGCAGCGATTGCCGTTGCGATGCTCATCCTGCTGGACTGATACGCTTCGCGCGCCTATTGCATCCTCATCCCCGGGGAGTCGTGTGACTGAGAGGGATGGGTAACGCCATCCGACCCGCTGAACCTGATCCGGCTGATACCGGTGTAGGGAGGGAGCGGCATCCGAAAACCGCGCTCTCCTGTAAGATAATTTGGAGAGTAAACATGGCAGACATCCCCGCACGCACCGAAATTGGCGTCACCACTGGCCCTATCCGTGGATCGAAGAAAATCTACGTCGGTGACCGCAAAGTGGCCATGCGCGAAATCTATCTTGAGCCATCGTCGGGCGAACCACCTGTGCGCGTCTATGACTCCAGCGGACCATATACCGACAGCGACGCACGCATCGACATTAGCATGGGTCTGCCCGAAATCCGCAGCAGCTGGATCCGCGCGCGCGGCGATGTGGAGGAAGTGCTGCAACGCGAAGTCCGCCCCGAAGACAATGGTCAGCTTGGCCCAGACCGCAGCGGCGGCGTGGCGCCATTCCCCAATGTCCGCAAACATGTGTTGCGCGCAAAGCCCGGCATGAATGTCAGCCAGATGCATTATGCCCGCCGCGGCATCATCACCCCCGAAATGGAATATGTTGCCGAACGCGAGAATCTGGGCCGTGCGCGCATGGCCGAATATAAGCGCGATGGCGAAAGCTTTGGCGCAAGCATCCCCGATTATGTGACGCCCGAATTTGTCCGCGACGAAATCGCCCGCGGCCGTGCGATCATCCCCAACAATATCAACCACCCTGAATCCGAACCGATGGCGATTGGCCGCAATTTCCTGGTCAAAATCAACGCCAATATCGGCAACAGCGCGGTCGCGTCTGATGTCGCGACCGAAGTCGACAAGATGGTCTGGTCGATCCGCTGGGGCGCGGACACCGTCATGGACCTGTCGACCGGCCGCAACATTCACGACACCCGCGAATGGATCATCCGCAACTCGCCCGTCCCCATCGGCACCGTGCCGATTTATCAGGCGCTGGAAAAAGTCGGCGGCGTTGCCGAGGACCTGACATGGGACATCTTCCGCGATACCCTCATCGAACAAGCCGAACAGGGCGTCGATTACTTCACGATCCACGCGGGCGTGCGCTTGCCGTATGTTCCACTCGCGGCCAAGCGCGTCACCGGCATCGTGTCACGCGGCGGTTCCATCATGGCGAAATGGTGCCTTGCGCATCACAAGGAAAGCTTCCTCTACGAACATTTCGACGAGATTACCGAGATTATGAAGGCCTATGACATCGCCTATAGCCTTGGCGATGGCCTGCGCCCCGGATCGATTGCCGACGCCAATGACGAAGCGCAATTTGCCGAGCTATATACGCTGGGTGAGCTGACCCACCGCGCGTGGAAATCGGATGTGCAGGTGATGATCGAAGGCCCCGGCCATGTGCCGATGCACAAGATCAAAGAGAATATGACCAAGCAGTTGGAGGTGTGCGGCGAAGCGCC
>JACCDH010014001.1_pt1 | contig 13650 bp, 14 predicted proteins | sample 7442481 | NCBI WGS metagenome assembly JACCDH01 (sample SAMN15323433, study PRJNA562643) | freshwater metagenome | isolation source: river surface water | place: USA:Blue River Watershed | collected 2017-08-15
ATTCATCTACAGGAAGAAGCTGATTATCATTATGAAATGAAAATACCATATGGTCTTTAATAACTTCTAAAGGACCTTTTGAGGGAAACAATAATTTGATTTGATCCAAATCAGGAAAGCTCCCCTCCCCTTTTTGCAAATTAAAGATTAGATGGTAATACATAGATTTGATTTCTTATTAATTATACACTATAATTTAAAATCAGCAGAATTACCTGAATACCTAATTCCGAAACCAGGACCCTTCCAATAGGCTGACTCCACGTTACATTCTACAAACGAATTATCAACATTTTTTATATCTTTTAAAAATAACTCATCTGATTTTACCTCAAGAAATTTCGGAAGATTTACGACACGAGTATCAACTAATGTGAGGTACCTAAATGAATTTGAAATATTTGTAAAATCGATTGTCGAATTATACATAATCAATTCATTTATCGTATTGGGTAAATGATCAATATGTAAAATAAAGTCTTGATCAAAAGCGAGAGAGAAGTGAATTGCCTTAAGTTTGCTTAATTTATCTATACCGTATAGCGATTTCAACTTAGTGTTTTTTTGCTTACTAATTGATAAACTTAAAAGTTCAACATTGGGAAAGGCCTCAAAGACCCATAAAAGATCTTCCGTACTTACATCGATTAAATCAATGAACTTAGCGCTTTGAGATTCATCTAAATTTTCAATAATATTTTTTACAACCCCTTCCCCGGTTATTCGACTGCTCCAAAAAGGATGGTTTCTATCTCGACCATTTCCAATTTTTATAGCTGAGGAAAACTTACTCTGTTTCGAAAAGAAATCGATAAAGTTCATTATGTATATATTAGAAATTAATCATTCAACTGTGGCTTGATTTTAACAGCTTATTTATTTGTGCAGATATCCACTCATCCTCTTCGTCATAATAAAACGACTTCTTACTTGTTGAGTTGAATATTTCACAATAAACCTCTCTTTCATGACATATTTCTTCACATAAAAATATGTCAACGTCATCAATAGATTCAAACTCCGACAATTTAAATATCAAACAAAATTCTTCATCCTCTTGAGAAAACTTAAACTCTGTTTGAAAATCTGGATAATCGTTAGCAAATCGATCACTTATCTGAACCTGAAGGTTTTTAACAAAATCCTCATTTTCACTACATCCATAAAAATTAACTTTTACCATAATTTGCTTGTTTAAAAATTTAACACATGAAATAAATTCATAACTTTATTTCAATGATAAATACTAGATTTATCCTTTATTTATCTGAGTCATACCAAAACACATATTTGTTTATTATAAAGGCACCCAAACGTGACTTCAAGAGTCAAATTATAGGGAAAACACAACCTTTCAAATTTACATTAATAACCTAATTGTCATCCTTGGTCTTCACCAAGCTCCCTATCAACAAAACCATCAAAGCACCTGCACCAGCTACAGCTGCAGTCCGTGAATTATTTTGAGTTCCATCGCTATAACGGCCATCCTTTTTACCAGAACCCATAGCTACTAACAACAAGGCCGTCAAAGCAGGAATCAACAACAAAAGCGCTAATTTGGTCAAGACCGAAACGATGACATGAATGATGCTCTTGTTGCCAGAAGCCGACAAAAATACACTAATCAAGAAGATGACAATCGATGCAAATAACAAATATCCACCTGTTTCATCGAAATATCCCTGAGAGTAAACTTGATATGAAACGTAAGTAAACAATAAAGAGGAGATTAATAAAAGAGCAAAATCCGACCAACCACATATAATCCGACAAACTGTATTGGAAGAATATACACGGCCAAAAATATAGCTGACCAAGAGAAATATCCCAAATTCCATCTTGTAATATAAAATTGCGTACAGGAGTTCGGCAAAATAGTTTTGTACTAGGTACATATCTATACAGTTTATTGATTATTTATTAAATTCTTCCATACTTCAGGAGCTGCCTTAACAGCTTCTTGATGGCTAATAAAAAAACTTTCGGAATAAAATTTCCAAACATAATTTTCGTCAGATGAGTAACTTGTATTTTCAAAATAGGCCTTCACCGTTTTACCATAATCAAAAAATAATGGTTTAGATTTTATAATTCTTTTCCCTAGTTTTTTATCGTTTTTGTCAAATATAGGGTACCAATATGCCATTATTGACATCATCTTATCATCATACTTTTGAACATCGACAAAAAAGGTTTTTGCTTTTTTATTTTCCATGTAAGCTTTCAAAAGAGGGTCGCTAATATTAATTTTATCTAATTTTATATAATATTCTACTCCAGAATAATTATAATCTAATTCAACTAACTTAATTAATAGATTATTTTTTAATAAGCCTTGCGCCACCTTTTTACTTATCACTTCGTCATCGCCATCATAATTATTAAACAAAACATCGTAATACTTGTAGACTAAATCATATTTGATGTATCCCTCTTTAAACACATTTTCTAGCATAATTTCAGATGTTTTATAATCATTCTCATTATATGCTAGTATGGAATTAACCAAATAGTCTTCTAAACTATTTGGCGTAGCTATTTTTGTTTTAGAATTAATTTTGCTCTCAATTTCAGCAATTCTAGAATCGATACTTTGCACCTGACTACTCAGGTTTTCTACATTTCTCTCAACTTTCTCCACTTTTTTACTTAGCAGATCTACTTGATTTTTTAAATCATTTAGATAGTTGAAACCTGGAGCTGAAGATTGAATATTTGCAATTAATTCATTTGCCTGAACTATATCTCCATTATCTTTAGCAACAATAGCATTACCAAATTTAACAATGGTAGATTCATTAACCTCATTATCAATCATCGAAGGATTCTTAAACGGCAACGAAAGGTTTTTGGATAATTGAACAGCAATGTTAGTTTTTAACTTAAGCCAATCGGTCAGTTTGCCCTCTTGCTTTTTGCTAAAAGCAATCACTCCTGATTCTGTGTTGGCTAATCGTGCATTAATGACTAATTGATCGTTCAGAATAAATATTTCACCAATTAACAAATATTTAACACCTAAAACTTTACCTGTTTTTACTGTAGATGCCTTATCAACTAATTTACTTGATTGAAAATTTTGTTCTTTTAAGATTTTTTGAATTTGACTTCTTTCTATTAATTGGATTTTTTGTTTTGATGTATTTGCTTCAATATCAGTTATAAGCATACTACTCATAGCTTTTCCCAAACCTGAAAATTTGGGATTTCCTGATACATTTTCAAAATCTAAAATTGCAATTTTAGTTACTTGAGCATCTACTTTGAAAACGCTGAATACTAGAAAGATAAGATATACCTTTTTCATTTATTTAATTTTTGAAATTAGATTTTTTGCAGGAACAAATGCAGGGTATTTTGAAACGACTTTTCCAAGTAAATCCTTTGCTTTCACATTATCTCCCTTATCATAGTAATCAAGTGCTTTTGAGTATAAATTGGCATCCTCAAAGGAAAGTGCTTTTGATTTTTCATTCAATTCCATCGATTTCTTTTCAGCTGCCGATATTTTAACATCCAACGTATTTATGATTTTCCAAGCTAGCTGTTTCTGGATTTTGAAGAAGTTACTGGTTTGTCCATCAACCCCATCGGCTTTTAATATTTTACCAGTTTCAACATCTATAAATCTCGCATCCAAACGTAGACTACCCATCATTTCAAAATACCCACCGGTTAATATAATTTGGGCACCCAACAACTTACCAAGTTTTGAGGCAGTAGCAGGATCAAAACTTTTAGAGTTATTTAATTTTTGCTCTTTAATTAAATTCTCAATTTGACTTCTATCTACTATTGCTAACATATTAATACTCGAAAGGTCTGTTATTAACATATCAGCTAAACCTTTTTTTAATTTTTCTAATGCAGGGTCTCCCCCAGAATTCTCAAAATATATAATAGCAATCCGTTTAGCATTCGCATTTTTTGTTCGATTGTTGAGATTTTTTGTCGCTGATAAATCTTCTGAACTTGACATGTTCTTAATCTCGCCATCACCTTTAACTATTTCCTTAACTTCTTTTAAATCACTACCCATTTCCGCCGTATTTGAAGTTTGCTTTTGTTGGAGGAAAAGAGTGGAAAGACCAATTAGTATAAGAACAGCAACGCCAACTATAATTAATAAATTTCTTTTTTTATTATCTTTTGAATCTTGAAGAATTTCAGTTGTATCCGTCTTGATATCAGAAACAGTTTCCTTGATTTGAATTATCGAAGTTGAAATTTCTTTATTATCCTCTTTTAAAGAATTCAAATATGCTTCCATATTTGATTTAGATAGATCTAAGTAATTTTCAGGATTAACTTGAGTTTTATTCGCTTTTGACAATATTTCGGCAATAGCTTTATAATATTCATTTAATGCCTCTATTTGTACCTTGGAAACCTTCTTATTGTGTGCAATAGCATTACGTATTACCCGGATATCCTCCAGGATGTATCGGATTGATTCTCTAGTTGATTTGGTGAGTTCAATAGAGGACGATTGAAATATTTCTTCAAAAGATTTAAAGATATTTTTATCTAAAAATACATTTGATAGCTCACTAAATGTTGTACCACTTAATATTCCCGTATTATCAGCGCTTTTCAACCACTTATCTATAACATCTTGCTTGAATAATTCCTGAAGTTTTAAAATGACATTTTCTGTACCTCCTAGTTGCTCAGTTATTACATCCCGAATAATTAATTCTAGTGCTCTAACTTGCTTTATGGCCTGATCTTCCGTACTTAATGCAGATTCGAATTCAAAAGGAATATTGAGATTTTTAGTTACTGTTTCAAGCCATAATCCTGCTCTTAGGCATGAAAGTCTATTTTTTTCAGGATTATCCTGATGCGTATAAAATTGTTTAACTGCCTCTTCGAACTCAACCAACATATGTTCATTGAGACCTAATTTCGAAGCTAATTCAGCGCCCGAATTCTTTGACTTTAGCTTCTTGTATTGATCAAGGCTAAATTCTTCATTTTCCAAACCAATCGTTTGAAATACTATATTCAGAGTACTTTGGATGCTTTGACTAAGGATATTACTTTTCATTTTAGTAAGTTTATTAACTACAATTGTAGTAGATTTTTTTATCAACATTTTGAATTTCACAATATAGTTGACGCATTTTTATCTTTTTGTTACTAAACGGTAGTAATTCTTTACACGATCTCAAAAATTTTTAAAATATCTTAGTTAATCATAGAAAAATTTAATTTTTACTAAATTTTCCATGACTTAGCGTTTTACTCTAAAGAATTGGTAAAAGGAATTATTGTAAAAGGGCGAATCCGAAAAAGCGGTTTGAATATTTAGCTAAATCAGGTTAAGCCTTGGGTATATATTATTCAGAAATGCCTTGAGATTTACATTATTGAAGATTTAAGAGACCTATCTGATATAAAATTGAAGGAATACGATAACATTTGAATTCTGAGAATGAAAAAATAGTAGGAAAAATAAGATAACAACAGTGTAACAAAAGCTAATTGATTTTGATAACAACCATGGGTTGAACACCTAAATAATACCTTCTCTTTCAGCTTGATTCTTCAAATCATTGATTTCCACCTTCTCAGTAGATTTTTTGCGGAGCTTGATATTGACAAATTCCACAAAAAGAGAGAATCCAATTGCTGCATAAAGATAACCTTTGGGAATCACTCCAATTTGATTATTCAGGATACTAAGTTGTGAATCATGACTTGCCTGTGCAATAAGCATGAACCCTATCATTATTAAGAAAGAAAGCCCCAAAACCTGTAGGGAAGGATGATTATTGATAAATCGACCAACAGGTCCGGAAAAGACCATCATAATTATTGAAGATACAACGATAGCGATAACCATTACCATAATATCATTAGATAGACCAATGGCCGTTAAGATAGAATCCACTGAAAATACAAGATTAATTAGGGCAATTTGGGTAACAACTTTAGAAACCGAATTTACTACCATACCTGACTTGGGGATTTCATGATCTTCCCCTTCAAGTTTTTGGAAAATTTCGTTAGTAGCTTTATAAATTAAAAATAGCCCTCCAATAAATAAAATGATTGCTTGACCAGATGGAGCAAAGTTTAGCCAATTTAAGTTGACTTTAAAGAAGGGTTTTTGAAGTGAAATCAAAATAGAAATACCAAAGAGTAGAATTACACGGAAAACCATCGCCAAAAGCAACCCTATGTTACGTGCTTTACTTTGCTCCTCTTTGGGCAAACGTGAGGCAATGATGGATATAAAAATAATATTGTCAATTCCGAGAATGATTTCTAGAAAAGTTAACGTTATTAAACTAATGACACCATCAATAGAAAGTAGTGAATTCATAAAATAAAATAAAGAACAAATATGGTGATGTTCAGCAAGATAATCAATCAAAAGTGCCTTTGCGCGAAAAAAAACTACTTTTTTTTAAGACACATTTGCATAAAAAAAATAAAAGACAGATATTTGCAAACCAATTCAACGAAATGGTCCTATAGCTCAGCTGGTTCAGAGCACCTGCCTTACAAGCAGGGGGTCCTAGGTTCGAATCCTAGTGGGACCACCACCAAACCCTCTCTATTTCATATATTGAGGGTTTTTTTATGGAAAATCCATTTTCTCCCCTAAATTCTCCTCACTCCTATATTTTTTATAGAAAATACTTTAAGGACAAATAGCCTACGCAACATACTGATTATCAGTTTATTACAAAATATTTCACTTTTTTTCACAAATTTTTATCGTTTGGTTAATCAAACCAATACTTATATACAGAATATAGAAAATACCTCTGTATCGTTACAATGAGAATTGGTAAAAGGTAAATTGAAATCTTATGGGATTGATTTGAATGAGTGGTTAAACCAATCATATATACTATCCCTATATCCAAACAAATCAAAGAGAATATGCAAACAATGGGAGTACTAATAAGGAAATGGGAAAAGGATACAAATGAAAGATATAAAAATGTATCAAAAGACAATTTTAAGAAACAGATACATACACTACATAAGAAACTCAAAAAGGTAGATTGTATATATACAGAGTTCTCAATAGAAAAAGATAAACATTCAAACATATACCATACACACCTGATTATTCATCACAATGACAATCACGAAGATATTCTCAATAGATTATCCCAATTCGTTGGAGGAAATGAGTGGAATAAGAAATCAATTGGATTGGAGATATACAATGAATGTAATGGTAGATATGGTCTAATTAACACCCAACCTATACAGAATATAGATTTATACAGAGGTTATATCAACAAATACGGAGAACTTAAAACACTTATTTAACAATATGGAAGACAGAATATCAAAACAACAACTACAAAAAATGTACTCGGTTAATAGATTAACGATTGAAGATTGGGTTAAGACCAAAGAACTACCACTCATTAGGATTTCATCTCATTCAAAATACATAACAAAGGAAGATTTATTAAAATGGGAAAGTAAATACATACAAAATATATAAATACCCCTCTCCATTACTTGTAACACGACAAAAACTTTTTTAACATACCTGTACCAACCCCATTCATATAGCAAGGTCAGGTTTTTACCCCCCAATCCAATTTAACACATCATACCTTTCCACTATGAAACCCAATACCTCAAAACCAACAAAGACACCATCAAACATAAAATCATATGTTCTACAAAGAAAATTAGATATACTCTTACAAGTATATTATATGATTGCAAATACAAAATGGTATATAAATCAAAGTGATGCTCTAGATGATTTATTGGATAAGTTTATAGAATTATCCAAAGATTTAGGTGAAGAGAAAGTGGTTAGAGAAATGAAACTAAAAAATATATTGAAGAACAATTTGACACACCCGAAAAACAAATAAGAAATGATTGGTTGAATGTGTATCAACGAGTTATTTAACCCATATACATCTTCATTTAGATTTTAATTTTTTACCATCAACCTTTTCACTTTGCTAATAGTTGTAGGTGAAGAACCAGTAATAGAGGTGATTTCACTATAAGTTCTACCCCTATCCAATAATTTTGCTATTTCAATGTTTTTAGATTTACTTAAAAATTGTTTAGTTGTTTCATTAGAACCTACGGGTTTTCCTAATTTTCCTCCATTTTGAACGAAAGCAACCCTTCCAGCTGATGTTCTCTCTTTGATATTCTCCAACTCCATTTCATAGATTGAACTAAAAATAGATGTAATTACCTTCCAAATTGGATTTCGTACTCCATTAGGTCGTGATTGCAAACCATTTGATTGAACTACAACATTAACCTCATTTTCATCTAACCATTCTAATACAGAAATACAATCTCCGGTGTTCCTACCTAATCTGGAAATATCATTTACTACTAACTCTCTAACTTTATCTTCTTCTACCAATTTTACTAACTTTTTTGCTTCGGGTCTTTCCTTAAAAAATACCTTCCCACTAATTCCCTTATCAAACAATACCAAATCATAATTTTCAGTATCTAAAGAAAATCGGTTCCCTTCCTGTGATACACTACTTGTTCTATTATACTTAATTTTCATACTACATTATTATTGTTAGTATAAAATTATAGTATTATCGTGAAATATCATAATATTTAATATTTTTTTTTCTCCTTATCCACTACAATTCTAATTACAATTAAATGTGTAGAAAATATACTTGATAGGACAAATAATTGACTAATTTTAAGTTTATTTATGGATATATGAAACTCTATCAAAACGAAAAAGGAATAGTAAAACTTATTAAATCCATTCCTTTCAAATTAGAAAAAGAAATTCAATCAATTGTTGAAAACAATTTGTTGGAAATTTTTGACTTAAAATTGGTAAAAAGTGAGTTCAGTATAAAATCCTTTAGAATTGATACTCTTTGTTTTGACTCAACTAACAAATCATTCGTAATTATTGAATACAAAAACTCCAAAAACTACTCCGTTATAGACCAGGGATACACTTACTTATCTATATTATTAAATAATAAGAGTGATTTTATATTGGAATACAACGAACAAACTAATAACAACTTAAGGAGAGATGATGTAGATTGGTCCCAAAGTAAAGTTTTATTCATATCACCTTTTTATACAGATTATCAAAAAAATAGTATCAATTTCAAAGATGTTCCATTTGAATTATGGGAAATCAAACAATTTTCCAATGGAACAATTATTCTTAATCAACACAAAACAGAGAGTGAGGAGAGTATCTCAACAACTACACCGATAAACGAAGAGAATATAGTTCTTTCTGTTAGTAGAGAGGTGAAATTATATGATGAAGAACACCATACTAAAAACAAAAAAATAGGAGATGATATAAGAGAATTATACAACACATTGAAGGAACGATTTTTGAGTTTAGGAGAAGATGTTGAAATTCGTCCCCGAAAAGAATACATAGGATTTATTAGAAAATCCAATTTTGTTGATATTGAGTTCCAGACCAAAAACCTTAAAATTTTTATCAACCTAAAAAAAGGTGAGTTAGATGATGCAAAAAAAATATGTAGAGATATGAAGGGTATAGGACATTATGGAAACGGAGAATATGAGGTAAAAGTAGATTTTGATACTGATTTAGATTATTTAATGTATTTAGTAAAACAATCATATGTTAAACAAAACTAAAAGTATTTATATTGTATAGTAAATTTGAATTTTATAATAAAAAGGTAATTATGAGAAAGTTATTGTGTGGTTTGTTATTATTTTGTTCCATTTCAGTATCAGGACAAATTATTGAGGTAGAAAAACCAAAATTTGAAAAGATAGGTGAGGTTAAACCTGGAGGAGTTGCATTTATTTGTTCTATGCAAGTTTCAAAAGGTGCAAATAATGAAGATACAAACACATATATTTGGACTTACAATAATGCAAAATATAAAAATATTGATGTAATAAATAGTATATCTTTCAATGCAAGTGAAAACGATTTTAATAATTTTTATGAGATGTTGAAAACTCAAATCTCATCTCCAAAAGGAACTGAAAAACAGATACAATTAGGTAAAAACAATGTTTTAATTACAACCATTAGGAATTTAGGTGTATCATCATTGACAATTTTTGATTTAACTAAAGAAGGGTATTTTTATTTAACCTCCGGACAAATTGACAAGTTATTTGGTAAAAAATAAACTATCCTTTGTTTTTATAAATTCCGTTTTTAATCACCTAATAGTTTATCAACTTTATCAAAATAGTAATCTTTGGTAATAACTCCATTATCGTATTTTACTTTGAGTTTTAATAACTCTAAATCTACATTACTTACCTTTTCCAAATCAACCACATTTTCACTTTCTCCTTCTTGATTTCCATCTATAAAATCAAATAAAGATTTCAATTTTTTTATATCCTTCCCAATATATTTAGTAGTCATATTTGCTGAACTATGACCCATCTGTTCTGCAATTGATTTTATATCAATACCAGAGTGAGTACCAATAGTTGCGTGGGTTCTTCTACCCATATGAAATGAAATCAAGTTAAAAAATGGAACGGGTGGATTTTTAGTTGGTATTTTTCCAACTCTCTTAATAGTACCAACTGAATTATTAAATTTTAAGATTTTACCAATTGATTTAAGGTGTAGATTTACTTTGGTTAAATAATTTTGACGGGTAAAATCACTCCTTAAACAATTAAGAGGAAAAAGGTATTGTAGTGAAGACTTACTGGAAGAGTATTTTTGAAATATAGGTTTAGATAGTTTATTTTCAATTATAGGAACCTCTTCTTTTGTTTTTTGTTGAATAATACTAAACTCTTTATTTTCAATATCTAAATCACCAACTTTTACTTTAACACAATCACTCCATCTCAAACCTGTTGCAACACTAAACAGAAACATATCTTTAACAACCTCAAATGTAGTATAGTAGTGAAACTTATTAGTAGTTTGCATTCCAACTAACTCTCCTTTATCGTTTCTTTTTGCACGTTTGGTTTCTTTATCACGAATTGTTCTAAATAATTCATCTTTAATTATTATTGAACTTTCATTCCAACCTTGATAATGTTTCAAATAAATAGGTTTTCCATCATCATCTAAAATACCTGATGAATAATCAAACTCTCTAAACCTCCATAATTCAATTACCTGTTTAGAGTTTAATGATAATACCTTTTTTGAACCTACTGGGAGTTTTGTTCTATAATCCACATTAACCTTACTTGCAAAATTCTCACGAAGAGAAAAATGTAGAAATTGACGAAATTGAGATATGATTTTTGCAGATGTGGAATTACTATATTTTTTACTAACCAAATAGTTCTCAAAATCACCATAAAAATTATTATCAATCTCCCTGAAATCTATATTCTCATCACCTCTCCCTTTAATAAAATCTTCTATTATCCTAACCCTGTAACAGATAGAACGATAGTAGGTTGTAGATTTATCAAGAGATTTGATGTATTTCTCTTTCAAAACATATAATAGTGGAAACCTATCAATTGTAGTTTCAATATGTTTAATAACTAACAAATCCTTTTTGAATTGTTTAATCCCCAACTTAACTAACTCTGTTGTTGGTTCTAACCCATCATTTTTCAACTTGTTAATTATCAAATAAACATTTTCTTTGAAGGAACGAAGAATTAGGTTTTTACCATCATAATCCAAATCACTTTTTTTGATTGGATTATCTTTCTTTCCATCACCGAAATCTTTCTCTTTACATTTAACAGATGGAGATAATTCAATTCTACTTGAAAGATGGGTATATATCAAAATCACATAACCATAACTCTTATCACTCTTCCACTTATAGTATAGTTTCATATGGTAAAAATTACACACAAACTTAACTTAATAAGGGAGAATAACCCCATATTTTGCTACTTTTCTCCCCAAAAAAATAAAAATTAAATAATATAAATCAATATAAATAACTGATTATCAAATGATTGAATTAAATAATAAAAATTAAATATGATACTAGTGGGACCACTTAAACCACCTCATACGAGGTGGTTTTTTTATTTTACGGCAGGAGTATCAATATGGGTAGCACGAGAGGGTTATCGGGTGATAATGATACTTTGTTTAATTTTAACGAAATCGAGAATAATGTAGATTTAGATAAAATTATTATTTCTTCAATTTAGGTAGTTGACTCTTTGCATAGTCATCATATTGGTAAAAGTCTGTTTCAATGAATTTATTCCCTGTTCTAATAAATACCGTTTTATTAGCTAATTCTCCGTTATCAGCATCATCTAAATAACCAAGATCTTTTTTACCATCACCATTAAAATCATAATACATTAAATGTACCTTCCAATTACCCTTTCTACCGGATGATGAATATTGAACAATACTTTTATCTATGATGAATGAACCATCTTTCTGCTGAATGTAGGCGAAAATTTCCCAAGGAGCCCATCTGTTAGGATTGTAAAACATTTGATCGTTGACTGCAATAAAGTCATTTAATCCATCACCGTTTAGATCTTCCATTATAACATCTTGCACAGTGTTACTTATATCATCATTTGGATAAAAGTATGGTAGATATATCACTCCTTTTGAATTAAATCTTCCACTCCCCTGATTAATTAGAATCCTTGCTTGTCGATTATATCCGTCATTTTTGTGCTCTTCTCCCACGCCAATAAAAATATCATTTTTACCATCCTTATTTACATCATAAATAAAAGTAGTATATGAATTTCCTGCAATATTTGGAACTTTTTCCCCGAATCCATTATCGGTAAGATTTCCAAAGTTTGTAAAATCTCCCGCAAATTTAGCTCGATTTGTTTGTGTAAAATAAGGGAAATCTTTTTGACCCCAATATATATATATAAACAAATTGGCAGGTAAAAGTAAATCCAATATACCATCTCCATTAAGATCGCCCAATTCCCCTTTTTCTTTCTTCCAAACCGGAGATTCCGCTTCTGATGTACTGATTTCTTTTAAATCGTATCCACCTTTCCCATCACTTAAAACTAATCTCACCGGTTCATCTTTTGAATTTGCTATACCTTCATCTCCATTGTCGAAAATGACTAAATCCACAAAGTTATCATCATTGATATAAAAAGGCTTAATAGTGTGTTTATTGCCACCAAATGATGCAAAGCTTTTGTCATTAAACAAGTTTTTTTCTTCATATGTTTTTAACGTTGGATTCCATATTAAAAAAGTAAAATTAGCTTGCACCCCATTAAATGATGATCCTGCATTGAATACGTCTACCCAGCCATCATTATTAAAATCTCCTGTGGTTACCCCATTAAAAAATGTCCCATATTTAGTTCTTGTCCCAAATGGTTTTTGAAATAGTGCTATGTACAAATCTGCCATAACACCTGTGCCTCTATGCCAATAATTGAAACCTAGTTGTCTAGCGTTAGGATCAACCTTATACCCAGGAAACTTGATTTGTTGGAACAATGCCTTCAAACTTATCGCCTTTTCTATCTTTAAATCTAATGGATTTGAGGTGCTCGTTAAATCTCCTGACCATCCACCAAATTCAAACTTGTCAGCTGGCTGAGCTGTCAATCGAACCGTCGTACCGGATGGATAAAGCGCCTGTGTAGCTAGCGCTATCACCTCTTCTTTGACAGTACCACTTCCTTCAATCGTCAAAGTCAACGGATACTGTCTTTTCTCAAAAACGCCAGTTACTTGTTTGTCGG
>JACCDH011727705.1_pt1 | contig 13648 bp, 13 predicted proteins | sample 7442481 | NCBI WGS metagenome assembly JACCDH01 (sample SAMN15323433, study PRJNA562643) | freshwater metagenome | isolation source: river surface water | place: USA:Blue River Watershed | collected 2017-08-15
ATAGTGGACGTATGAATTCTCCCCTGTGCTTCCGTATCGGGAACACGCTGAACTCGGTGAACGCCCGACTCATATTTCATCCGGGAATAAACCTTGTCGCCGGAAACATTGACGATAATTTCTTTAATTCCCCGGTCACCTTCGGAAATCGAAACGACTTCAGAGCGATAACCGCGAGAGTTAAAATAGTTCTTATACATTCTCCACAAGTCAGCAACGAAGATAGATGCTTCATCACCACCGGCACCAGCACGAATCTCGAGAATAACGTTACGATCATCATTGGGATCTTTCGGAAGAAGAAGAAGTTTGAGTTCCTGCTCAATGGCTGGGAGTTTGGCTTCCAACTCAGAAAGCTCTTCCTTCGCCATTTGCCGCATTTCCTCGTCCTTCTCATTGTGGACGATATCCTTATTCCCTTCGATGTCGGAAATAAGTTTCTTATACTCGCGATATTTAAAAACGATGGGCTCAATATTTGAGCGCTCGGCATTTGTTTCGCGAAGTTCCTGGGCACGATCATAAAGTGTGGGATCGGCAAGACGCTCGGTCAGCGTCTCGTAGCGGCGGACTACAGAATCTAATTTATCAAACACGATTTATTCCAAAAATTCTTTGATGGTGGCGTTGGAAGCTTCAATGTCCGTGAGACGGGTAATATCAATTTCTTCAACGTTAATAATTTTTTGTTTTGCATCTTTCAGGTTGTACTTCTCTTCAAGATAAAGAACCGCACGGATGCTCGATAATGCGACTTCAAGTTGTTGATCATCCGGCTCTTTAGTCGTGAGCTTCTGAAGAAGCATTCCTGGAGCGGCCATGGCCTTCGCCCACCACTGTGTTGAGCATCTACCACTGAACTTAATCAGCTCGTAACTGATCCCAGCGATTGGCAGCATTAAAGCAACTTTAAAGAAAACCGCTACCACGTGACGAAGTATCGGGGGAAGATTTGTTCCTACCGGAATCAGGGTAAAAACTGCTGAGAAGAGTATGATAGAAATAAGAATCAGAAAGAAAATGAAACTCGTTCCGCAACGGGGATGAAGTGTTGTGAACTTTCGGGCGTTATCCACCGTAAGTTCCATACCTGCTTCGAAAGTTGCAATCGATTTATGTTCAGCACCGTGATATTGGAAAACGCGGTAGACATCTTTGATGAAACTTATACCCCAGATATAGCCAACAAAAATCAGAGCCTTCACAACACCGTCGACGGCATGAAAAGCAAAGCTATCGAGCGTCCAGTCTTTCCCTAGCATATCCCCAATGAAAAAAGCGACCGCATGGGGAAGGAAAACAAAAAGCCCAATTCCGAAAGCAAAAGAAACGGCCATGGTAAGGAATGTGGCGAGATCCACTTTCTCTTTTTTCTTCTGAGAGGCTTCAAATTCTTCGAGAGTTTTTCCCTTCTTCAGGGCCTTCTCTCTTTCTTCTTCTGCCATAGCAATATTGGCCGAGTAATTGAGAGACACAAGACCATTGGCCATGGTTTCAATAAGCATCAGCACTCCCCGAAGAAAAGGTTTCTTCAGAAAATCGAGCTTTTTAGAAAGACCATACCATTGATCACGGCGCAAACGAATTGAGCCATCAGGTTTTCTGACAGCTACAACAAACGCATTCGGTGACCTCATCATCACACCTTCGATTACGGCCTGACCGCCAATGGAAGTGTATTGCTTAGTCGTCATGAGAATAATGCGTTTGAGGGTAGATTTCATTCTTATCCGTTCATTTTATCGAGGAATGCGATATTCGTTTTCGTATCTTTCATCCTCTCAAGGATGAATTCCATGGAGTCCATAGTGTTCATCGGGTTAAGCACGCGGCGAAGAACGAACACGCGCTGGAGATCCTTGTCTGCCATAAGGAGATCTTCCTTACGCGTAGAGGATTTGTTGATATCAAGACATGGGAAGATACGCTTCTCCATGAGCTTTCTATCGAGCTGAACTTCCGAGTTACCTGTACCTTTGAACTCTTCAAAGATAACTTCGTCCATTCTAGATCCGGTATCGATTAGTGCAGTCGCAATAATCGTGAGGGATCCGCCGTTTTCAATGTTACGGGCAGCCCCAAAGAATCTTTTCGGCTTATGAAGTGCGTTTGAATCCACACCACCGGAAAGGATTTTTCCTGATGGAGGAACGACAGTGTTATAAGCGCGCGCAAGACGCGTGATTGAATCGAGTAGAATCACCACGTGTTGTTTTGCTTCAACCAGACGTTTGGCTTTTTCAATCACCATCTCTGCAACCTGAACGTGACGAGTAGCTGGTTCATCGAAAGTCGAAGAAACCACTTCCGCGCGAACGTTCCGTTTCATGTCTGTAACTTCTTCCGGACGCTCATCAATCAGAAGAACGATAAGTTTTGCTTCCGGATGATTATCAGAAATGGAGTTGGCAATATCCTGCATAAGCATGGTTTTACCAGCTTTCGGAGGAGCAACAATTAAGCAACGCTGGCCGAATCCCTGAGGAACGAAAAGATCGATTACCCGGGTAGAATAATTCGTCGGTTTCGACTCGAGATTAATTTTTCTCTGAGGATAAAGTGGAGTGAGGTTATCGAAAAGAACAGTGGTTCTGTGTTGTTCAGGATCGCGGAAGTTGATGTGATTTACTTTAAGGAGCGCGAAGTATCTCTCGCCTTCTTTCGGCGTTCTGATCTGACCTTCAATCGTATCACCGGTACGAAGACCGAATCTTCTGATCTGCGATGGAGAAACATAAATGTCATCCGCACCAGGCAGATAGTTATAAGAAGGAGATCTCAGGAATCCGAATCCGTCAGGAAGGATCTCCAGAACTCCGTCACCAAAGATCTCTTCGTTTTCTTTGGCCTTCTTGGTGAGAAGAGCGAAGATAAGCTCATGCTTTTTGAGACCAGCAGCGTTTTCAATCTGGCTTTCTTCCGCCACGCTGGTCAGTTCTTCGATGTCTTTCTCACGCAATGTACTTAAGTGCATTTGGATGGCTCCAAGGTAATGTTAATGAAAGTTTTTATATTGAGTGACTCATTCAAAAAATTTCTGGGATTTTTTTGTTCTCGACTTCGAGATTAAGGGAGAAAAAATCTTTATTTGATTTCCCAACTATCTTAACCTGAAACAGACAGAAGTCAATTTCAAGTTTGTGTCGAAACTATTAAAAACGACCTATTTTCAACCAATTATCACCTTAAATCTTCCCAAAGGAAGAATATTTCCAGGATTGCGCCTTCCGTACTTTTTCCGTATTATACTTACATGCGTAAGATTCTTCATATCGACATGGATGCTTTCTTTGCCTCCGTAGAGATGCGGGATAACCCGGCCCTGAGAAATGTCCCTATGGCCGTCGGCGGTTCCAGTGATCGGCGTGGTGTATTATCCACCGCCAATTATGCTGCAAGAAAATTCGGAGTACGTTCAGCGATGCCGACAGCTATGGCAATGAAGCTTTGCCCACAACTTGTTCTCGTGAAAGGAAACTACAAAAAATATTCCGAGGCATCGGAGCAGGTCTTTGAAATTTTCCACCAATATACTCCCCTGGTTCAGGGTCTTTCATTGGATGAGGCCTACCTGGATGTCACAGACTGTGATCTGTTTCAGAATTCTGCGACCTGGATAGCCGAAGATATTCGAAAGAAAATCTTTGAAAAGACGGGCCTTACGGCATCCGCGGGAATTGCACCTAATAAACTGATCGCTAAACTATCCAGCGACCACAATAAACCGAATGGCCAGTTCACTGTTGCTCCCTGGATGGTAGATGATTTTATAAAAACTGTACCGGTGGAGAGAATTCACGGAATTGGTAAAGTCACGGCCAAATATCTTCATGAATTGGGAATCAAGACCTGTCTTGATATGCAAAAATACACCCGGAGTGATCTCATTCATTTAATGGGTAAATTTGGCGATGCTCTTTACGACTTCTGTCGTGGGATCGATGAAAGGGAAGTTGAAACTGAGTATGAGAGAAAATCCCTCAGTACAGAGACAACATTTGAAAAAGATCTCGGTAATTTTGAAGAGATGAAAACTCATTTGGTTACCTTGGTAGCTGAACTCAAGGATTCCCTGAAAAATCATGAAGACCGGGAAGTTAAAAATCTCAATGTGAAAATCAAGTATCACGACTTCAAACTGACCACCATTGAAAGGCAACTTCCGGTGGACGAAGAGAACTTTGTGCATTTATTAGAGGAACGCTGGTTACAGGATCCAAGACCTGTCCGGCTCCTGGGAGTCGGGGTGAAATTTTATGACGAAATCACAGGGGAAGAAGAAGAGTATCAGCTCGATCTTTTGACGAATGAAGGTGCCTGAGTTAGAAGCATTTGATGAATGAGTTCCAACTCCCAATTGAACATGAGCTGAATTACAAGAACATCCTGGCGATGGATTTTGGCGAAAAGTTCATAGGTGTGGCCACTTTTTGCGTAAATCGTGATCCCTTTCCGGTGCCATATGGAAGAATTCAGAATACGGGTATTGAGAATGTTGTTAAAGAATTGAAATTGATTATTGATAACGAAAGTGTCGAACTCGTCGTTATCGGTGTACCAAGACTGACGGATGGGAAAACGACGAACATGACCGCCAAGGCGGTCGAGTTCGTCACCAGCATACGCAACCAAATTACTTTGCCTGTAGAAGAACAGGATGAAACCCTCTCTACCTACGAGGCGGAGTCCCGGATGAAGAATTCCCCTCGCTATAATTTCCAGGTTGACCTGAAACAGATCGATGCCGTTGCCGCCAGTGTAATTCTTGAAGATTTTATTCGCCGCAAGAAGTAAATTTCTGGTTTATCATTTCTCCATGATTAAAAAAACTCTCCTTTTTGTTTTTGTTGTCGGACCACTCCTCGCCTGTCTCATGATTGGAACCCATGTATGGTTTATCCTGAATGAGACGTATCAAGGTGAGGATAAAGTTTTCGTCGTGAGAAATGGCGACACATTCGGAAAAATTAACCAACGCCTGTCCGAAGAAAAACTCATCTCGAATGCACGGGTCTTTCATCACTATGCTAAATACAAAAATGTTCTGACAAAATTTCGTGCTGGTTCGTACACCATTCCCCGGGGTGCCAGGATGAGCGATGTTTTAGAAACACTTGTTTATGGGCAACCAAATCTTACAAGTGTGACCATTCCTGAGGGAAAAAACATGTATGAGATTGCGAAGCTCATCGCCAATTCCGGTATCGCTGATGAAAATGAATTTCTCCAAGCTGTTCAACACCCCGGGCTCATTTCCTCACTCTCCATTCAAGCGAGTTCCCTTGAGGGTTATCTTTATCCTGAAACTTACAAATTCGCTCCGGACACTCCGGCCAGAGACGTCGCGAAAACGATGGTTGATCTCTTCCGGAAAAAAACTGAAAGTATTAACTGGTCTCATCCCTTTTTAAACAAACACCAGGTTGTGATCCTCGCCAGTGTGGTGGAAAAAGAAACCGGTGCAAAATTTGAGAGGCCGGCCATCGCGGGTGTTTTCACTAATCGCCTGAAAAAAAGAATGCGTCTGGAATCAGACCCAACAACTATTTATGGAATCTGGAGTCGCTATAAGGGAAATATCAAGAAGCAGGATCTCCTAGAGATGACTCCCTATAATACTTATAAAGTTCCTGCCCTTCCTACTGGGCCAATTTCCAACCCAAGTCTAGAAGCGATACAAGCGGTGCTGAATCCTGAAAAAAATGAGTACTTATTTTTCGTAAGTAAAAATGATGGGACACATGTCTTTACGAAAAATTATAAGGATCATGTGGAAGCAGTTAATGTTTGGCAAAGAAACAGTCGTGCGAGACAGGGAAAAAGTTGGCGTGATCTAAAACAATGAGGTGCAAGCCTTTATAGCTGAGACCCGCACTCTATCAGTGGCATCGGTATCAACGAAAACATCCGAAAGTTTTTCTTTCTTAAGTCGTTTAGGCGAAAAATTAAAGAAGTACATCGTCTGTTTTCCTTCTAATTCCTGAGTGATCGCTCTTCCGTAAGAATCCACACCTTTTCTCAAAGTTATTGAAGGTAATGAGGACTGAAAATTAAATGAACCATCATCATCTATTTCCGGAAGCCAATCACTGACACCTTTAAAACACACAGGACTAAAATCGAGGACCTGACGATTTTCAACCGGAGTGAGTCTCACTGAAAGTCGAAGATAAGAATTTGAGTTATCGGCCAGACGCTCGAGACTTGTAACGATATTTCCAAAACGTGTTTCATCAGAGAGAAGTCGCGTTCTTTCATCGGTAATCATGGAGTAATTCAGAACTTTGGCACACTCCACTTCATCTAACCTGGACGTTTCATCGAGTAGTGGCGCGCAAGCAAAGTTTGTCGCATGAATAAATTTCTTCAGAGGTTTGATGAGAAGATCTGAGGATTCTAGTTGCGTCCCAAGTGTATCATTGTCGGAAAGAACGGCACGAATCCTCGGCATATTGTCGAGGATTGCAGCTCCACGATATCCATTTTTTCTTGAGCAACCGGCGAGAAGAATATTTGGTGATGATTCTTTTGAACTAAGCGGATAGAGGTAAGAACCGAGAACTGCTTCACATTCTTCCTTTTTGATCACACCAATAAATTCGTTTGATTGCTCAACTCCGAAGAACCGGTAAGATTCACCATCCCTGAAACCTTTCCGGGACACATTTTTATATTCACGCCAATTAAGATTTCTTTCGAGCTCAAGTACAGCAACATCGTCACGCCAATACTCAGACTGGTTACCATCAAGTTCTGAAACCTGAAGAATGGATTTGCACTTCAATCTCTCGGGTGTACGCGATCCTCTGTTAAAGAAGAAAAAAACATCTCTGCTACAATCGGCATCAACACTTCTGAGATAATTAGGAAGACAGCTCGCACTTGTAACGACTTTTGACTTGGAAATGAGAGTTCCGGTGCAGTAGCGAACCTGACCGCGATCAAATACGACGATCTTCGTGACATAATCAGGACAAAATGTTCCTGGCTCACAAAGGATTTCCTGTTTCTTAAGAAGTTCTTCTTTCTCAGTTTCAAGCAACTCCGGCGGCAATGCCGCCACTTTATTACTGCTTTCTTTTTTTCCGCAGGAAAGCAAAAAAGAAAAAATGAGAAGAGCTAGAGTACATTTCAACATCAGTAATCCATTCCTGTCTTACGGATGTGCACCATTGGCCTGGATTCTTCCGCCATATGAGTAGAAGAAATAACTTTTGCGATCACGATTTCGTGATCACCAGGTTGAGAAGAACTTACGAGCTGGCATTCCATGGAAGATTTGGCCTGGAGGAGTACGACTCCTCCATGCGGAGCGATCGAGTGATTCAATTCATTAAATGGGTTTGTATTGGGATCGTAACCCTTCCAGAAATGACGGAGATAAGTTTTGTCATGCTCACCGACAACATTCACACTAAAGACCTTACCTGATTTAATCAGATCATAAGCTGGTCTTCCTGGCCTAATCGCCAGGGATATGAGGATGGGATTAAAGGAAACTTGCTGAATCCAGCTGGCGAGATAGCCATCAATTTTTTTTGTTTCCGGATCCATCACGGATACGATGAATAAACCCGATGGGATATGTCCTACGGCCGTGGCAACGTCACTGTGCAGCATAACGCCTCAAAATTACTAAAGGTACTACTTTCACCTTAACGATTCCTTAATGCGGATGTCAAAGGAGGAGCTTTAATTGAGGGAAAATGACAGAAAATAGTCCTCAATTTTTGGAACATTATTGCCGATAAAACCCCTCACTTGAGTGGGATCCACTGACCCTTTAAAATAGGTAAATGTGGGTTTCTACTATATAATGTCGGGCTCACTTACCCCTATGAGGAGGATTCGTGGACAAGAAAAAAGTCGAACACTATAAACAGTTGCTGCTCAAGCACAGACAGCAAATCCTCAACATAGGACTTCTCAATAAGTCGGACGATTTACACGTCTCAGAAGAGGATCTTTCTGATGAGACAGATCTTGCGACCTCACTGGTCCAGCAGCAATTAAGCTGCACGATCCGTGACCGCGAATACGCAAAACTTCGTCGTATCGATGCCGCTCTCGATAGAATTTCAGAGGGTACGTATGGACACTGTGAAGAGTGTGAAGAAGAGATCGGAATGAAGCGCCTTGAGAACCAACCATGGGCCGATCTTTGCATCCAGCACGCAGAGGAAAGAGAAAGAGAAGAATCACAAATCATGCGCCAGGCTTAAGTGCCTAAAAGGGCCTCGGAAGGGGCCCTTTTTTTATGTCTAAAAGTTAGTGTCTAAAAACTATACACCCATCAAGAAATAAGCAGTTTCCCCCTCCTAACCCCCGGATACTCCATTCCCCTTTTGGCAAGGTCCTTGCTCATACTCTTACAAGTTTACCCGGTAGGATTCCGGGCCCAATTAAACGTGGTAAGGAACGTAAATGAAGAAAGCTGTTAAAACCCTTCTCTCTATTGCACTCAGCTTGAACCTCTCGGTAGCATTCGCCCAGGGCCTTGCTTACAATCCTGAGCTACTTATCTCTCGTTATGCTTCATGGGGAATTGACCCGGACAAGCACCTCGCTTCAATCAATCTCAAAGATTCATGGACTAAATTTAAGAAGAATAAGGAAATCGTTGTCGCTGTTATCGATACTGGTATCCAGGGCGACCATCCTTTTCTGAAAGACAATATCGTTGGTGCCAAAGGACAGAAGTCTGCTGATAACTACGGCGTTGATTTCTCCGGTGAGAAGGTTACTTTCGCTCCGATCGATGCTCACGGACACGGGACTCATGTTGCCGGTATCGTTAAGTCTGTTTTCCCTGAAGTAAAAATTCTCGCTCTCAAATATTACAATCCAAAAGCTTCGGGTCAGGCAAATCTCGATGCTACAATTAAAGCTCTTCAATACGCTGTTGATAACAATGTTGATGTTATCAATTACTCAGGTGGCGGTCCGGAAGCTTCTGTCGAAGAGCTTCGCGTTCTTAAGCTCGCTGAGAAAAAAGGTATCCTCGTTATCGCAGCTGCAGGTAACGAGCGTTCAAACATCGATGACAAGCGCCACGCTTATTACCCAGCTTCTTACGGTCTTTCAAACATCATTACTGTTGGTGCTCACGACGACTCTCTCAATATCATTCCTTCTTCTAACTTTGGTAAGAACTCGGTTGATATCGCGGCCCCTGGTCACCGTATCCGTTCAGCAATCCCAAGCAGCGGTGCCGGTTATATGACGGGAACATCTCAGGCAACAGCTTTCGTCACTGGTGTTGCGGCAATGATTAAATCTCAGTATCCAGGAATGAAATTCGATCAAATCAAAAACATCATCCTTGGATCATCTCTTAAAGTGAAAACGTTCGAAGGTAAAATTCTTGGGTCAGGGAAGCTTGATGCTGGCAAGGCGCTTGAACTCGCTCACACAGTTAATGCAAAACTTGGTACTCGCCAGGTAGCAAATCGTTAATTCCTCTACTACAATAGGTGAATGAGTTTTCCTCTTTCACTTCTCCTCTCCTTTATCGCCGGCGGTTTTTACGCCCTCACTTATCCGGCGACGTGGATGCCTGGGTGTTTGCCACTTTTATTTATCGCTCTCCCAGTTTTCCTATGGCTTCTTGAAAAGCAAAATTCTCTCAAAAAAACTCTCCTGATCATTCTGACCTACAACATTGGACTAAATGCTTTTGGTTTTTATTGGGTTCCCCATACCCTTCGCGAATTTGGACAGCTTCCCTGGATAGTGTCCATCATTCTAGGCCTGCTATTTTCGCTGATCCTTCAGCCCCATTGGTGGCTCTACGCTTTATGGAAGAAGTATCGTCCAGGATTTCACTGGCGATCGGAAAAAGGTGTTCTCTTATCCGCTTTCATCATGGCGATGATGGAACGGTATTTCCCACAGCAATTTCCGACTTACGTAGGAAGTCCGTGGCTCCATCTCGCTCCTTATCTTGGAACTGCTCCATTTCTTGGTGTCGCCGTCTTTAGTTTTATGACTTTCTGGTTGTGTCTGGAGGTCGTGACCCAAGTTGAGATGAAAAAGTTTCGTCCGCAGGTTTTTATCGTCTTCGTTTTTTTTCTTATTCTGAATGCAGTGATGCCATTGAAGAAGAATGAAAGCACAGAAAATCTCAACGTAAGAATTGTTCAGGCGAATGTCGGAAATTTTCTCAAGGTCGCAAGTGAGAGTGGAGATACGAACTCTTTTGCCTCCATTAACCAGAATTATCTGGAGCTTTCAACCAGAGAAAATGGATTTAAACCCGACCTCGTTGTGTGGCCGGAAACAGCGTACTCCACTTCGTTTTATAGCTCTTCCTCTCATATCCCGGAAATTTTTATTAACATCACTCAACGAACCGGCGCAGAAGTCCTGATCGGTGGCTATGTTCAGGATTCTTCCAAGGATATGATGGAGATGATTGAAACTGTTTTCAATGCATCAATCCTGATGAACGGAACGAGGATGAAGAGCAGTTATCATAAAAATATTCTCATTCCATTCGGTGAGACTCTTCCCTTCGGTCCATTTAATCGTCAGATCGTTTCCATTGTTCCCGCAGTTTCTTTATTCGCGCGGGGAGACGGTACTCCCCTCATGGAAACGAAAGACGGTCACCGTTTTGTGACTCCCATTTGCTACGAGATTCTCGAAAGTAATTATATGCGGACACTACTCAATCAGTTCGGAAAGAATCGCTTCATTGTCAATCACACGAACGACTCATGGTATGGGGATACGGCCGAGCCTTATCAGCATTTGTTTCTGTCAAAATGGAGAGCGCTTGAATTTCAGCTTCCCATTGTCAGAAGTACAAACACCGGTGTGACATCTGTGATCTATCCGGATGGTTCGGAATCAAAGCGTCTGGGAATTGGTGAAAAAAATATTCTGGATGTCTCAGTTCCTCTCGGTAACGGAAAGGCAACTTTCTATCAGACGTGGGGAGTATGGCCGGTCGTGACGCTCGTTTTGATTCTACTGGTGCTGACGGCCCTCAGAGAAAAATTCATTTTATCGAAGAATTGAATCCCGCTTTAAATAGATCGTGAAGGCGGAGAACTCCCCTGAAGACACCAGAGTCATCCACAACCGGGATAACACTGATAAGTCGCTGAGGGTTTTCCATCATCTTCAATGCTTCAAAGGCCAGAAGATCAGGCTTCACTGAAACCGGTGTTGCCGTCATGAACTCGGAAACTTTCATCCGAATAGCATCAGGGCTTTTGGCAAAAGCACGACGAATATCACCTTCGACTAAAATTCCTATCAGAGTTTCTCCTTCAAGTACTGCACACATTCCAACTGGTTTTTGGGTCATTGCCAGAATAGCATCTTGAAGGATGGCGTCCGCTGTAATGACGGGGCAAAGGGATTTCGAAGTGAGCAGACGATCCACAGTGAGAGAGAGTGATTTACCCAGAAGTCCTGCAGGGTGATTAACAGCAAATTTCTCACGGGAAATGCCCAGCGCATTTTCGTAGAGAACGGCCATGGCATCTCCTAAAGCGAGAGCAAGAGTCGTGCTGGTCGTTGGCGCCAGATCATTTAAGCATGCTTCTTTTTCTACAGAAGCATCGAGGACGATTCCTGACTTAATGGCAATTTGAGAATTCATTTTACCGACGATTCCAACAATCCTTTCTTTCGGCAGGGAAAGAAAAGGCAGAAGATTCAAAAGTTCTTCTGTTGTGCCGGACTTACTAATGAGAACAAGTGCATCTCTGGTTGTTACACGTCCCAGATCGCCATGCATGGCCTCAGTGGGATGAAGAAAGAAAGAGGGCAAACCAAGAGAAGAAAATGTCGCTGCAATTTTTACTGCGATCAACCCTGATTTCCCTACCCCGGAAATAATCAAGGAACCTCCAGTGCTGGTAAGGGTCTCAAATAAACCAACGAGCGCCTGAGCTTTCTCTTCAGTCAGGCGATCCGCAGCCTTCAATAAGGCTTCAGCTTCTGTTTTCAAGACCTGGACGAGAAGGTTTTTATGTTCCATAGGGTTCCGGAGTTGTTTTTATCAGAATCATTGATAACATAAAAGTCATGAAAATTATTCTTATAATTGCATTGTCGGTCCTCGCAGGAAGTTGTGCCAATTATGAGAAGTTCCGTCAGATCACTGAAGAATTGGAAATTCCAACAAAAGTCTTCAAGGCTGACTACAACCAGACTTGGCAGGCCGTCATTCAGGTCATGCGAAAGTACGATATCGCGCAACAAAACCAGGAAGCTGGGTTTATCAAAACCCGCTGGATGGATAATACACTTGAAGTAAATTTTGCTGATGCATTCGGATCATCTGACACTGTAAAAGCTGCCAAATTCAAACTTGTCCTGAATGTGGTCAAAGGATTCCGTGGCGGACGTGAAGTAGCGAAGGTGACTATCTACAAACGGCAGTTAGTTGAGCAGGATTTTCTTCAAGGTTGGAAAGAAGTTGCTGCTGACGGCATCATGGAAAAAACTCTTCTCTATCGGATTGAGCGCCTGATTGCTACGGATAATAAGCTCAAAGAAATTGATAAGGCCCGCGAGAAAGAGCAGCTTCAGAACTCTGAAAACCCTACCGCTCCTGCTATCTAAGCTTAAATCTTGTTTTTTACATCGGTTTGAGCGAGCTTCGCCCAGAATTTCTTTCTCTGGTCAGCTGCATTCGGAGATGTTTCGCCGGTAATTTTCTCGAGTGAATAATCCAGCTCTTCCATCAAGTCTTTGTACTTGGGATTCTGAATGAGCCTGGCCAGAGGACGTGAAGCTTTTTCATAACGGATGTCACCGAGTGTACGGATAACAGATTTTACAATGGAGGTACGTTTGCGTTTTCCAGCTTCGCCATTGTAATTGGATTGATCATAAAGCATATTCCAGACATGAGGAGCAAGTGGAGCAATCTCCATGCGGGAAATATTGTCGAGTGCCTGCACTCGTACAATGAGAGATGGATCTCTGAGTGCACGTGAATAGACGCTGTGATAATTGTCTTGTTTGAGAGCGAGCAGAGCTTTGAGTGAAGCCACTCTCATCATCCAGTGCGGATGCTCGGAAAAACGGGCAATAAAAGGTGCCGATTTTTTTCCCATGACCTGACCCAGAAGCATGGTGGCCTGCCAGCGGTTCTGCTCCGGAAATTTACTCTCTTTCATGACTTTTATAAGAAGAGGAACAGCCTTCGAACCGTGACGAAGCGAATTCGTCTTGATCATTTTAGATAAACCAGGTGTTTTGTGGTCCATAGCAAACATTTTCTCAAGACGTTCAAGAGATACGACATCTTCCTTAACCAGTTGAACCGTACCACCACGTTTATTATCAAGCAGTCGAATGGCTTCTTTAGATGGGGTGTAAGGAGCCGCTTGGGCGAAAGTCGTCAGGACAAGCAGGGACCCGAGGAACAAATTCATTTTTACCCCAACATTTTTTCAAACTCTGAAAGTAGATCCTCAGGAGTTTTATCTGATTTCGGTTTAGATTCCGTATCCAGTGAAATTTCAGGAGCAGCAGCAATCTCAGTTGCATCTTGAGACTCGGGCTCACTTAAAAATTCTTCAAGGGCCCTATTATCATCACTGGTCACAGTCTCATTCGTATTAATATCTTCGAGGATATCAGCAACGTCCGCGGTTGGAGTCGAAATCGGGTCATCTACGGGAAC
>JACCDH010739730.1_pt1 | contig 13647 bp, 13 predicted proteins | sample 7442481 | NCBI WGS metagenome assembly JACCDH01 (sample SAMN15323433, study PRJNA562643) | freshwater metagenome | isolation source: river surface water | place: USA:Blue River Watershed | collected 2017-08-15
AAAAAATGTTGGATACTAGTATAGAAGGAATGGACGTAATGAATATGAACGCTGCCCCAATGGCCCGCAAATCTCGTAAGAACCGTAGTCGTAAGAACCGCAAGGCAGAACGCAAGTCCCGCCGTGCTTCTCGTCGTGCCTCTCGCCGCATGAACCGCAAGTCCCGTCGTGCTGAACGCAAGTCCCGTCGCGCAAACCGCAAGTCTCGCCGCGCGGAACGCAAGTCCCGTAAGCAAGAAGGTGGCAAGCGTCGCAAGGCGTCTCGCAAGTCCCGCAAAGCCCACCGCAAGGGTCGTAAGGGATCCCGCAAGTCTCGCAAGGGCCGAAAGGGAGCACGCAAGCACTAAACAGTTTGCTCCTAAAACATAATTAAGTAGCAATTATATTCTATTCTATTAATATTGAAGTATACTAATAGAATATGTTCGTTCTATCTGATTTGAGTCATATAGGAGATATTTTAGCCATCCCATTTTTCTTATTATTAATCATATATTTCTATGAAAAACCAAGACGTACACAATTTGAACAAATATTACTCTTTTTTGCGATAAGTGGCTTTGTGTTGGATATTTTATTTACAATATCCTTCTTACGAAGTTGAAGAAGATTCAGTAGAGGTATCTGCATCATCCTCAACAATCTGACAACGAGACACAACAATATCTGGAATTAGTTTTCGTAGATATAAACGACGATGAAGTTCCGTATATCCATACTTCAAAATTCCAGCACGATGTTTGGCAGTACCATAGCCTTTGCAAGAGAGTAAATCATACTTCGCTGCATCAGCAATATTATTGCTACACCAATCAATTACCCACGTATCGTGTGATACTTTTGCAACAATTGAGGCGGCTGCAATGGAAACATACTTGGCATCTCCATCCACAATTGTATGACATTCTTCATTGAGTCTTGAATCATTTAGAGGAAGTGTACCATCAATCAAAACCCGTTTGGGTTGTTCAAGAGTCCCTGCATTTCGTATATAACAATCATCAAGCGCTCGGCGAAAGGCAAGTTGATTGGCACGAGTTGCTCCAAGATTGTCTATTTCTGCGGCTGTAACTATTCCAATGCCATATGCAAGAGCAAGTGCTTTTATTTTCTCGCAGATTTTTTCACGCTTCTTCGGTGCAATCTTTTTACTATCTTGAATCATTGGTACAAGTTCCCGATGATCATCTAACCAAGAATATTCTGGAGGCCAAATGATGGCGGCAGCCATAAGTGGGCCCCAAAGAGGACCACGACCAGCCTCATCTACACCAATTTCAGTACATGAGTCATTTTGAAAACGCAAGGACAACATTTCTATACACGATTCGTATAATTTTCACAAGATTGTAGCATTAGAATCAATTTTTACCTCACCCAGCAGTAGGAAGATATGAAAGGAAATAAACTATTCGTGTTGTTTGGTGTATTTATTCTTGCAGTAGTGATTCATACAATTTATTTTGGCCGAGAATATTTTACAGCCTCACAAACACCTGCACAAACACCTCTCACAAAGGAAAATGTACAAGCACTCGTTGATGAGTTTGTATTGGATTATTATGCAGTCTATCAAAAATTCCAGGATATGAAATCTTCCGATCCACGAATTGTGTATCGTTTGAAGGCGATTGGCAGTGATTTGAATATGATTAATGATCAATATCCTATGATTCGGTTTACAATCCAGACTATCAAGTTTACAGAGTATCCTGCAATTTCATTGGAAGACTTGAAAATCGTAAAGGATTATTTTTCGTATCGTATTGGAACTGGATTTATGGCATCCCCATTAAAACCAGCGGAACTCATTGACTTGGATCAGTTCTCAAATCGCACACGCTCATTTGTATCATTCGTAACAGACAAGGCAAATTTGGCCAGAATTCAGTTGCCAGCAGATTTCCAGCAAACGAGTCAAGCCGTTCTTCAAAATGTTGTAAAGTTAAAGCAAAACTTGATCAATATGAAGCCAGAAGAAATTCCAGTATTGAAAGCAGACTTATATTGGTTTGTGAATGCAATGGCACGAAATAATTTTATTCAAGAGCCGCAGTTGAAGGATGTACCTATTCCAGTTGTGAATACAGTGAATCTCCCTCTTGCAAAGACATCGTTACAGGCTCTTGCGGCAGTGGTTATGCCAACAGTAGCACCAGCATCAGTACAAGCACCAGTACAAGCACCTGCTGTAGCAGGGCCTCTTGCAGAATCAACTGCTACTACTGCAACTGCATCTAGTGCAGCACCTGTAGGATATAAGTTTTCAGAACTTGTTGAAATGTTATTGACATATTCACCAACTCGTCACATAGAACGACAGAATCAACGTCAAGACAAACAACTCACAAGTACAGCCGCTGATTTATTGAATACGCAGTATGCTGCTGCAGGAACAACTGGTACATCTGCTATGACAAGCAATGTATTTATGGAACAAATCCGAGGCGTTGTTCGTGATGAATTGAAGGGTCTTAAAGAAGGACCAAAAGATGCAGTAAATAAAGAATTGGTGAATAGAGCAACAGAAGTTGTTAAGAATGGTTCATGTGGTTCATCGGAATCATCATCAAATTCCCTTACACAAGGAAAATGGTTTCGTACAGCAACGGATGCAAAATGTCCATATGCAAATGGACAACAAATGGCATCCGCATCTGAACCAGTACCACCATTTAATATGAATGATTATATCCGCAAAGACAGTATCCCTTGTTGGGCGTGTACCTTGAAATAAAATGAAAATTAAACTGGGGCTGAATTAGGAATAGGCCCGATATGCACAAAGCCTTGATATTTCTCTTGGCCGTGTTACTAATTTGTTTGGTTGTCTTTGCAAAACCAAACGAAGGCTTTACAACATTAATGGGTATGAAGGTGACTGATATGAATGAAGGTACACCGTCCGCTCTTTATACGACTCTACCAATCAAAGAACCAAAAACCGTTGCAATTGCAGAAGCAGGTGTTGGAAATATCCAACCGAGTCCACCCCCTGCTTCTGATTTACCAAGTGCACCCTATAGCCAACGATCCAAAGAAACACCCAATCCGTATCGTGATCCATCCTTAGAACCTGCCAAGTATATTCGTATTTTGGGAGTCAAGGAAGATTTGCAAGCATTCTTTGGATTTCAAGCATTTATGTTGGAAGATCGTGCAGATCCTTCTATTCAGATTCCTTTGACACGAGCACGTGCTGATATGAAGGAACTCATTGATGTACAAAGTGTAATGGAACGCAATCCCGGTCTCCAGAGCCGTATTACACAAAAACAGTTGGATGATATTCAATCCAATCTTCGCTATTTACGTGAAATTTTGCACGATTTGGAAAGTTCTGGAGCAATTCAGCCAACTGCATTGGAAGGCTTTGAAGATAGTTCCATGTCTCAAATGGTTGCGACACCATCGGATGTCCATCTAGGAAATGCAGCACCAGTTCTAACAGATGATGGAACAGGTCCACGTGCAACTCTCAAACAATTGCAGGAATTTCAGTTCAAGATTGTTGTAGAAATTAAACGTTTGGAGGCATCTGGAACATCCGATCCAGTTATTATCGGTCGTTTGAATACACTCAACCGAATTAAAGATGATGTTGATCAAGTGATTACACAGTTGCAAAATGGATCATTGACTCCAGAAACAGTTCCTATTTATCAGTCTGATATTGAAAAGGCACTTCCAGTTCTTGGAAAACCGAGCGATCCTCTTCCACAACTCTTACATGAAACAGGATTACCACCCGCAGTTGCAAGTCTATTTCCTGGTGGACTGTCCCCTAAAGATACAGAGCAAGCCCAACAAATTAATAATATTGTAAAGGGCTATATGAAAAACTTGTTTGAAGGTGCGTCGTGGGGATTGAATTTGATGTTTAAATATGACAATCCAAACGTATTGAAATTGAAAAAGCAAGCGGCTGAAGCGGAAGCCGCTGGAAGACAAGTGGGTACAGGCTTACCAGGTGTTGCGGCAGAAGCATCACATGTGGTAGGTGTAGATCCATCTGCAAAAATAGTCGCACCCGCTATTGCAAATCAATTGCCAACCGATGCAGGATATGATTCTGGACTTCCTGGTACATCCGAGTCAAGAATGTTGCCAGAACCCAAATCTGGACATTTGGACTGGAAAGCACGCAGTCAACAAATCAAAGAACAAGTGCGTCGCCGTGGACTAGACCCGAAGGATTTTGGTGCTCTCCCAGACAATGCAGTTGTGAGTAAAGACTTTAGTTGGCGTGGATATACACAAATGATGTGTATGCGTCTCAATACAACTCTTGACCCCGGTCTTGCAATAACTGTTGGATGCCCTCCACAGAATTGGTCTGGATGGAAGGATTAATTCTCTTTTCGCAGATGTGAAATCTGTTGGGATTCTAATAGAGAGTGTCAGAGATGACCAAGCCAGTCAATGTAATCGTACCAGGATTTACATTATTATTGGGTGTTCTTTTGGGCATCTTATTGAATCGCGCCTTTATGAAACGCCGTGAAGGATTTGAATCCACACGTCCTGAATGCAATGCATGTGGTCAAGTGAGTCCATGCAAATGCCCGAGTCCTCGGCCCATTTGCCCACCTTGCCCACCTTGCCGTGAACCAGATATGAGTAAATATGTATTAAAATCTACAGTTCCTCCATGCCCCGCAATGCCAGATTTGAGTAAATATATGTTGAAGACGGAATGTCCTCCAGTTCCTGACTTGTCTAATTATGTCTTGAAGAGTTCTGTACCGAAACAAATGCCCGTAATTCTTGACTGTTCCAAATGCAACAAACCGTCTGGTGAATGCCCCCCATGCCCTCGCCCTCGTTGCCCAGAAGTCAAGTGCCCTGAACCTACCAAGTGCCCACCACCAGCGCCCTGTCCTAGACAAGTCTGCCCACCAACTGTTGTGAAGTGCAAGGCAGAAGATGCTCCTATCCAGCAAGTGCGCCCCTACTTGGCACCCTTGTCGGTTACTGGATTCGGTATGGGTTAATTTATTATAATAGTAATACATAATTTTAAATTTATTTATTAAATATATTTATTATTTATTAAATATATTTAAAATATATAAAATTGAAATAAATAATTTTGTCAAAAAAAATTACAAGTTTTATGTAAATGGGTAAACTTACAGATGAACAACGTTTAGAAATATTTATGAAAAATGTTGATAAAAATGGATCAATTATAAGACCAGAACTTGGTAATTGTTGGGAATGGTCTGGTTTAAAAAAAGAGGGATATGGAATATATAGTAAAATAAGTGCACATAGATTTTCGTATATGATGCATAAAGATAAAAATATTGATAATTTTGTTGTTATGCATATATGTGATAATCGTGCTTGTGTAAATCCAGATCATTTACAAATAGGAACAATCTATGATAATATTAAAGATAAAGTTAGTAAGAATAGAACAAATAAAGGTATAAAAAATCCTTATATAATTCATAATAAGTTTACAGATGATATAGTTAATGAAATTAAAGCATTAAAGGATAAAAATATTAATATAAATGAAATTATATTAAAATATAATATTAGTATATCGCATATTAATGCAATTTGGAAAGGTAAAACACGAATAAATTCAGATGATAAATTAAGTGAAAAAGAATTATTCTTTAAAAGAGCTGTTATTAATAAACAAATACTTCATGAAAGTTTAGGGGAATGTTGGGAAACTAAGCGAGATAGGCAAATTATTTCATTTCATAATAAAATGAAACTAAGTCATAGAGTTGCCTATTATTTAGAATATGGAGAAATACCCGATGGAAAATATATTAGACATAAGTGTGATAATTCTAAATGTATAAATCCAAACCATTTAGAAGTTGGAACCCATCAAGATAATATGAATGATAGAACAATTAGAAATAGAACATGTCAAGGAGTAAATCATCATGCTTCAAAACTTACTCCCGAAAGTGTTAAAGAAATTAGAAAATTATATCCTGAAAAAACCATAACTGAAATAAGTAAACTATTTGGAATATCAATAACAACCACATCTCGTATAATAAATAATATAAGTTGGAAACATGTAGACTAGAATATATTTATAATAAACACTTTCACAAGTATCAATAGTAAGATGCCCTTTCTTGCGTCAGTAGAGGGCACATTTGGATACGGCAGACCAACACAACAAACCATACAACCAACATCAAATACTAATTTACTAATTTGGCTAGATGCCGCCAATAATTCATCTTATTCTGGCTCAGGATCTGTGTGGACAAACTTGATTACAGGACAGACGACCTATAATTTTGGCTTATGTAATTCCCCAACATCCTCTAATGTAGTCTATAATGGAACGACCAATCGTAGTATATCTTTTAATGGTACAACCCAATATGCGACACCAAATGCGAGTCTCCTGTCTGCAGTGCAAGTAAATAACTGGCAAGAGACACGAGAATACTGGGCCTACTGGCGTGGCACACCAGGTGGTTTAACAATGGAATCTGGTACAATTAATCCTGATACATCTTGGTATGACGCACAAGCGGCAATGTCAAATGCCTTCCTCACATATTCAGTGTGGCAAGGAGGCCCTATGACACCGTATATAGTATATTCAAATCTAACATCTAATGCTTGGAATCATATTGTATGGCAGCATAATAAGGCTACGAATACACTTTTAGCATATGTAAATGGAGTTCAAACGTATTCCAATAATACGGTTGCCAGAACAACACCCGATTCCGCTTCGTCACAATTCTATACAATTCTTTGTGCAGGAACTGCTACAAATTTCGGATATGGTAGTGCATCGTATTGGAGCGGAGCACTTGGTGTATATCGTTGGTATAATATAATTTTAACCGCTGCACAGATTCAGTCTAATTATAATGCAGAGCGAGTGCGTTTTGGACGATAAAAGTAGGAATATGGATACCCGTTTCTGGGGACCATCAGGATGGAGATTGCTACATTTACTAGCAGCCTCGGCCAATTGTACAAACAATATTCAATTTTGGAAAAGTCTTCCATTTGTATTACCATGTAAATTTTGTCGTGTGAGTTTGAGTGAATATTACAAACAATATCCAATTCCCAAGGATGCAAAGGAATTTCCAAAATGGATCTATACAATCCATAATTGTGTCAATGAAAAACTTCGCAAACAAGGGCAGACAGTTGCACCCGATCCACCATTCATAGAGGTATACAAGCGATACAAGGATATGTATGAACAAGGATGTACACTGACTTTTTTTCCTGGATGGGATTTCTTGTTCTGTATTGCTGACAATCACCCAGATGCAAGTCCATCAGTACCTATGCCCGATGCCCCCAAACAAATGCCAACAAGTCTTACCGAACGAAATCGCTGGAATTGTTTGACGGCCAAGGAGCGGAAGCAAGTACTCAAACAATTTTGGCGTGCAATTCCTGATGTACTTCCATTTGATGAATGGCGTACATCCTGGAATAAACATGCAGGACCAGTGTCCAAAGCAATCGCCAATCGCCGCTCGGCAATTGCATGGCTTTGGAAGATTCGCTGTGGAATGGATCACGATTTACAACAAATCGGTGAGAAGGATTTTTATGGGTTGTGCAAAACCTTGAAGGAGCATCGCAGTGGTTGTTCAACAAGTACACGTGCGAAAACGTGTCGTGCCGTCAAAGGAGGGGCAAGGAAAACCCGTCGCCACAAACAGAGATGATGGACTGGTCCTTCACGCAAAAATTACTGTTACTTGTTTTGATTGGAATGTGTATCCATTATTTAATACTCGTCGGCGTTGATCGCTTGTCTGGATACAAATCGCCAAATATACAAGAAGGGTTTGAAGGCGGATCTCCTTCTTCAGATTCCTCCGTCTATACTTGGCTAACCGATCCACAATTAATCTATGACGAATTCTATGCAGGTGTATATGATCAATTATCACAACAACAAGATCGTAATAAGGCAAAAGTTGCACTCTTATCAAATATGTGGAAAAAAGATGGATCTGACCCGAAGGAATGGTCTGTATTGGATGCAGGATGTGGAACGGGGCACGCTGTAACTGGATTTGCAAAGATTGGCGCAGGGCGTGTGGTTGGAATGGATATGTCTCCTGCAATGTTGCGACAAGCGGAACAAACGATCAAGCAAGATAAATTGACGGAGGAACAGACACAAGTGATACGATGGCGGCAAGATACAGTTGTCAATCCGTCGGCGTGTGCAGCGGGTGAGTTTACACACGCCATCTGTTTTTATTTCACCCTGTATTATTTGAAGGATCAAGAGGAATTTTTCCGCCATATGAACTTGTGGACAAAACCAGGGGGAAAATTTGCAGTAGAGGTTGTAAATAAGTACAAGTTTGACCCTGTATTAGAATCTGCCAGCCCTTTTTTAGGATTCAGTGTGCAAAAATACAGCAAAGAACGTGTGATGAAAAGCAGCGTGACATTTGACAAGTTTGTCTATCAAGCAGAATTCTCATTGACAGCCGATCCAAAAGCAGAATTCTACGAGACCTTTCGCTTTAAGAATGGTCACGTGCGTAGACAAAAACACGAGTTTTTGATGCCAACAATTGAACAAATTGTTCAAATGGGCAAACGTGCAGGTTGGAAATATGTTGGATACCAAGATTTAAATCCAATTGGATTTGAATATGGATATATTTTAATGTTTGAAAAATAATGAAAACATAGACCCATACAACCAAGCGCCTATCCATCCATATTTGCATAGAGACGTGTCCATTCTCTTGCCTTTGTATCAAATGCAAGACGATTAGTCATATAGAGATTTGCAGCCTCTGCAACAAGAGGATCTTTTGGATTTGGATCAGTAAGGAGACTACAGATACTCAGGAGAACTTTACTGACCGTAAGAGCGGGTGACCATTGATCTTTCAGAATATCTAGACAAATACTTCCATTGGGGTGAATATTGGGATGATAGATTCGTGTCGTAAAGACAACCTTGGGGGGTTTAAACGGATAATCTGTTCCAAAATGGATTTCAAGATTGAAGATACCACCTTCATATGGGCATCCAGTCGGACCAACTATAACTGCGTCCCAGATGAAGAGATTGTCACCACGAGGACCTGCACTGCAGTTTTCAGGAGCATCCTTTTGAATGTCTTGTTGTTCTTTTGTGATTCGGCGTGTAGACATGTTTGTAGACTGATTGATTGTACAATTCATTCTTACAATTGAATCGTCAATTTTTTATGAAAGGGAGTAATCGCCGTTGATCAGGGACATAAGAAAGATTTGTGTAGAATATGTTAGGGCATGTCCACATCATCACCCATTGGTTTGTTGAATGTATTTGAACCCGGACTGATCCGTGGAGCAGCAAAGTTGGCGTTTGCTCCTCATAAACGCTATTTTTATGTGGAACATCCCATTGAAGGTTGGCGCGTCTATCTCCGTGCAGCATGTTTTCTTCATGAAGCAAACAAGCCTTTTGAAGCAAGTCGTTTTCTTGTTGTAAAACGAAAAGATGCTAATCCGACAACAAAGGCATGGGAACCGCCAAAAGGACAAATGGAAGGCAAAGATGCAAAACCTGATGGAGCACCTTTAATTGAATTGATGGCTGAAAATGTTCGCCGTGAAGTATCTGAAGAATCAAAAATTCAGTCAATCCATCATTTACGATATACAGGTCTTGTTGTACAAAGTCGTGAACCTGATTATCCAGCCAATCACTTTTTCCAGTATCATTTATTTCAGGCGGTTGTAAATGAAAATGATATTCAACACGCTCAAGAAGAATTTCAATGGCTTCGTGATCATCCAGCCGCATTTGAAAAACTTCGCGCCGATAAGCGTGAAAAGGATGATTTTACGTGGTATGATCCCAAACAGACCCGTTTAATGGGTCGTTGGTCGCCATCCATTGTCGCCTTGTATTTACAAAACGTGACAAAACTATAGACTGTTATATATACTATTTGAAATATATGGAATAGGTCATAATTATTACAATTAGCCCAACCAAAATCAACACAAATTCAATAGGAAATCGTTGCGGTTGTTTTGGAGATAGTAGTAGAAACGTAACATGTTTTCTACACAATGGACATTGGTGTTCTTCATACATTTGTATCCATGTTTGAATACATTTCGTATGAAATGTGATTGCGCACTGACAACCATCTTTTGTGATGAAATGGTCGTCAGGGAGAATTTGCTCAAGACAAAACATACAGAACGGGCATGTAACAGATAATGGTGATTGAATCACTATAGTTTGATGTTCACTTGACATTTTAGGTGTACTTTTTATACGTTTAACTATATCTTATCAATTTTTATACCGACGACTTTTGGAAGTTGTGTAATGAGCGTTTGTTTGTACACTTGATGGTAATCATATGTGCAATTATGTGCCTCATTGTTACGATGTTCACCACAGTAATTTCCACCGCATTTGCACGTAAACATCACGAGGCCTAGGCGTTTGTTACAACAGCCACACCGATTCTTTTTTTGGGATGCAGCAGACGAAGTCGGTGTGCTAAGTTGAGTGAGGATGTCAACAGACATGATAGTTTCTACTGTTTGTCTTGTGTGGTTATTGTGTCAATTTTATCGTATGTATAATAGATATGAATAATAATTTACCGAATCATAACTTGGGGGCGATTCAGGTGAATAATGACCGGAATAATAGGCGGAATAATACTATACCGAATCCAGTACCCGAACGAACTCCAGAAGAATTAAAGAGTATTCTAGAGACTCCACGAAAGAGTGATTTTGTATCAATTCCAAGTACAGTAGACCGAGTCAAACAACTTTTATCTAAACCATTAAACGAATTATTAATCAAATATAATGCAATTGTCTCCGGTAGTTTTATATTATATTCAATTGGTCTTATTTCAAATGCAAATGATATGGATATTTATGTCAATTGTAAAAATCTTATGAATTTTCGTAACGAATTGATGAATCTTATTCAGCGTGTTAGGGGGAATATAAGGAGTTTTAGTGAATATACTTCATCCACATATTGTGTATCCTTTTTACGAAAAAATGGAATTCGTTCTGTCCAATCGTTTACTGTATTATTTCCGAATGGTGAGTATCAAGGGTTTGATATTATGGGTATTCGGAATAAAATAAAGCCAATTGATGTAGTTCAAAATTTTGATTTAACATTTTGCCAAGTGTGGTATGATGGGCGAATGGTTTATGCGACACACCCTGCCCATGTATTTGCTAAAGTGGGATATTTACAAAAAGAATATATTCCAATCTTTTTACAAGGTAATAAATTTTTACAAACTCGTATTGAAAAATATAAGAATCGTGGATTTATAACTGTGTTAGAACCAAAAGGATTAGAAATGACAATACTTAATAATACTCATGTTTTATGTACAAAACCTGATAAACAACTCAAGATTAAATTGGACGGAAAAAATGTGTCTGTAGCAAATGATTGGGCATTTCGTGCGCTTCTTGAGTATATCATGACAGGAAAATATACTATCAAAACGTTCAAAGGCAAGAGTATGTCCGAAAGGTTTAATAAAAAATATACGAGACAATATCATAATCTATATATTGATGGGTATGATAGTGAAGATTATGATCCTCCAAACTATACAAATCTTTTTGGGGTAGCAAAAGAAAAGGCTGTAACAATTGATCCTACTCTTACCGACAATACACCTGAAGAATGTTTCTATCATCTTGCGAGTCGTCTCGTTGAAATTATGTTGTCACCTTCTATCCATAAAAATCCATATGTAAACGAAATTATGGGTGGAAATGATGAATACCAAACCTATGCAAATAGTTTGACAGATTTATCAAATGAATATAGCACAATTCACAATTGGCTTCCTTATGTTCGTGCCTTACAAACATTTACAAAACGAGATGGAGAAGATTTTGCGGGAGGAGAGGGTCAACTCTATGATTTCCATAATCATCCTCTTGAAGCTGGAATTACAAAAGAAACATTAGAAGGATATCTTCGTGAAAAATTAGAAAGTCATGTCATAAAAAATCCAAACGAAATTCCATGTTTCTGGCAACATAGTGGTTGTACCCAACAATTGACACTGGATCAACTCCGTCCAGTTATTTCGAATGAGTTAGTAAAGACACTTGAAGAATTGGTTGAAAACACTATCCATCCATCTATATTTAATAGTACTGTTACAAGAGGTCAAACATTTTTAACAAATATAAAAACAACTGATCCTATGTTTGGAGATATATATCATAAGGCTATTTGTCCATTTTGTTTGGTTGATGTAGATCGTAATGAAGGATGTGCGTATATGAATCATGGAACATATGAGATGATTCAAACAATAGAATATGATTTAGACAATGGAATGCATACACGTATTCAATTTAAAACACCAGGATGTAGTTCAAATGAAATTGTAGACATTGTACGTGATAAATATGTTCAAGCAATTGATACATTGATAACGAATGGCACGTTAGAAGTGTATGAACAAGCAAAATTGGAATTTTGTGTAGAATGTGGTCGCCCTTGTGTTAATCATCAACATTTTACAGTATTTGAAGAAGGTGATGAACCTGGAATTGAACCATATAGTAAGACAACTCCAAGTGGTGTACCAGATTATGGAGCATGTGATGGTGGAGGCCGTGCGGAGTTGTTTGCACGTATAGTAGCAATTCGTAAGGTTTTACGTGAATATACTGGAACGGATAAGAAGGAGTTACGACGTCTTTGTGCTGTCGCAGCAGATGCTGCTCCTCGTGATGCCGCATTAATGGCAAAAGGTGCTGCAATTCTAGCAGTAGAACCTCCTACAAATCGTGCGTGGGGAAATATAACTCCAGTAAATCGTTTTAATACAAATGCGAATCATAATAATGAAAACACGGAATATAAGGAGGATGATGAATCAAATAACAATAATTTGAGTAGTATTGCCTCTAATGGTTCGGTCAATACAGTGAATACAAATATGAGTGAAAATGATCAAATAATTATAGCAGAACATGTAGGAGAAGAATTACAAACAATAATGGATACATATGATGAATTAATTATAGGTTTATTAGTTGAGTTGGACGAAAATTTACATTCAAGAGAATACTATTTGGAAAAAATTCAACAATATGAATATGAAATAGACGGGGCATTAAATGGACTCCTTCAGGTTCCAAACTTGACTGAACAAGACAGAAATACTATACAAGATTATACGAATTCTGTAGAAAATCAGTTTTCTACATTAAGAAGTAGAGTAGATATCCAATTTCCAGCAAATCAAGCGAATGATAGTAATTCCAATAATGAAAATCAACAAGGGGGAAAGCGTACACGAAAACGACGAGGAAATCATAAACATGTCGCCTCCAGACATTACAGACATCACACCCATAAACAAAAACGATCCAAGTAATGGCCTAAGTCGTCACAACAACTAACTAAACAAGTATGAGCGGGCATTTCTTTGCTCACGCACCAGTCATTTCCTGGATGACTTGGATGAAACGACGCATCTGGTCATCCGAACATCAAGAACCACACCCTCTTGCAACAGAATTATTACAGCAACAAATACAGTCGCCGACTGGAATCCAGCCAGTCATCTGCACAGAACAACATGCTCTAGAATACAGCCAATTTTTACAGCAGTTTTTTTACGAATCCAGCAATCC
>JACCDH010798210.1_pt1 | contig 13645 bp, 13 predicted proteins | sample 7442481 | NCBI WGS metagenome assembly JACCDH01 (sample SAMN15323433, study PRJNA562643) | freshwater metagenome | isolation source: river surface water | place: USA:Blue River Watershed | collected 2017-08-15
CACAACTGGGACGAGCTGCGCCGCTTCATGTGGGACTACGTGGGCATTGTGCGCACCACCAAACGGCTGGAACGCGCCGCGCACCGCATTGCGCTGCTGCAAAAAGAAATTCAAGAGTTTTACGCCCAGTTCCACGTCACCCGCGACCTGCTGGAGCTGCGCAACCTGGTGCAGGTGGCCGACCTGATCGTGCGCTCGGCGCTGCAGCGCCGCGAAAGCCGGGGCCTGCACTACAGCCGCGACTTTCCCCAGACCGACGCCGTGGCCCGCCCCACCGTGCTGACCCCGCCGCGCTGACCCTTCCGTCCGCGCACGCCCTCCGCCTTCCCGCCACCGGCCCCCGCCGTTTCAAAAGGAGCCCCCGCCATGTTTCGCACCCTGTTGAAATCCAAAATCCACCGCGCCACCGTGACCCAGTGCGAGCTGCACTACGAGGGGTCTTGCGCCATTGACGAAGACCTGCTGGACGCCGCCAACCTGTGCGAGAACGAGCAGGTCCACATCTGGAACGTCAACAACGGCGAGCGCTTTGTGACCTACGCCATCAAAGGCCAGCGCGGCAGCGGCATGGTGTCGGTCAACGGCTCGGCGGCCCGGCGCGCCGCCGTGGGCGACCTGCTCATCATTGCCGCCTTTGCCCAGGTGCACGAAGACCATGTGCCCCGCCACCAGCCGCAACTGGTGTTTGTGGACGCCGCCAACCGCCAGACCGAGCTGCGCCACGCGGTGCCCACCCAGCCCGCGCCCTGAAACGGCGGACTGAACGCAAACCGCCAGCAGCCCGTGGCGCAGCGGTGGCCCCGCCCAGGGCTCAGCGCACGCCCTGTTCGTCGGCCAGTTGGCGCAGGGGCCGGTCGTCGTACACCCAAAGGCCCCAGCGGGCGGGAATGACGGTCAGGCTGGCCTCGCTGCCGTCGCGAATCCAGGCCAGTCGGCTGTGCTCGCCGGGCAGCTCGATCACCGGCCACGCCCGGGGTGCGTCCGCAGCGGCCGTGGGCATGGGGGCCATCAACGGCAAGGCCTGCCCCTGTTCCAGCCGGTAGCGCACGGTTTCGGCCCGGTCGCTGCGGCCCCAGTGGCCCGCATGCACCAGCCAGGGCTCGGCCATGAACGCCACCGCCGCCACCCAAAGGACGGCCACCACCCCGGCGGCGGTGCGGTTCAGCGGTTCGGGAGCGGTCGGGGCAACCGATTGGCGAAGGCGCCGTTGGCGCCAGGCCGCCAAAGCCAAGGCTGCCACCAGCAAACTGCCCAGGGCCAGGACCATGCGGACCACCCAGCCCGGTGCGGCGTGCAAATGCAGGTGGGGCTGCGCCACCATCGCCACAAAGCCCCCCACAAACACCAGCAGCGTCGCGCCAAAAAGCACCAGCACCTCGGGCTGGCGGTTCAGGTCGTGGGGGCCTGCTGCCGCTTGTCCTCGAACCCACACCAAACGGTGGCCGTGCGCGGCCCCCATGCGGTTGAGCGCCTGAATGGCGGGCAGGGCCTCAAAGGCTTGGGCGACTTGTGTCTGTGCCTTGTCCCTCAGCCACGGGTTGCTGATGTCCAGCAGCCACTTCGAAGGTGGGCATTTCATTCGCGGCCTTGGAGGGTCTGCCGGCCTGAACCAAAAAGCTGGGCGGAGGGTTTTCTTCCAGCCCTTGTGGCCGGTCAGTACCACCTCCACCAGGGTGAGGCCGTTGAGGGGCGGCTGGTCGAGACGCTGGCGCACGGTGACCGATTGCACGTCGGCCCAGCGCACGGACCAGGACTGCGCAAACAAATGGTGCAGACCCAGCGGCAAGCGGTGAACCTGGCGAATGTCCTGGGCTGAAATGTGCAGCCGGAAGTCTCGGGGCCACAACCACTGAATCACCAGCACCGGCAGCCAAACCAGTGGGAACAGCCACCGGTCCCAGGTCCACAAATCGGCGCGCTCGCGGGCATGGGCCCAGATGCGGGGGGCGTCGTGCCAGCTCAAGCCAGGAAAGATGCGATGCACCGACCACGCCAGGTACGCCACCAGCGCCGCCACGGCCAGTCCCACCAGCACGCGGCTGGCCTTGGCGCCCAACCAGGGCTTGTGGTGGCGATGGTGCGGGCGAAACACCAACTCGACCGGCGCGTCGGTGACGGGGTCTGCCGCGACGGTGGGACCAATGGCTGGAGGAACGGCCGGGGCATTGCCAAGGGCCGAGGAATCAGGTCGGGTCATGGGGATGCACTGGGTCATGGGGGTGCGCTGGGTTGTGGGGATGGGCGTTGCCAGCCCCCCGCCAGCCGCGCCGGCAACCAGCCGCGCAGGCTGTTGATGAAGACCCAGGCGCTGACGCGGGGCACATCGGCCAGGGTGATGCGCTGCTCCACCACCCGCCCTTCTTGCAGGGCCACCGCCCGCCCAATGCCGGGGAGCAGACCGCAACACAGGGGCGGGGTGACCCAGCGGCCGTCCAGCCACGCGGCCACGTTGCCCCGGGTGCATTCGGTGACTTCGCCTTGCGGGTTGAACAGCAGGGTGTCGAACACCGCCGGGTCGGTGGGGCTGAAGGCGTCGTAATGCGCGCGCCAGGTGGTTTTGTGGGCCACCCAGTCGGTGTGGGCCTCGGCCAATGGGCGCTGGGCCAGTTGCAGGTGCAGGGGCTGCGCCTCGGTGGCCACGGTGGGCGGCAGGGCAAAGGCTTGGGCCTGAAACCACGGCCCTGGCGTTTCGAGCAGGTCGAGCGGCTGGGGGGCATTTTCCGTTTGAGCCGTTTGAGCCGTTGGCGGGGCGGGTGTCGTCGGGGCCGATAGCGCGGGGTGCATCAGCAACCGCACGCGCCAGGCTCCCGTGGGGTGCGCGGCTTGCACCTGGGCCAGTGCCGCTTGGGCCCGGTCTGCGTCCCAGTGCCAGCCAAAGTGGGCGGCGCTGGCGGCCATGCGGGCCAGGTGCAAGGAGGCATGGCGCAGCTGGCCGTCCACCAGGGCCAGGGTCTCCAGCAGCTCAAACCGGGGGTTGGCCCGGTGCAAAAAGGCTTGTTTGTGGCGCCATTCGGCCCATTCGGCATCGGGCTGGGCGTCAAAGGTGATGCCACTGCCCACCCCCACCACGGCGGTTGCAGGCCGCGTGGGCGTGGCGGGGCGCAGCACCACGGTGCGAATGGGCACATTGAACCGCACCGCCCCACCCGGTGCCATGACGCCCACCGCCCCGCAGTAAATGCCGCGCGGCGTGGGCTCCAGGGCGACGATGTGCTTCATGGCCTGCGCTTTGGGCGCCCCGGTGACGGAGCCACAGGGAAACAGCGCGGCAAACACGTCGGACAAGCGGGTGCCGGGCCGGGTGGTGGCGGTGACGTCGGAAGTCATTTGCCAGACCGTGGGCAACGCCTGGGTGTGGAACAGCCGGGGCACGCGCACGCTGTGGGGCTGGGCAATGCGCGAGACGTCGTTGCGCAGCAGGTCCACGATCATCACGTTCTCGGCCTGCTCTTTGGGCGTGGTGCGCAGGTGGTGGGCCAAGGCGGCATCGGCCTCGGGCGTGGGGCCACGGGGGGCAGTGCCCTTCATGGGGCGGGTGAGCAGGTGCTGGCCGTCCCAGGCAAAAAACAGCTCGGGCGAGACGGACAACACCGTGTCGTCCCCCGCCCGGTAGCAGGCGGCATAGCCGCCGGGCTGGGCGGCTTGCAAAGCGGCAAACAGGCGGTGGTGGTCGGCATCGCTCAGCGCGTGCTGGGCCCGCAGCCGGGTGGTGAGGTTGACTTGGTAGCACTCGCCGTCGGCAATGGCCCGGTGCAAATGGGCCATGGCGGCGTCGAACGCGGCCCGTGAACCATCGGCCACCCAATGCAAGGGGGCGTGGGTGGCTTCAGCCTGGGCGGCAGGACCCGCATTCACCGGGCTGGCCGGGTGGGCCGTTTGGGCGGTGTCGGCCGGATGCGCCGGATAAGCCGCAAACCAGGCCAAGGGCCCGTCAGACGCGGGGTGGGGGTGGGTGGTCAGCGCGGCGTCAAAGGCCGCAGCGGCCTCGTACCGCACATGGCCCACGCACCAGGCACCGGCCTGGGCGGCGGCATGGGCGGCGTCCAGCACGGCGCGCACCTCGTGCGGCTGGTGCGCCTGCCACACCTGCTGTGGGGGGGTGTCCCAGGCCAGGGTCCAGCGGTCACCCGCTGCAACGCCCGCCGGAAGGCCCGCTGCACCAAGCCCGTCCGCGGCGTTCAGGCCCATGGGGGCCTGGGGATCGGCAAAGTCGATGCGGGTGGCGAATGCGGCCACAGGGGCCACACCCGCCAAGGGGCGGGGTGCGTTCACACCGCCCCCAGGTGGGGCACCAAATGCGGCACCAAGCCGTCCAGGGCTCGTCCGGCCTTTTTGGCGGCGGTGAAGGCCAGCATGCGGTCGATGGGTTGGCGGGCGCGGGGAATGAGGCTGGGGGGCACGGTCACTGTGTTGCCGCCGGTTTGCAGCACATGGGCCAATGCGGCCAGGCCGTTCATGGCCATCCAGGGGCAATGGGCGCAGCTTTTGCAGGTGGCGCTGTTGCCGGCGGTGGGCGCCTCGATGAAGGTTTTGCCCGGGTTTTGCTGGCGCAGGCTGTGCATCATGCCGTTGTCGGTGGCGACGATGAAGGTGGTGGCGTCCAGGGTTTTGGCCGCGTTCAAAATGGCGCTGGTGGAGCCCACGGCGTCGGCCAGGGCCACCACGTCGGCCGGGCTTTCGGGGTGCACCAACACCTTGGCACCGGGGTGCTGGGCTTTGAGGGCTTGCAACTCCAGCGCTTTGAATTCGTCGTGAACGATGCAGCTGCCGTTCCACATCAGCATGTCGGCCCCGGTTTCGCGCTGAATGTACGCACCCAAATGGCGGTCTGGGCCCCAGATCAGCCGATGGCCTTTGGCCTTGAGCTCGGCCACGATGTCCAGGGCGCAGCTGCTGGTCACCACCCAGTCGGCCCGGGCTTTGACGGCGGCGCTGGTGTTGGCGTACACCACCACGGTGCGGTCGGGGTGCTGGTCGCAAAAGGCGCTGAAGGCGTCCACCGGGCAACCCAAATCGAGAGAGCAGGTGGCGTCCAGCTCGGGCATGAGCACGGTTTTTTCAGGGCTGAGGATTTTGGCCGTCTCGCCCATGAAGCGCACGCCCGCCACCACCAGGGTTTGGGCGGCATGGTCGCGGCCAAAACGGGCCATTTCCAGGCTGTCGGAGACGATGCCGCCAGTCTCCAGCGCCAGGTCTTGCAGGTCGGGGGGCACGTAGTAGTGCGACACCAGCACCGCCTGCCGTTGCACCAGCAGGGCTTTGATGCGGTCTTTCAGCACCAGTCGCTCGGCCGCGGTGGGCTCTGGCGGCACCTGGGCCCAGGCGGAGCCGGTGTCACAGGTGGCGGCCAACGCGGCACCCTGCACCACCGGGCGGTCGAACGCCACGCGGAAACGGGAGCCGCTGGCGGTGGAGGCGTTTTCAACGTTCATAGCAAACTTTCTATATCTATCGTGCGCCAAGGCCATTTTTTATTCAAAAAACCACTCACACCCCGGCAAAGCGCATGGAATAGTCGGTGGCGGTCACGTCCTTGGTCAGGCTGCCGATGGAGATGCGGTCCACGCCGGTTTCGGCCAGGGCGCGCACGGTCTGCAGCGTGACACCGCCGGACACCTCCAGCACCGCCCGCCCGGCGTTCAGCCGCACGGCCTCGCGCAGGGTGTCCAGGTCCATGTTGTCCAGCAGCACCATGCGGGCGCCGTGGGCCAGGGCGTCTTCCAGCTGGTCCAGCCGCTCCACCTCAATTTGCACAAACCGGGCTTGGGGCGCCTGCTGCGCCGCAGCGGCCAGCACGGCGGCGACGCCCCCGGCGGCGGCAATGTGGTTTTCCTTGATCAGGATGGCGTCGTACAAGCCCATGCGATGGTTCTGCCCCCCGCCCACGGCCACGGCGTACTTTTGGGCCACGCGCAGGCCCGGCAGGGTTTTGCGGGTGTCCACAATGCGGGCGCGGGTGCCGGCCACTGCCGCCACAAACTGCGCCGTTCGGCTGGCCACGCCGCTGAGCAACTGCAAAAAGTTCAGGGCGCTGCGCTCCGCCGTCAACACGGCGGGGGCGGGGCCGCTCAGGGTGAACACCACCTGGTCGGGCGCGCAGCGCTCGCCCTCCTGCACCTGCCACTGCAGGCGCGCACCGGGCACCACCCGGGCCACCACGGCGTCCACCCAGGGGCGGCCGCACACCACGGCCGCCTCCCGCGCCAGCACGCGGGCCTGCGCGTCGCGCTGGGGGTCCACCAAGGCGGCGGTCAGGTCGCCACTGCCCACGTCCTCTTGCAGGGCTCGGTCCACATCGGCCGCAACGGCGGCGCGCAGCACGGTGGGGGCTATGCCGGCAGCAGCGGCGGGAAACGTCGAAAACGCATCGGTCATGGAGAGGGTCCAGGCAGGGCAAACGGCAGGCCGCCGCTTGAAAAAATCGTCACTGAAAACGCGCATCCGCCAAGGCAAAAGGGCCTTGGCGAATCGACTAGACTCGCGATTTTCGGTCAATTCCCTCCGGTCGCCCGCCACACGCTGGGCCCGGAGCCCCCATCGGAACGCCCCATGAGCGAGCACGCCCCCAACCGCGCCACGGGCGCCGCCCTGTCCCCAACCAGCGCCGCAGCGGGCGCCACCATGGCCACGCCTTACGGCACGCTGCCCAACGCCTCCCCCATGCCGCAGCGGCGCCCCATCAGCCTGCCGCGCTTGCAGGAAATGCGCGACCGGGGCGAAAAAATCACCATGCTCACCGCTTACGACGCCACATTTGCGGCCGTGGCGGACGCTGCGGGCGTGGAATGCATCCTCATCGGCGACTCGCTGGGCATGGTGTGCCAGGGCCTGGCCAGCACCGTGGGCGTCACGCTGGAGACCATGTGCTACCACACCGAAAGCGTGGTGCGCGGCCTGCGCCGGGTGCAGGGCACGGCGTGGGTGATTGGCGACCTGCCGTTTGGCAGCTACCAGGAAAGCAAAGAACAAGCGCTGCGCAGCGCCACGGCTTTGATGCAGGCGGGTGCCCACATGGTCAAGCTGGAGGGCGGCGGCTGGACCACCGAGACCGTGCGGTTTCTGGTGGAACGCGGCATTCCCGTGTGCGCCCATTTGGGCCTGACGCCCCAAACCGTGCACGCGCTGGGCGGCTACCGGGTGCAGGGCCGGGGCGAACAAGCCCAGACCCTGCGCCACCAGGCCCTGGCCCTGCAAGACGCCGGGGCCACCATGCTGGTGCTGGAGATGGTGCCCGCGGCGCTGTCGGCCGAAGTCACCCAGGCGCTGCGCACCTGCCACACCATTGGCATTGGCGCGGGCAACGGCACCGCAGGCCAAGTGCTGGTGATGCACGACATGCTGGGCATCAACCTGGGCAAAAACCCCAAGTTTGTGCGCAACTTCATGGAGGGCTGCACCAGCGTGCGCGAGGCCATGTCCGCCTACGTGGCCGCCGTGAAAAACGGCAGTTTCCCCGACAACGCCCTGCACGCCTGGAACGACTGACCCGTTCAAAACACCGCACCGCCCCTGCAGCAAGCGCCTGTGCAAGCAGCGGCCCTCTGCCCCAGCCCATCACTCTCCACAGCATGCAAGTCGTCCACACCGTTTCGGAACTGCGCGCCGCCTTGGCCAATGCCCAGGCCCCCAGCTTTGTGCCCACCATGGGCAACCTGCACGACGGCCACCTGGACCTGGTGCGCACCGCCAAGCCGCTGGGCGATTTCACGGTGGCCAGCATCTTCGTCAACCGGCTGCAGTTTGCCCCGCACGAGGACTTTGACACCTACCCCCGCACCCTGGAGGCCGACTGCGAACGCCTGGCCGTCGCCGGTTGCGACCTGGTGTTTGCCCCGGCCGAGGCCGAGCTGTACCCCGAACCCCAGGGCTATCGCGTGCATCCACCCGCCCACCTGGCGGACATTCTGGAAGGCCAGTTCCGCCCCGGTTTTTTCACCGGCGTCTGCACGGTGGTGTTGAAGCTGTTCAATCTGGTGCTGGCCCAAGGCAGCGGCCCCCGCCATGCGGTGTTTGGCCAAAAGGACTACCAGCAGCTGATGGTGGTGCGCCACCTGGTGCGCCAAATGGCCCTGCCGATCGCGGTGGTGGGTGTGCCCACCCGCCGCGCAGCCGATGGCCTGGCGCTGAGCTCCCGCAACGGCTACCTGAGCCCCACCGAGCGACAGGAGGCGGTGGCCCTGCACCAAAGCCTGCAGGCCCTGGCCACCAAAGCCATTGGGCACTTGCAGTCTCCCCAAGCCAACGCTCAGGGTTTGGCGGCGTTGGAAGTCGAGGCGGTTGACGCCCTGAACGGCAGGGGCTGGAAAACCGATTACCTGACCGTGCGCCGCCGCGCCGACTTGCAGCCCCCTGTGGCGGGCTCCGACGGCGCAGGCGACCTGGTGGTGCTGGGCGCATCCCGGCTGGGCAGCACACGGCTCATCGACAACCTGGAAGCTTGACGCCCCACCAAACGCGCCTCAGAGCGGGCGCCTTCGATGCCGATTCGGCACGGGAGAGTCTCCGATCGGTTGGGGCTCTGCGGCCGAAAAACAAAAAACCCGCAGGCCAAGGACACTGCGGGTGCACCGGCCCCAGCAAAAGGGGCCTTCAGCCGATCAGAAAAACCAATCAGGTGGGGACTTTTTTCAGCATCTCGATGCCCACTTTGCCCGCTGCGATCTCGCGAAGAGCCGTAACGGCGGGTTTGTTCTTGCTTTCGATCTTGGCGGTGTGGCCTTGGCTCAACATCCGTGCGCGGTACGTGGCCGCCAGCACCAGCTGAAAGCGGTTCGGGATTTTTTCGAGGCAGTCTTCAACCGTGATGCGGGCCATGTTTCAACCAATCAGGAAATTTGTAAGGCGCTGAACGTGTCGGCCTTTGCACGCCGCTGCGCGCTGACTTTCAGGCGCTGGGCGTGAACGATGGTTTTGAGATCAAAAAGTGCGGACTCAAAACGTTCGTTGATTATAACGAAGTCGAAGTTTTTGACGTGCGCCACCTCGGTGGCGGCGTTGGCGACGCGCTGCTCAATCACCTCCGGCGCGTCTTCACCGCGCCGCTGCAGGCGGGCTCTCAGCTCCTCCCAGCTGGGCGGCAAGATGAAAATCAAAACGGCATTGGCGAACAGCCGCTTCACCTGCAGGGCGCCCTGATAGTCAATCTCCAAAATGATGTCGCTGCCGTGTCCGATCCGTTCCTCAATCGCATGGCGCGAGGTGCCGTACCGGTTGCCGTGGACCTTCGCCCACTCCAGAAAGGCGTCCTGCGCGACCATCTCGTCGAATTGTTCGTTGGAAACGAAGTAGTACTCACGGCCGTGCACCTCTTGTCCCCTTGGTGCGCGGGTGGTATGGGAGACGGAATGCGACAGCCGGGCGTCCACCTCCATCAAGGCATTCACCAGACTGGATTTGCCCGCCCCGCTGGGCGCAGCGACCACAAACAGATTGCCAGCGTAGTCCATGATGCGTGTTTTCCTCGTTGAAATGCGGTTTGCGCCCGACGTTCGGGCGCCGGCGCATCATTCGATGTTCTGAACCTGCTCCCGCATCTGCTCGATCAGCACTTTCATGTCCACCGAGGCACGGGTCAGGTCCAAGCTGGCCGATTTTGAACCCAGGGTGTTCGCCTCGCGGTGCAACTCCTGAATCAAGAAATCCAGGCGTTTGCCCAATTCGCCGCCGTGCGCCAACAGCGCCTGAATTTCAGTGAGGTGCGACGCAATGCGAACCAGCTCCTCGGCCACGTCGATTCGAATGGCAAACGCCGTGGCCTCGGCCAGTGCCCGCTCGCGCGCGGCGTCGCCATCCACTGGGTTTTGCACCGAGCCCAATGCGTCTTGCCAGCGTTCCAGGAACCGCAGGCGCTGCTGCTCGACCAGCTGCGGCACCATGGGGCGAATCTTGGCCACCAGCGACTGCAGCTGTTCGCAATGTCCCTGTAGCATGCCGGCGAGGCGCTCGCCCTCTCGCTGCCGGGAGGCCTTCAACCCCGCCAAGACCCTGGCGGCCACGGACAGACACTCGTCTTGAAGGGCAGCGGGCGCGGCGTGCGCGCGGTGGGTGAGCTGGATGACCTCGGCCACCGAGAGCACCGCGGCCGCGGGCAGCCAAGCCCGGATGGCGTCTTGCGCGTGGTTGAGTTTCTGGAGATCGGCAGACGACGGCACCCGAACCACCCCATCGGCCTTGCCTTCCAGCCAGCCGCGCACTTCCACCTTGCCTCGGCGCAATTCCCGGCCGATCAGCTCTCTCAGCGCGGGCTCGCAAGCCCGCAAGTCATCGGCCAGCTTGAAGGTGATGTCCAGGAAACGGCTGTTGACGCTTCGGACCTCCAGCCCCAAAACGGGGCCCGCGGGGACGTCCGGCTGAGCCGGTTCGCTGTGTGCCGTCGCGTAACCGGTCATGCTGTAAACTGACATTGACTCCGTCCCTTCGGGTGGTAACCAGCCTGTCGATAATCGACGAGAGCTCATACAGGATTATGTCAAAGGTCAAACCCGCCCCCCTGCCAGCGGACACCGTGATCGGTGGTTATCAGATCGTGCGCAAGCTGGCCGCCGGTGGGTTTGGTGTGGTGTACCTGGCGCTGGACCAGCAAGGCCAGCAAGTGGCCATTAAAGAATACCTGCCGGCCTCGCTGGCCACACGCGGCCCGGGCGAGCTGCTGCCCCAGGTCCAGCCCGACAAGCTGTCGCTTTACCGGCTGGGCTTGAAGAGCTTTTTCGAAGAAGGCCGCGCACTGGCGCAGATTTCCCACGCGTCCGTGGTGAGCGTGCTGAATTTCTTCCGCGAAAACGACACCGTCTACATGGTGATGAACTACCTGGAGGGCGCATCCCTTCAAGACTTCATCATCACCGCGCGCGAACTGAAAAAACAGAAGGTGTTCCGGGAGTCCACCATCCGCTCGCTGTTCGACGAGGTGCTGCGCGGGCTGCGCATCGTCCACCAGCACAAGATGCTGCACCTGGACATCAAGCCCGCCAACATTTTCGTGACCGACGACAACCGCGCCGTGCTGATTGATTTTGGTGCGGCCCGCGAAGTGCTGAACAAAGAGGGCAGCTTCATCCGGCCCATGTACACCCCGGGTTTTGCGGCGCCAGAGATGTACCGCCGAGACTCCGCCATGGGTCCGTGGACCGACATTTACGCCATTGGCGCCTGCATTTACGCCTGCATGCAGGGCTACCCGCCCAACGAGGCGCCGCAGCGGCAAGAGAAGGACCGCTTGTCGCTGGCCTTGTCGCGCCTTCGCGGTGTGTACTCGGACAACATGATCGAGGTGGTGGAGTGGTGCATGGCCCTGGACCCGCTGGCGCGGCCTCAGTCGGTGTTTGCCCTGCAAAAGGAACTCAGCCGGGAGACCGGCCGCAGCTACACCAAGTTGAGCATGTCCGAACGGGTTCGCCTGCAGTTCGAAAGCTTGCTGGGCGTGGACGTGAAGGGCGGAAAAGGCAAAGCAGAAGCCGGGAAGACGGTCGTCAAATGAAATTTTCCGTGTTCCAGGTGTCCCGTCGCGGTGGTCGGGCCAAGAACGAAGACCGCATGGGGTACTGCTACACGCGGGAGTCGGGTGTGTTTGCGCTGGCCGACGGCATGGGCGGGCATCCCGATGGTGAGGTGGCCGCACAGCTGGCCTTGCAGACCGTGTCGGCGCATTTCCAAAAGTCGGCTCGACCCCGCATCACCTCCATTCCGGAGTTTCTCTCGGGTGCGTTGCTGGCCGCCCACCACCAGATTTTGCGGTACGCCTCTGAAAAAGGCATGCTCGACTCCCCCCGCACCACGCTGGTGGCGGCGGTGCTGGAAAACGGCTGCGCCCACTGGATTCACTGCGGCGACTCCCGACTTTACCTGGTGCGCGACGGCGAACTGGTCACCCGCACGCGGGACCATTCCTTCAGCGAACAACAAGCCCAGTCGGGCCGCGGCGGCGCCGAGGTGAACCGCAACGTGCTGTTCACCTGCCTCGGCTCGCCCCAGCGCCCCATTTATGACTTGTCTGCGTCGGTCAGCCTGCGTCAGGGTGACAAGCTGTTGCTGTGTTCAGACGGGCTCTGGAGCGCGTTGCCCGACCACGAGATCGTGCACGTGTTGAGCACCTACCCGGTTTCTGAGGCCGTTCCCGACTTGGCCGAGCGTGCGTTGCGCAAAGCCGGTGCCCAAAGCGACAACGTGACCCTGCTGGGGCTGGAGTGGGAAACCCCGGAAGTTCTGTTCGAGTCCACCCACGGCATTTCCACCGACTCGATCAGCGATGGCGAGTTTCAAACCACCATTCAGGGCGACGTGAACGACCCCGATGTGGTGGATTTGAACGACGAAGACATCGAGCGATCCATCGCCGAAATCAACGAAGCCATTCGGCGCACCGCCGCCCGAAAGGGCTGAGCCCAAACGCCCCTGCTGCAGGCAGACGCGGCGCTGGCCTTGTGCCGCCGGGTTTTTGCCTCCATCTTTTCGAACCTTCCACCCTGTCGAACAGTTCCATGACCGAATGCGTACGCCCCTCTGGCCGAGCGGCCAACCAGTTGCGCCCGGTGCGCATCACCCGCCATTACACCGTGCACGCCGAAGGGTCGGTGTTGATTGAGTTTGGCGCCACCAAAGTGCTGTGCACCGCCACGGTGGAAGACCGTGTGCCCCCCCACAAGCGCGGCAGCGGCGAGGGGTGGGTAACGGCCGAATACGGCATGCTGCCCCGCGCCACCCATTCGCGCAGCGACCGCGAAGCCGCCAAGGGCAAACAAAGCGGACGGACGCAGGAAATTCAGCGCCTCATCGGCCGCTCGCTGCGCGCCGTGTTCGACCTGAAACTGCTGGGCGAACGCACCATCACCCTGGATTGCGACGTGCTGCAGGCCGACGGCGGCACCCGCACCGCCGCCATCACCGGCGCCTACGTGGCCGCACACGACGCCGTCTCCACCCTGCTGGCCAGTGGCCGCCTGCCCACCAGCCCACTGACCGGCTCGGTGGCGGCGGTGTCGGTGGGGGTGGTGAACGGCCACCCCGTGCTGGACTTGGAATACACCGAAGACGTGAGCTGCGACACCGACATGAACGTGGTGATGACCGGTGCCGGGCATTTCATTGAAGTGCAGGGCACCGCAGAAGGCGCGGCCTTCACCCGCCATGAAATGAACCGCCTGCTGGACCTGGCAGACAAAGGCATTCAGGAGCTGATTGCACTGCAGCAGGCTGCGCTTCGCCCTGTTTTTCATAGCTAAAAAGTCAATACAGCCGTGCGCGAAGGCCATTTTTATGTCTGAATTTCGTTTGGTGCTGGCTTCCAATAACCCCGGCAAGCTGGTGGAGCTGCAAGCGCTGTTTGCCCCATTGGGGGTGCAGTTGGTGCCCCAGGGCGCGCTGGGCATTCCGGAGGCGCCCGAGCCCCACCACACGTTTCTGGAAAACGCCCTGGCCAAGGCCCGGCACGCCTCGGCGGCATCGGGGCTGCCCGCGCTGGCCGACGACGCCGGGCTGTGCGTCGATGCCTTTGGCGGGAAACCCGGCGTGCAAACCGCTCACTTCGCCACCCAATTTGGCTACCCCAAAGGCGACAGCCACAACGTGCGCGCGCTGCTGGAGCAGCTCAGTGGCCAGCGCAACCGCCGTGCCGCCATGGTCAGCACACTGGTGGCCGTGCGCAACCCCG
>JACCDH011019501.1_pt1 | contig 13644 bp, 9 predicted proteins | sample 7442481 | NCBI WGS metagenome assembly JACCDH01 (sample SAMN15323433, study PRJNA562643) | freshwater metagenome | isolation source: river surface water | place: USA:Blue River Watershed | collected 2017-08-15
AGGCGTTCTCTCAGCTCGACAGCAAGGGTTACGCGATCACCAGCACGCGTTATCAGTAGGGGGCCAGGCTTGTTCCCGGGGTTCTCTTTTGCACCGCGCGCCTGGCGGCCGCAGACCGCCGGAAGGAGTGTGCGCGGCAAAACCTGCGACGACCCCGTTCATACGAGGCCGGCCTGCGATAGCTCGGATTTCAGGTACGCATAGAACACGGGTGCCGCGATCACGCCCGGTATGCCGAACAAGGCCTCCATGACCAGCATCGCGGTCAGGATCTCCCATGCGCGGGCGTTAATCTGCGCACCCACGATACGCGCGTTAAGAAAATATTCGAGCTTGTGTATCGTCACCAGAAACACCAGCGCAAGTGCCGCCGTGGACAGGGAGTGAGACAAGCCAATCACGACGATCACGGTGTTCGAGATCAGGTTGCCGATCACGGGTAGCAGTCCCGCGAGGAAGGTGATCACGATCATGGTCTTCACGAAAGGCAGATGGATGCCCGCCAGTGGCAGCAGCACCGCAAGAAACAGCCCGGTGAACAGCGCATTGATTGCTGCGATGCGCACCTGCGCGAACACGATCTGCCGGAACGCCCGATGCAAACTGGCGATACGCTGATGCAGGGCGGCGGCGAGTGGCTTGAAATGATGCACCTGTGTGGTGTCATACAGCGCGGCCATCGCGCCAATCACCATGCCGATCAGCAGATGCACCAGTGTCCTGCCCGTCTGCTCGCCGATCTGCTTGGCCTGCGCGGCATGCTCGCGCATCCAGTCTGTCAGCGTCTGCTGCAGCGCCTCGGCGCTCTTGGGAAGGTACGCAGCCAGCCAGTCCGGAATCTGCGATCGGGATTGCTCGATCAGGTCGGCCATGCGCTTGAGCAGTACCGGAAGACTACCTGCATCGGAGAGGAAGAAATTGAAGGTGGCCCACACGCTCGCCGTCAGTAACACAACGATCAGTGTACCCAGTGCGGTGACCGCGATCAGTTTTGCGCGCTGGCTGTCCAGCCGCGCACCCAGTCGGGGTGCAATCAGGTGAACCAGCGAAGACACCAATAAGCCGGCATAGAGCGCGGCCACCAGACCGGCATGCATCACCAGCAGCAGGGCTACGGCAGCCAGCAGGAACGAGGCGATGCGGGTGCTGTTCTGTTGTTCTATGTCGGTCATGGTGAGTTGCCGATCAGTCGCGCCCGAGGTGTCGGAAGCGGGCGTGAAAAAGCCGCCCACAGTTCCCTGTGGACGGCCTCGACAGAGGGATGCACGTGCCAGTCAATCTGGCAACGCGCACCACCGGGCGCCGGGTCAGGCCTGCTGCAGGCCGGCGAGCAGCCAGCCGCCCTGGCCCGAGGCAGGCTTGGCGAGCACCCAGATCTCGCTGAAGTCCTCGGCTGCAGCATGTTCCGATTCGCGCACCTTACCAGAGAAACGCACGCTGGCGATGTACTCATCGGCCGTGGTTTCAATGCCCAGCAGCTCTGCATCGAGCGACACGACATCGGTATGGTTCGGTGAAGCACCGCGCTCGGTCAGCTGCATCTTCAGTTCGGCAAACATTTCCGGGGTGGTGAACTCACGAATGTCGTTCACGTCGGCCTTGTCCCAGGCCGCCTGCATGCGAATGAAATTCGTCTTTGCGTGACGCAGGAAACCGGCGCTGTCGAAACCTTCCGGTATCGTCGGCGCCTCTCCGGCCTGCCAGGTTAGCGGTGCCGGGGCCGCGCTGGTGCCTCCCGTATTCCCCAGATTCGAGCCGATTTCTGGTGTCACCGAACGCTCCATCGGACCGGCATAGGCCGGCTGCGGCTGCGCAGACGCCGGTGCCGACTTTCGCGACAGCATGCGGAAAATGAAGAATGCGACCAGCGCCAGCAAAGCAATCATCAGCATTGCGCCCATCATGCCGGCGAACTCGCCGCCCAGACCGAAATGCGACAAGAGCGCACCCAGACCGAGGCCCAGCAGGGCGCCGCCGAGTATGCCTTTCCATGGGCTGGCCGGTGCCGGCGCAGCAGGTTGCGCGGGACGGGGCGCGGGTGCCGCCTGCTGACCGCTTTGCTGCATTGGCGCCTGACGGCTGTAGCTGGGGGAGGACTTGCCGAACGAGCCGCCACCGCCCAGACGCTTCGCCTCTGCGCTGCCGACACCCATCGTCACACCCAGGATCGCAATCATCAATGCCATCCATAACTTCTTCATAGATCCTCCAGAGGACAAAAAGGCGAGCGGCGCTCGCCATGAATATTCAAGCAACGCTGGATTCTATACAAATTCGCGTCGCAGCCAAACCGAAGCTTGATGGATGTTGACTTCGGAAAAACCGGAAGCATGAACCATCGTCAACCTGTGCACTCTGCAACATCAGGCAAAGACGTACGCCTGCTAACTATTACCTATCGAAAACTTTTCCGCTATAGCCTCGGACTATGACATCAATAAAAACTATCAAATTTACGTTTTAATTTATGTTTTCTATTATTCGTCCTGCCAGATAACTTTCCCTGTCCAACCCGTATCACCCTTGTTAGGAGCTTTTCACATGTCTATCGTTAACACCATCATCAAGCCGTTCAAGACGACGGCTTTTCAGAACGGCAAGTTCGTTGAAGTCACCGACGCCGACCTCAAGGGCAAGTGGTCGGTAGTGTTCTTCTACCCCGCCGACTTCACCTTTGTCTGCCCGACCGAGCTGGGCGACCTCGCCGACAACTACGACACCTTCAAGTCGCTGGGCGTGGAAATCTACGCCGTGTCCACCGACACGCATTTCTCGCACAAGGCCTGGCATGACACGTCAGACACCATTGGCAAGATCCGCTATCCGATGCTCGGCGACCCGACCGGCGCGATCACCCGCAACTTTGACGTGATGATCGAAGAAGCCGGCCTCGCGCTGCGCGGCACGTTCGTGATCAATCCGGAAGGCCAGATCAAGCTGTGCGAAATCCATGATGACGGCATCGGGCGCGACGCCAAGGAACTGCTGCGCAAAGTTCAGGCGGCTCAGTACGTGGCGGCCAATCCGGGTCAGGTCTGCCCCGCCAAATGGACGCCGGGCGCAGAGACGCTTGCACCGTCGCTCGATCTGGTCGGCAAGATCTGAGTTCATTTCGTTGAATCACCCGGCGGCGCCTGCGGGCGCCGCCACACCGAACAAGAGGCCATCATGCTGGACACCGCGATCAAGAACCAATTGCAAGCCTACCTTGGCAAAGTGAGTCACGACGTCGAGATCATCGCGTCGCTGGACGACAGCGACAAGTCACAGGAAATGCGCGCAATGCTGACAGAAATCGCCGAGCTGTCGCCGCGCCTGACGTATATCGAACGTCATGACGACAGCGAGCGCAAGCCATCGTTCGCACTCAATCGTGTGGGCAGCAAGATGGGCGTGCGGTTCGCCGGCATACCGATGGGCCATGAGTTCACCTCACTGGTACTGGCACTCCTGCAAGTGGGTGGCCATCCTCCGAAAGCCAGCGAGGACGTCCTCGAACAGATCCGCCAGCTGGACGGTGAGTTCCTGTTCGAGACCTATATTTCCCTGTCCTGCCAAAACTGCCCGGAGGTGGTTCAGGCACTGAACCTGATGGCCGTGATCAATCCAAAGATCCGCCACGTGATGATTGATGGCGCACTCTTCCAGGAAGAGATCAGCGCACGCCAGATCATGGCCGTGCCGACCCTCTTCCTGAACGGCCAGCCGTTTGGTCAGGGCCGGATGGAACTGGAAGAAATTCTGGCCAAGCTCGATACCGGCGCCGCAGCGCGCGAGGCTGAAAAAATCGCCAGGAAAGACGTGTTCGATCTGCTGGTGGTCGGCGGTGGCCCGGCGGGTGCCTCGGCGGCGATCTACTCGGCACGCAAGGGCATACGTACCGGCGTGGTCGCCGATCGCTTCGGCGGACAGGTGCTGGATACCTTGGGCATCGAAAACTTCATCTCGGTCAAAGAGACCGAAGGCCCGAAACTCGTCTCCGCGCTGGAACAGCATGTGAAAGCCTACGACGTCGATGTGATGAACCTGCAGCGTGCCTCTGCGCTGATCCCGGGCGAGCTGATTGAAGTCCAGCTCGAGAGTGGCGCGAGCCTCAAGGCGAAGTCGGTCGTGATCGCCACTGGCGCGCGCTGGCGCGAGCTGAATGTGCCCGGTGAACAGGAATACCGTAACAAGGGCGTCGCTTACTGCCCGCACTGCGATGGCCCGCTGTTCAAGGGCAAGCGCGTGGCGGTGGTCGGCGGCGGCAACTCCGGCGTCGAGGCGGCGATCGATCTGGCCGGCATCGTCGGCCATGTGACGCTGCTCGAATTTGACGTCAAGCTGCGCGCGGATGAAGTCCTGCAGCGCAAGCTGCGCAGCCTGCCCAACGTGACGGTGATCACACAAGCGCAGACGACCGAGGTGACGGGCGACGGCAGCAAGGTGAATGGCCTGCGCTATACGGATCGTCAGAGCGGCGCGTCGAATACCATCGAACTCGAAGGCATCTTCGTGCAGATCGGCCTGCTGCCGAATACTGACTGGCTGAAAGGCACGGTGGCGCTGTCGAAGCATGGCGAGATCGAGGTCGATGCACGCGGCCAGACCTCGGTACCGGGCGTGTTCGCCGCGGGCGACGTCACGACGGTGCCGTACAAGCAGATCATCATTGCGATGGGCGAGGGCTCCAAGGCCGCGCTGAGCGCATTCGATCACCTGATCCGCACATCGGCACCTGCAGCGGCCGAGGAAAAACTGGCGGCATAGCATGGCTTTGCAGGAATCGCTCCCGGGCACAGAGGCACACATCCGGGAGTGATTTTCTCGCGTCAGAGATCCTGAGTAAGATAGGTCAGGCTCTCGGGAATCACATTCGCCTGCCGGAGTTTTGCCATGAGATCAGCATCAATGCGGGGCGCAATGGCAACAAATTCCGGCGTCCAGCCTTTGAAACGAGGATGCAATTTCACGAAGCGATCCGCGCTGTGGATCAGCCCATCGATTGAGCTGATCAGCCGCTCGGGATTTCGCTTGCAAGTGCCAAAACGTATCCGCTTCTCGTCTTCATTGATGGCGACGAGGTCGATTTCGATATCAGCGCGGTCCCAGAACCCCTTGATTCGCTCACTGAGAGGGAAAGTGCCGATTCCCCGTCGGCTGCGCTCCTCGTACAACTGGCCCGCAAGATCTTCCAATGCTGCACCCTCGATGTCGGCCAACCTCTCATCTGCCTGCTGGATGAGCCCCTCCACCGGACGAAAGGCAACGGCAGAGACTGGCCTGTGAAGCGCCGATAGCCACGCACGCAAAAAATTATCGCGAATGTAGTAGCGACCGCTTCGTGCCTTTGATGATGAAAATATCGGCAGGCGACGCTCGATCATGCCGTACCGCTCTGAAAGTATTTTCAGGTAGCCCCCTACCTGACGAGCCTCACCCGGCCCTGACAGGGAGCTCATTGCCGCCTCAATGTCGGAATTTGTACATCCGGGATGTTTCGCGAGGTACTGCAACACCATGTCGTACCGCCCCCGCAATTCCCTGAGAAACCAATTGTCTGCTTCATTTCTGAGCGGTGACGAGCTGGAAAAGAACAAGCGATTCAGGAGTAGATACCGATCGGCGCCCAGCACACCCTGCTCATACGCATCCCGGTAGAATTTCGGAACACCCTCGAACAAATTCCAGAGAAACAGCAATCGCGAGGGATCGTCGTCCGCGTGGATGCGCAACATCTCCAGCACTGATCCGATGTCGAGATGCCCAAGCGCCAGCGTGTCAGTAGTGCGGTTAAACAGAGGCGCATCCCGGTTCTCCAGCAAGGCAGTCATCTCGGCATGAAGCGAGCCCAGGACAATCAAACCGCCGGTCACTTCAGAGGCTCGGGCAGCCAAGCTGTCAACCTCTGCCTGCAGCAATGAGCAAAAGTCGATCAAATGCTTGCGATGAAAGTACTGAAATTCATCAAGGGCAACTACGTATCCCTCGACCGCAAGACGGCCAATCAGTGCGGCCAGTTCGCCAAGCGTTGAAACGCGTTTATCAAGACCGAACACGTCAAGATAACCATTGCAGGCAGCAACTACCCCGGTGGGATCTGAGTCGGGTATTTGGATGTACAGCGTCTTGGCGATACCGGCCGTCCGGAGCGCCTCTTGGATCAGCGCAGTTTTTCCGATTCGGCGCCGTCCGGATATTTGCAAGAAGAACCAGCGCCGCCGCTCCAGGATTCTCTGAAGCTGCTCCAGTTCTTGGCGACGGCCATAGAAGGCCCACGGCATTTTGTCCATCATCCGCCCCTCGCAGCTAAGATAAAAATTTTTATGCTATTTGATTATTCATCATAAGTCATTGTTTTTATTGGATTATTATTCGTTTTTTGATGCAAAAGTCGGGCACTTGTCAAGGCTACATTGGGTTTTACGCAACTACGGCACGCCCGGAACACCCCAATGCTGCGGGGATCAGATGACGCGACGACCATCAAACATCAGCAATGAATAGTGCTGACATTGCTCTGCGGTTATGATGGGTTCTCGACCGTCAGTCCTCTGAGAAAAATGACAAGACTTCCACTGCTCGCTGCGCTGTTCCTGCTCTCTGCCCTGCCAGCCTTTGCCGCCGACAATCTCGCCGAGATCCGCGCAAAGATCGAGGGCACCTACGAACTGACGGAATGGGATGACGCTGGTGTGAAGCTGACACCGCCCGCCGTCGCTGCCCGTTACGTCATCCGCGATGGGAAAGTCACCTGGATCGCCCACAAGAACACCGGCGGAAAACAGGTGAGCACAGCGCAATACGGCGACTATGTGCTGAGCGAGAATGTCTTTGCCTACGGCTATGGCGAATGGCTGGAGGCAATCATCGACGGCGACCGTCAGCAGGTCAGCCGTGAGCCGAAGCAGGATCTGAAAGCCATGACCCTGCCCAGCATGCGCACCTTCACGCTCACTCTCGACAAGGGCGTGGTCCGCGCGGTGGCGGGCCCGGCCAGTTTTGAATTCCGCGACGATGGTCTGGACTATACGCACAAGACCAGCGGCTTCACACGCAAGTACCGACGCGTCGGACCCTGAGCGCGGCACGACCTGTAGCGCTCATCTGTCGCTGTCATGAAAAAAAGGCCGGAGCATCATGCTCCGGCCTTTGTCGTATCAGCAGGTTGGCTGCTCAGACCCTGATCAGACGCCCATCACTTCCTTCTTGAAGGTCAGGCGCCAGGCATGCAGCAACGGTTCGGTGTAACCGGCCGGCTGGGCGAGGCCCTTGAACACCAGATCGCTGGCCGCCTTGAATGCATGCGACTTCGCAAAGTCTGCGGCCATCGGGCGATAGAAAGGATCGCCGGCGTTCTGGCCATCGACCACTGTCGCCATACGCTCCAAGGTCTCTTTCACCTGTGCCTCGGTCACCACGCCATGCAACAGCCAGTTGGCGATATGCTGGCTGGAGATGCGCAGCGTTGCGCGGTCTTCCATCAGGCCGACGTTGTGAATGTCGGGCACCTTGGAGCAGCCCACGCCTTGCTCAATCCAGCGCACCACGTAGCCTAGAATGCCCTGCGCATTGTTGTCGAGCTCTTGCTGAATCTCGGCCGCAGACCAGCTCGGCTTGGTGACTACCGGGATCATCAGCAGCTCATCGCGCAGCTTGGCCAGCTCGGTCGCTGCATCGATTTTTTCCAGATCCTGCTGGACCGCGGCGACATCGACCTGATGATAATGCAGCGCATGCAGGGTCGCGGCAGTGGGCGAGGGCACCCACGCGGTGTTCGCGCCGGCTTTCGGATGGCCGATTTTCTGCTCAAGCATTGCCGCCATCAGATCCGGCATCGCCCACATGCCCTTGCCGATCTGGCCGCGGCCGCGCATGCCGGACGACAGGCCCGTCAGCACATTGCTGCGCTCATAGGCGGACAGCCAGGTCGCGGTCTTCATGTCGCCCTTGCGCATCATCGCGCCTGCGGTCATCGACGAGTGCATCTCGTCGCCGGTGCGATCGAGGAAGCCGGTATTGATGAATGCCACGCGGGCCGACGCTTCTTTCAGGCAGGCCTTCAGGTTGGTCGAGGTGCGGCGCTCCTCATCCATGATGCCGAGTTTCACGGTGTTCTCTTTCAGGCCCAGCATGGCTTCGACACGCGCGAACAGCTCGGACGCGAACGCCACTTCTTTCGGGCCGTGCATCTTGGGCTTGACGATGTAGACCGAGCCCGTGCGGGTATTACCGATCGTCTGGCTGGACGGGCGCTTGAGATCATGCAGCGCGATCGTGGTCGTGATCACTGCATCCATGATGCCTTCCGGGATCTCTTTGCCATCCGCCATCAGGATCGCGGGATTGGTCATCAGATGACCGACATTGCGCAGGAACAGCAACGAGCGACCATGCAGCTTCACCGGCTGGCCATTCGCGCCGGTGTATTCGCGGTCGGCGTTCAGCGTACGATCGAAGGACTTACCGCCTTTGCTCACCGTCTCGACCAGCGTACCCCTCAGGATGCCGAGCCAGTTACCATACGCGAGGACTTTGTCGGCACCATCAACGACGGTCACGGAATCCTCCAGATCGAGGATCGTGGACAGTGCAGATTCCAGCACCACGTCGGCGATACCGGCCGCGTCATCCTTGCCGATGGGCGTCGAGCGGTCGATACGAATGTCGATATGCAGGCCATGATTCTTCAGCAGCACGGAAGAAGGCGCGGCAGGGTCACCCTGATAGCCGATGAACTTGCCGTCATCCTTCAGGCCGGTGGTGCTGCCATCTTTCAGCGTCACAGTCAGCTTGCCGCCATTCACCGCATAAGCCGTCGCATCTGCGTGCGAACCTGTGGCCAGCGGTGCCGACTGGTCGAGCACCTGACGTGCAAACGCAATGACCTTGGCGCCGCGCACCGGGTTGTAGCCACCGGCACGCGTGGCGCCATCGGCCTCGGAAATCGCATCGGTGCCATACAGCGCGTCATACAGCGAGCCCCAGCGCGCGTTCGCAGCGTTCAGTGCATAGCGTGCGTTCAGGATAGGCACCACCAGCTGGGGGCCGGCCGTGGTCGCCAGCTCGGCATCCACGTTCTCGGTCGTCACTTTGACGTCTGCCGGCACGGGCTGCAGGTAGCCGACTGACTCCAGGAACTCACGATACTTGGCGACATCGGCGATCGGGCCGGGATGCGCACGATGCCATTTGTCGAGTTCGGCCTGAAGACGACCGCGCTCGGCCAGCAACGCGGCATTCTTTGGCGCGAGATCATTGACGACCTGAGCAAAGCCTTTCCAGAAACTGTCGCTGGCGATGCCCGTACCGGGCAACACCTGATCTTCGATGAAACGGTGCAGGGCATTATCGACCTGAAGTCCGTGGCAGTTCGTTCGGTGAGTCATCGCTAAAGTCTTTCCACTAGGTTGATTGAATTGATTGGCGGTGAAGGTTTACGCCGTCAGGCCTTGTCTATAAATTGCAGCAAATCATTCAGCGTGCTTCCGCTGGCATTCGGCGTCACGCCAAGTTCTTCCATCGGTGCAGACGCCCGGTTGACCCAGAAAGTCTGGTAGCCAAACCACGACGCACCACAGACATCCCAGGCATTGCTGGAGACGAACAACATGTCCTTGGCCGGCAAACCGAAGGTGTCGGTACCCAGCTGATAGGCCTCGGGAGCGGTCTTGAATTTTTTCACCGCGTGCACCGACAGCACGGCATTGAGCAGTTCCTGCATGCCGGCGGCCTGAACCACCGCGTCGAGCATTTCAGGATTGCCATTCGAGAGGATCGCCAGTTTCTTGCCCTGATCTCGCAGGGTCCTGAGCGCGCCGGCGCTTTCCGGAAAAGGTTGAAGCTTTGCGTACTGGCCCATGATCTGGCTTTGCGCATCGAGGGTGAGATCGAGTCCGAGCTTGCGGCAAGTGAAGATCAGCGCATCCTGCGTGATCTCCCAGAACGGCTTGTAGGTGTTCGACAGCGTGCGCAGCCGTGTGTACTCGATCTGCTTGTCGCGCCAGAGTTCAGCCACCTCCTTGCCGCGTCCGGGGAACAGGCGTTCCGAGAGCGCGCCGATCGAGTAAACATCGAAGAGCGTGCCGTAAGCATCAAAAATAATTGCCTGAATGGCCATGTTCGCGCGCGTGAGTGAGCTGTGCGAAGTATATTCAGTTCAAAAATCACAAAAAATACTGAATTTGTCGATTCACTTGTGCGTTTTAGTCACAAATAGGGGCGGACAGCAATGCGGAGGCGAGGGCGGAGAGCCTCGGTCATCGGGGAGGGTCTTGCGTCTGGAGAGGTAGCGGCACGCGCGTTTGACGGACGCTACAGAGAGGGGTCAGTCAGGAGGTCGCGGGCCGACGCCAGAGGCGCCTGCCCGCACAGTTGGTACTGCCGCGAGCATCAGACGTCGATATTGCCTGCGGCCAGCGCGTTCATTTCGATGAAGGCGCGTCGGGGCTCGACATCGTCGCCCATCAGCGTGGTGAAGATCTGGTCGGCTGCGATCGCGTCCTCGATCTGCACCTTCAGCAACCGGCGCACGGTCGGGTCCATCGTGGTTTCCCACAGCTGCTCGGGATTCATTTCTCCCAGGCCCTTGTAGCGCTGCTTGGACACGCCGCGCTCGGCCTCATCGCGCAGCCAGGCCATCGCCTGCCGGAAATCGATCACCGCCGATTCGCGCACCTTCTCGCCCGCGCCGCGCCGCACCAGCGCGCCTGGGCCGATCAGGCCCTTGAATGTCGCTGCGGCCTCGGCCAGCACGCCGTAATCGGCGCCACTGATAAATTCCGGATCGATCACGCTGATCTTCAGGTTGCCGTGATGACGACGCTCGATGCGCAGCATGTGCTTGGCAGAGAGATCGTCACTACTGACCGCAACCCTGACACTGGGGTCATCGATCGCAGCGGCCAGCGCCGCCGCCGACGCGTCTGCGGCTTCGTTGGTGGACAGATCCAGCGTGACGCCATTCATGATGGCCGACAGCGCCGCATCATCCATTGCGCGCGACAGGCGCATGATGATCGCATTGGCCGTGTTGTATTTGCGAACCAGCTCGGCGAGCGCATCGCCGCTGATCGGCGCCACGCCCTCGGCCGGCACGAGCGAGGCATCATGCAGCGCAATCTGCATCATGTAGCTGGCCTCTTCGAGATCGTCTTTCAGATAGCGCTCATCCTTGCCGTGCTTGACCTTGTACAGCGGCGGCTGCGCGATATAGACGTGGCCGCGCTCGACCAGCAGCGGCATCTGGCGATACAGCAGGGTCAGCAGCAGCGTGCGGATATGGGCGCCATCGACGTCCGCATCGGTCATGATGATGATGCGGTGATAACGCAGCTTGTCGATATTGAACTCGTCCGCGCCGATCGATGTGCCGAGCGTCGCGATCAGGGTGGTGATCTGTTCGGACGACAGCATTTTCTCGAAGCGCGCCTTCTCCACATTCAGCACCTTGCCGCGCAGCGGCAGGATCGCCTGAAACTTGCGGTCGCGCCCCTGCTTGGCCGAGCCGCCGGCAGAATCTCCCTCGACGATGTACAGCTCACAGAGCGCCGGGTCTTTCTCCTGGCAATCGGCCAGCTTGGCCGACAGGCCGAGACCGTCCATTACGCCCTTGCGTCGGGTCAGCTCGCGTGCCTTGCGTGCGGCCTCGCGCGCACGCGCCGCCTCGACGATCTTCCCGCAAATGATCTTTGCGTCGTTCGGCTTCTCCATCAGGAAGTCGGTCAGGGTCTTGGCAACCACCTCTTCGACCGGGCCGCGCACTTCCGACGACACCAGCTTGTCCTTGGTCTGCGAGCTGAACTTCGGCTCCGGCACCTTGACCGACAGCACACAGGTCAGGCCTTCGCGCATGTCGTCGCCCGTGATCTCGACCTTGGCTTTCTTCGCCAGCTCATGCTCTTCGATGTACTTGTTGATCACGCGGGTCATCGCCGCGCGCAGGCCCGTCAGGTGCGTGCCACCATCGCGCTGCGGAATGTTGTTCGTGAAGCAGAGCACGGTCTCGTTGAACGCGTCATTCCACTGCATCGACACATCGACTGAAATGGCGGTGTTGTTCTCGGACAGGCGCTCGCCGGTCGCCTGAAACACATTCGGATGCAGCACATTCTTGGCCTTGTTGATGTACTCCACAAAACCGCGCGTGCCGCCCTCGAAAGCAAAATCTTCTTCCTTGCCCGTGCGCTTGTCCGTCAGCTTGATATGCACGCCATTGTTCAGGAACGACAGCTCGCGGATGCGCTTGGCCAGGATATCGTAGTGGAACTCCACATGCGTGAAGATCGCCTCGTCGGCCCAGAAATGCACTTCGGTGCCGCGCTTGTCAGTGTCGCCGATGACCTTGATCGGCGAGATCTCGACACCGTCCTGCACCTCGATCTCGCGGTTCTGCGGCACGCCACTGGCAAACTCCATGAAATGCACCTTGCCATCGCGGCGTATGGTCAGGTCCAGCTTTTTCGACAGCGCGTTCACGCAAGAGACACCCACGCCATGCAGGCCGCCGGAGACTTTGTACGCATTCTGGTCGAACTTTCCGCCGGCGTGCAGCTCGGTCATCACGATCTCGGCCGCGCTGCGCTTGGGTTCGTGCTTGTCGTCCCATTTGATGCCGGTCGGGATTCCCCGGCCATTATCGGTGATCGAGATCGAATTATCGGAATGAATGGTGACGTGAATCTCGCTGCAATGACCGGCCAGTGCCTCATCGATCGAGTTGTCCAGCACCTCGAAGACCAGATGATGCAGGCCGGTGCCATCGGAGGTGTCGCCGATGTACATGCCGGGGCGCTTGCGCACCGCCTCCAGTCCCTCGAGGATCTGGATCGAGGAGGCGCCGTACTGGTTCGAAGAGCTGCTGTTTTCAGAGGGAATCGCGGACATGGCTACCTTAATCAAGCTATCGCGTAAAAAATCGGTCCTTCAATAACGGGGCAAAGGGGCCGTCTGGCCCCTTGCTGATGCTGCGTGTCACCCGTTCAGATGCGCATCGGCATCACGACATATTTGAAACTGGTATCGTCCGGAATCGTGATCAGTGCGGAAGAGTTCGCATCGCCCAGAGAGACGCTGATCTGGTCGCACTTCAGGTTGTTCAGCACGTCGAGCAGATAGGTCACATTGAAGCCAATGTCGATGCTGTCGCCGCCGTAGTCGATCTCGAGTTCCTCGACCGCCTCTTCCTGATCCGCATTGGTCGAGCTGATCTTCAGGCTGCCGGGAGCGATCACGCAGCGCACGCCCTTGAACTTGTCCGAGGTCATGATGGCCGCACGCTGCAGCGAGCGCAGCAGCAGTTCGCGACCGATCGTGAAGTTGTTCTTGTACGCCTTCGGTATCACCCGGGTGTAATCGGGGAACTTGCCCTCGACGAGCTTGGAGATCAGCTCGATGTCGGCAAAATCGACCTTCACCTGATTGGTCGCGATCTGCAGCGTGACGATGTCATCGGTCTCTTCGAGCAGGCGCTGCAGCTCGATGATGGTCTTGCGCGGGATGATGACTTCCTGACGCGCGAACTCCTGATCGGTGGCGACCTGGCTGAACGCAAGACGATGGCCGTCCGTAGCCACGGCGATCACGTTCTTCCCCTCGACGACCAGCAGCAAGCCATTCAGGTAGTAGCGGATGTCCTGCTGGGCCATCGAGAAATGCACCCTGTTG
>JACCDH011443300.1_pt1 | contig 13644 bp, 7 predicted proteins | sample 7442481 | NCBI WGS metagenome assembly JACCDH01 (sample SAMN15323433, study PRJNA562643) | freshwater metagenome | isolation source: river surface water | place: USA:Blue River Watershed | collected 2017-08-15
ACCCCACCTACTTCCCCACCTTTGCCAACTGGAGCATCAAACGTGACTTCTTGCGTGATGCGGTGTTCTTTTTGATGATACCGCGCTTTGCTGCTTTGTCGATTGCTTTGTATGCAGTTGCCATGAGTGTCTGTGCCTCAGTAGTGTTACCTGCTTTAATGGTAGTTTTTACTGATTTTACTGCACCGTGGAGTGCGACTTTGTGGCGTATGTTATATACGCGCTTTCGCGCTGATACGCGGATTGCCTTTTTTGCATTCTTTGTTATTGCCATATGTGGTGGGTACTATACCGTGTGTCTGGTGGTTTGGCAATATGTGCTACGTCTCAAAACTTCTTGGAAGAATTCTAACCGTGACTGATGGGTCTACTGAACCATCACAATCAAGGATATATGTTGTCTGTGCTTGCACAACTACAGTATGTACACCTGATGCGGTAAGATTACCCGTAATTGGAGTGTTCCCTACACGAAGAGTACAAGTATGTCCTCCTGTATCGTAAGTGAGTACTACCGACGTATTAATACGGACATCTCGCATTGATGCAGTAATTGTCGGACTATATGTGTTACATGTATTGCTGTTATTATACTCCGACCAACTTCCATCAAAGCATGTATAGCTACAAGTACCTGATCCTGTACTACATACCCCATTATATGGTGTAACGGAAGTATTAGCTGGATTCAAAGTACAGTTTTCAATTGTCGTTCCTCCGCAACCCGCATAAGAAGGTTCTGGTTCTGGTTCAGGTTCTGGAGTCGGCTCTGGTTCAACTATGATTGGCTCTGGTTCTGGAGTTGGTTCAGGAGTCGGCTCTGGTTCAATCACAACTGGTGGCGGTAGTTCTGGTGATGAAGGAGGTAGAGGTGGTTCTGGACAAGTAACCGCTTCAGTCATCTCAGGTTCTATACATGGTGCCTCGCCATACTCACACACAGAATCACTCCATGCCACACACTCAAGTCTAGTAGGCTGATACCAAAGCTGATCATCATTTACACCTAAGTTTTCTGGGAGATACTCGGGAGGTCCATCAGGAACTTCAACTTGACTGGTACAATACGATGTACAGGATCCCTCTATAACTGGCGCAGGGCCAAACACCGCACAAGCACCAGTAGACACTGGGTCAGACGGAACACATGCGTACACAAAGTTCGGCGCAACCTGTGGCTTATATGAAATGATTACAAACGCAATCATTAGCCCACTCAAAATAATAAGTTGTATGTATTTCATATCATTGGTAATGCAATAACTGCTTTAAGTGCGGGATTTTTATCAGATGTGGTAACTGTATCTAACAGCAGATATACCTCCTGCCCTTTTGCAATGTCTTCCACTGAAATTAACGCGTGAGCATGGAGTGCATCAATATTTTTAGACGTATCACTCACTTCATATATAGAAACATCTTCATTAGGAAGATTAAATGTAAATGTAGCTACTTTCGTTGAGTCGACTACCGACGTTGTGGTTGCAGTGATTTTTCCATTTTCTACACCTACCCAATTCACCTTGATATACGAATTATGCAAAAAGAATTTATTTGCATATTCTTTTGCATCAATTTCTGTCTCTACAATGTAATCAATTCTTTCTGCCACAATAGTGCTTCCGTTCTCTTCAACAACTTTCACAGTAATGGTACTTCCCACAGGAATATGTGAGACGCCACCCTCGACTGCTACTTGGGATAGTATTTCTTCATTAATTTTTTGCACTGCAGTGAAATACACTTCGGTATCCTTTGTGAGTAATATATCTACCTTAGTTCCAAATTGAATTTTAAGAACTGCATCCGCGACACTGAGCACCGAACCTTGTATGGTTGTGTATTTTACTTTTGGTTCTTCTACTACGGTTTCTGTAGAATTAGTATCAAATGTATGCCATATCATCATCGTAGTTCCTACAAAGAAAAAAGAGAAAACAAAAACTAGGAGAAATGTGTGCAGGAACATTTTATATATTTCCCTCATATATAGATAAGTATAGGACACATACCACACAAGCGTAAGAGCTTAATGTGCACAATAAATGCCGCAACTCACTTTCGTGAGTTGCGGCATTTTACCACCCCTAGTTAACCAACCCGAGTCCAGTCAACTCTATACCTCTTGATGTTACTCGCACATCAAGCCAATACAGCTGATTATTGTAACGCAAAAACTGAATATGAAGTGAATCACCATCAAGCTTTAGCGTACATCGGGTATTTATACTTGGTGTAAAAAACTCTGTAATTTTGAGCATTTCTACACCATCCATACTATGGTATGCAAATCGCACCTTATGCAATTGCCCCTCATAAAACACCTGCACAATAAAGCTTGGTGCGTCATTTTGGATTTCCACAGTTGATGCACATGACTCTTTAACCTTATATAACTCTTTCATTCCATCAACGTCGTTTTGGTACAGTGTTGTGGAAAAATTATGTCTGGTTACGTTCATGATTGAATCAATTTCCTCGGTTGTGTGATCAAATCCCGCAAGATGCACAAACTCATGAAGCATCGTAAATGATACATTGGTATATGTACGCATAGATGCTCGTTTACGAGTCAGTTCAACTTTTGCAAGCTTTGGTACACGCTCGGGAGCTGATGCAGAAAACACAAAGTTAATCGTAGTAAGCCCGTTAACTGTATCTGATATTGCATCACTCCAACAAATTGGTATGTTAACGGAAGTTTTTTCACACGTCTCATTGGTGCGACCTGCGTACACACCAATAAATGTTGAACCTTCTACTGCATTGAGCTGATTGAGATGCTCCACAATAAGCGCTTCAACCATGAGATGAGCTTTTTCTTCTCGCAACCCAGATGAAAGACCTGCCAAACGAGGATCATCTCCAAAAATATCTTCAGGGATATTGGCAGGATTGTAGCGCACTTTCACCACCCTATCCCATCCGACGCCGAGAATTTTATACTCATGCATTTGGAGTGAATTTATTTCAACACTATACTCTACTACGGCATATGCATTGTTGAGGGTAAGTATGAACCATACAACCAACAGGTAACGCATGGCAGAACTCCTTTATACAAAGTTGTAAAGTACTTCTAATTTTTTTATACCGTAAAACTATCGGTACGTCAATGACAGAAGGTTTATGCTTTGTAGCTCACATCAACGCCGATTGCAATAAGCTTTTCCATATACCGTGACATATCGTCGGCAATTTTTTCTTTTAAACCTAATCCACCTTCACGAACAGTAAGCATGAGACTCGAGCGGAACTCATCTTCCCCATGAATACCCGCAAGCCTATCAGCGATGAGTTCGGTCATGTTTGCTTCTGCTGCTTTACTGAGTGGAATATCATATTGTTCACGCAAGTACGTTTGGACACGTTCAGCAAATTTATGTTGTGCAAAAAATGCAGAGTCGGATTCGTTATCACTTCTAAAACGTCTAACATCATCAGCTTGCTTTACAATAGAAACTGAAACATCAGCCATGTGTTCTGCGGTTTTTCTATCAATACCTACCCCACCTTCATCATAGCGCTTTACGAGTGCGTCAATAAAAAGCTTCTTATGAATTTTTCCTTTAATAAGTAGTTGGATTGATTTTTCGAGACGTATAAGTTGATCAAACGTATATTGTTGCGTAAGGAAATTTGTAAGACTTTTAACACGTAATGTATCAACAGAATCATACGGAAAGAGTCGAGCAAGTTGTTCGAGTTCGGTAACAATTGTCTCCCCTTGCTTTACTGGCTTGATTTGTTTTCGTTGTGGATTTACCACCTCGCGAACGATAAATCCATCTTTGAGATAGTACACACGGTGCGCATATGAAAGGTGTGCAGCGTTGTGTGACACCATGATAATCGTACGTTGATCAAATGTGTTAATTTCATCAATCTTATCCATTACCTGTTGTGTAGACACGGAGTCGAGGTTACCCGTCGGTTCATCGGCGAGAAGAATTTGCGGATCATTAACCATAGAACGCGCTACTGACACACGCTGTTGCTGACCTCCTGAAAGCATCGAAGGGATTTTGTGTGATACATGTCCTACACCAAAACGCTCAAGAAGCATTTGCGCACGACGCTCTCGCGTTGCTTTATTTGCATCACAAAAAATCATAGGGAGTGCCACATTATCGAGCACCGAAAGTGAACCAATCAAGTTAAAGGACTGGAAGATAATACCCATGATATATCGCTGGAAATATACGCGTTCCTGTGGAGGATATGAATAAATGTCATCTCCGCGAATAAGAAGCGTACCATCTCCTGGTGGAAGCGAGCCTTGAATCGAATACATGAGTGTAGACTTTCCTGATCCAGAAGAACCGAAAAGAATAATGTACTCACCTTCATAAATATCAGTGTTTACATTTTGAAGAGCTTTGAACTCATTTGATTTTCCTTTGTTATATATGATCGAGAGATCTCGACATACGATGAGAGGTTTTGCCATAAATTATGTTAATAGTACACCATGCATAGAGGGGAGACTTCTCCCCTATCCACTAATATTTTTAACCCATCCGAATGTTGATTCAAAGTTTTCAATAATGATGTCGATGATGCTTTTTTCTTGAATCGGAGTGAAGAGTACGAAATTATCAGACTTCACCTCGTTCCCTGCTCCGTCAGCACAATCGAGCCAGAACTGATACACCGTTGCAGGTGCAAACTCAACAATTACTTGTACGTGTTGCATTACATATCCACTTTCTTCAGAATCAATCACCGTTGGCTCTACACCTCCTGCAATACCTTCTTGATACGTAAGTGCGCAGTGTGCTGGTTCGTCGGTAATCCATTCAATAATTGTTTGAATACGAGATTCTCCACCAGGGAAAATTGTTGATTCATTCGTTACGTTACTAATTATTGGTGCTGCTGTATCCTTAACAGTAACGAAAGTAATCGGACTACTTTTAACTCGATCGCCTCCTGCGTTTTCTGCAATCACAAAGGCAACATACCGCGTACCGAGTGTAAGGTCTGCAATTCGCATTTGATGTGTGGACGCAAGTGTTGGTCTACCGACTGAATTTTGCGTACCTGTGGTGAGGTCTTGGTATTCAATAAGCGCCTTTGCGGGCACGGTAGTGTCCCACGCAAGAGTTGCAGAGTTTTCTTCAACCTTTACAATCCGCAAATTCTTAATATCAGGAAGTGATGCTTTAGTCATAAAGGTGTAATCGCGACTTGCTCCTGCGATTCCATATGTATCTTCTGATTTAACTTGGAAATGATACTCAGTGTATGGTTCAAGACCAATAATTTTTATTTCATGATCGGTAGTATTTCCATTGGTACTTGATTGTGAAAATTCATACTGCCCCTCACTATACGAACTTGCAGGTGAAAAGAGCACCTCAGAACTCGCCTCGCGGTCTGTTGTCCATTTTATGGTGGCACTTGTTGTTTCAGCAATTACTGTTGGCGGACCCACGATAGTGAGATCTTCTGTAATACCCTGAATAGCTTTTACAGTTTCATTAAGAATTTCTTGCAACGTTTCTGGTGAAGTAATTTGTTGCACTTGTTCTATTACTTCTTCGGCAGTTTGAGCCTGTGTTTGGGTTTGCACAGTTTCATTAGTCTCAGTTTGTGTTTCACTTCCCTCACCTGCTTCAGAACCAGACTGTGGTTCACCGTCTGTCAGCACTTTATAGTTTGCAGAAATACCTTGGTTTCCATCGACGTCTGATGATACAACGCGGAAATAATACGTTCTTCCTGGCTCTAGATTATCTACCACGATTGAGTGCTCTTTTCTCTCTGCTTCAGGCACACGAACAATTCCGTAATCTTCTTGAAGACCGTAATTAATCGTGGAATCTGCCTCTTCATCTGTCTCCCACGTAATCGTAACAGAATCTTCACTCACCTCACTTATTTGCACATTTGAAATTTCTGGTGGTTCAGTGTCGGCAGCACGAGCAAAAGGAGAAAGTGGCGCGTAATACACCGTCACCAAAAAACAAATAACGAAAAGCGATACCGAACGAATCATACCTAATATATATGCAAGTGTATCACTCTTGCTCTATGAATGAATAGATTTTTATTAACAGGATGCATTAATCTGCAATAGCAGAGAAAATATTTACACCCTGATGTGGTCTACCCGCAACTCCAAACGGTACGGCAATTCCCCAGTACACCTCTTCAGTAACTGCTGATGATATCGTGGTTGGCTTATTGAGATTTACTTCTATATTGGTTCCAAGTATAGAAAGCTGACTACAATATGTACACGAACTATACGTGAAGGTAGATGTTGCAAATATTTGTTCTGACACAGGAATTACTGAGGATATTCCGTCAGTAAGATCACTTCCCTGTATAGAAATATCTATTGAGTCATTACCGATATTTTCGACAGTTGTCGACGCATTGTAAGAGCCTGTGTCTGCATTCGCTTCAAGTGTGCCGTAATTAATACTATCTGGAACAGATATCGCTCTGAGTGTGAGAAGATCGATTGATGGAGCTGTGGCAGTAGCAATTGAACCTCCTACATCCTCAACCGCCATAAGCCCTCTCCATGTTTCAGCAGCATAAGTACCAACATCAGTTGCATCTGCGTGATAATAAATATCTGCAGTACACGATATGTCACACGTATTTCCTGAACAGTCCACGAAAGAACAGCTTGAATTTCCAGAAATATAACAACTATTATTATCAGCACTACATGACTCCCCTACACCACTTCTAAATATTGTTGATGTCGCACCAACAAGATCAGTGTATCCATTCAAATCTGAAACAGTACCCGTCGCATACACTGTTGTGGTCGCACCAGCGATAGGACTATATCTTGCCCACCATTAAGTGAAAGTGAAGTGATATTTGGAGCAAAAAGTAGTACTAGTTCTGCAACGCGAGTGTACGAATCAAGATCAGTTCCTTCGTTAGTTACACGTAAGCAGTATATAGATTCAGTTGCGTTTTCTGTTGCAGTAATCGCATACTCAAGCTCGGTGTACTCAGCATTATCGATAGTTATATTTCCTGTGTTATTACTTGGATCTTCCACAAACTGACCAGCGATAAAATCTCCATTCCCACCAAGCACATCTGTTGTTGCCGAAAGATTGGTGACGAATGACGATGTATCCATACAAAGGTCGCTTGTACCACATGATGCAATATTCGGTACTTCTACATATTCAGCATAATCAACCGCTTCACAACTTGGTGCACTACCCTTAGCCGCAAACTCAATTTCATAATTTTGATCAGTGACAATCGTTCCTGTATTCTCAATCAAGAAGCGAGCGCGAACAGTCTCACCCGGAATAACTCCAGTTGCCGCGGTGTTGCGAGCGGCGAGCCATGAGGCACCTCCAGATACCTGCTCAGCACCAAATACATATGTTGGATCTGTCTGAAGAAGCGGTCGTGATGTGTATGCATCCCAACCACCGTGGTATGTCCACAATGTATATCCAATACCTCCTGAGGTATAACTGCTGTCTATTGCTGATGTTGTGGCAATCAGTACATTATCCTGATAGAGAGACACAAATATTGAATCATCAGTATCCCAATCAACTTCCACTTCATACCAACCTGTGCTGTATGTAACTGTTGTTGAAGCAAGTACCGTACCGCTTGTATCACGATGAAGCACATCTTGTGCAAGAGAAATTCTATCCACTCCGAAAAGCTCAAGACACACTGCGTAGTTTTGTGTTTGATTTTGTGTTCCGAATGCAGTACATGATTCGTCACCTGTCTCTGTTGCATCAATATATTGGAAATATCGAATTGTCTCTCCTTGCCGTACCACCGCACTATTGTTGTACATACCTCCCACGTCGGTTTTTCCGTTTGCAGGGTCGGAAGCAACGATTCGATATGTACGCTCATACGCACCACTTCCACTTATACTAAATTCTCCAGTGTCACCTGCATACTCAGATATATTTCCATCTTCAAACATATCACTCACATTAAAGGTGCTTGTTGCACTTGCGTCAGCCACAGCACCATTGCCGTAATACATGTATATTTCCGTTTCTGTCGATGTGGCAAGAAGAGGAATTTCAACCCATACCAATGCATCAGTACTTGCAGTATATGTTTCAATGAAATGATTTATAAGCGTCGTCCCATCACTTGTTGTAAATCGGATATCGTCAAAGTCAGCCTGCATATCTGCATCGTACGGAACAACAACTTCAATCGCAGCATTTGTGTACGACACCGCATCGGTATTTGTCACTGTAACACGTGCACGCTTACTCCAGTCTTGGTCATACCACTCAGAGTCTGGCACACCCTCGCCACCATCATCGTTTCTAAATCGATATGCAGATTGCTGAGAAAGAAGACACGCACTATCATCCCAACGAATTGATCCACAAGCATCAACACCATCATCATCGAATACTTCCCCATCGAAGTTTCCAGTATGTCCAGTAAAGGTCCACGCACTTGGTGTTGTTCCGATTACTGCGATGTTTGTTCCTGTTATTGCTGTTGTGGTCGCAAATGAATTATTAACAGAAACAAGTCCAGTATTGTAGTTAAGTGTTGTTGAGGAAAGCGTAATGAGTGATCCCCCATTTACACTTAAGGTGAAGTTACCCTCAGAGAGCGACGTAATAACACTTGTACCGCTAAGTACAAGCCCCGATACATTCATATTACTTATACTGTAATAGAGTGCATTGAGTGTTCCACCAAGTATTCTGAGTGCATACGTACCACTTCCTTGATTAGTAATAGTTGTATCAAAACCATTAGCACCAACGATTGCGAGCGTACCTCCAGTAAGCGTTGTTGTGGCATTTTCGGCCATGTACACAAAGACCTGTCGTTCACTTCCTGAAAGAGATGCTCCATCAAAGTCAGTTGCATAACTCCAGTAGTCAGCACCTGCACTTCGTACATAATTTCCATATATTGAAAGTGTACCTGCAACTCCCGCATTATCTTGTGAGTAGAACGAACTTCCCGCATCAGCAATACTGACTGTCGCAGCACTATCCCACGCACGAAGTGCAGTACTAGAACTGATGATGAGATTGTTATAGGTGTCACCTCCTGCTGATTTTGTATTTATTGTATAGGTACTTCCTGTGTAGATTGCGAGCGTACTTCCCGTCCATGTGGTTGCGACTCCACCAACAAGATTTGTAAATACCCCCTGCACTGCTAGTCGTGATCCTGAGCTAAGGGTAAATGATGACGCGGTCGAAAGTGTGAAGTTTGATGTTGTGGTCGCATTGTCGGTCATAGTCCATCCACCTGTTGCGCTTCCAAACATAACCTCATTAAAGAGTGAACCTCCTGCAGTAATGAATTCACCTGTATCTGACGAATTAAAGAGTATAGTTCCCGACGCATGATCAAAATTACCACCAAAGTTTCTGAATGATCCTGCAATTGACATCGTACCTGTCGCAAGTGTTACTGCACCATTTTCAATAATAAGCGACCCAAGAAGTGCTACATCAGTGTCAGTAAATACATACGGTCCATTTCCTGCAAAGGTAACTCCGTACAGATCTGATGAGCTTGCAGTCAGCACTGATGCGCTCGCTGATGTAAATCGCAACACGCCACTTCCATGCGTAAAGACTGAATGATTTATGAAATCACCTCCAATACTGAGTGTTCCTGTTGCACTCGTAAACGTACCACTCAAAATTTGCACATCAGCAGTCGCAGTTGCATTCGTACCAAGCATCGTAAATGAACCCGTACCCTGTATAGTAAGTGCATTAAAGTTTGAATTTCTTGCAAGAATAGTTTCAGCTGCTGAAGAATCAAATACTATCGTTCCGCCATTTGCATTAAATGACCCACCTGTTACTGAAAGTGATCCTGAAATTGTGGTTGTTGCTGACGGGAGTGTTACTGCACCTTGTGAGATAGTGAGATCATTTGCCACATCTAATGTAGTGTTGGTAACACTCCAACTTCCTGAACCGTTAAATACTACATTGTAAAGCTCGTAGTTATTAGTATCTACCGTACGACCTGCTCCTCCTGTCGTAAACACAAATGTTGAAGTATCGTCATCAAGTGAAGCGTTCGATCCTAGTATAAGACTTCCACCTACCGTATGCGTTTCACTTCCTGTCGCGTCGAAGATAGCATTTGCATATAACTCCAACGTTCCATCATGTGATGCTCCGCCACCGCCGCCAGTCACTGTCACATTTCCATTTGGCTCAAACTCTTTACTTGTCCATACAATAAGTTTTCGGTTTGCAGGAAGCGTAAGCGTATCAGGGGTTGAATCAATCGCAGTAAACGGAATATCCGCATCGTCTGATGAATCCCACACCGCCATATCAGCAATAGAAAGTGGGTTTGAACCTTCATGGCGAACAATAACGCGACTTCCATAGAGATCCATATCATTAATGTTTGAAACCGGATCTTCTGTCACTGTTGCAGCAAATGTTGCTTCTCCATCGAGGTACACTATGAGTGAATCTCCTGGACTAAAGGCAACATTTGAAATTGAGTACGATCCTGTACCATTCGTACATGGTGCAGTATATGTCGTCAGACCAGCTACACGAAGTGTTACAAACTGATCAACACCGTCACATCCTGCGTATGGTGTAGTACCTTCATCACTATATACAACTCCAGAAATTGTAATGAGTGCGGCTGAGTCATCCCACACGATATATCCAGGATCTCCGTTTGGATCAACATCGTATAACTCACCATCTATTGCACCAGTATGATTAGTGAATCGCCATGAGCTCACTGTCGTTCCTGTTGCAGTCACGTTATACGCAGAACTCACGCCGGTCGAAGTTGCAAACAGTATGTTGGTAAATGTTCTTGCTTGATTTTGAGTAATCACGGTACCGCCAACTGTTACAGCACTTGCACCGTTTTGCGCAACCTCAAAGTCTCCATATGAAAGATTAATCACAGTAGGTGTACCACTAAATGTAAGACCAGACGAATCGAGATTTCGAAGTTTATAATACGCAAACGTCGTTGATGCGGTTCCTCCGATACGAAGCGTATATGTACCGCTTCCTTGATTTTGAATCGTGGTACTTGCAGTCGACACACCGATAACTGAAAGTGCACCGCCGGTGTACACAACACTTCCTCCGTTTGCAACATATACATCAGCAGAACGTGGTGCACCACTGATATCTGTTCCATCGAAGTCAGTTGCGTAACTCCAGTAATCAGTTCCTGATGTCTTAGTGTACGCACCATACACATACAAATCTCCATTTACTTCCGCATGATCTTGTGAGTAGAGAGATCCAGAAGCGTTAATGTCGTACGTATTTGCATCACTATTCCACATACGTATTTGCGTGCCTGATGCAACTGAAAGTCGTCCGTATGTATCATTTGTAGTAGATGCATTGATTGCATAGTTACCACCACCATACAGGAATAATGTTGAACCCGTCCATGTTGTCACTGCACCTCCTTGTGTGTTAGTGAACACACCACCAACCGCGAGTGACTGACCGCTTGCGAGTGTAAACGCACTTGCATTAGTAAGGGTAAAGGTGCCCGTCGTTGTTGCGTGTTCAGTAACAGTGAATGATCCTGATCCATCAATAACCATATTTCCAAACGATGAATTTCCTGCGGCGATACTTGGTGTTACTCCACCATCAAACACCACAGTTCCGTTACTTGATGTAAATACTCCATCATTGGTCCAGTTTCCAGCAATAGTTGTACTTGCGCTTGCACTACCGATAAATGTTCCTGTACTTTCGATAAGCATGTTTCCATTAACGTCTAGGACTGGATCGAATGTATTAAATGTTACCGATGTTGTTGTCGCACCTCCAATAGTAAGGTCATTTGCAACCACAATTCCCAAACCTGTCGCCGTGTACGTAGGCGCACCTGCAAGTGCTTTCAACTCAAGATTGTAGTAATTAGTAGAGAGAATATTTGTTGCGCCTGCACCGCTGTACCTTACCGTACTTGTATCTTCAACGAACGTACCGAGCTCATTAAATACAGTACCTGTACCTGAAAGATTCCAAAGCGAACTATCCGCATCAAGATAATGACCTGTCGCAATAGTGAGAACACCTAAGATAGTGGTGGTTGCGCTACTTGCGCGAGTTGTGGTACCAGTAACAAGACCATTTCCTAATACAAGATTATCGAATGTCCATGGCGTAGTACCACCGAGAACATTTGTTTGTTCAAGTGTTGTAGTACCACCTCCCATTGAAAGGAGACCGTTTCCACTTAACGAACCATTTCGGACAGTAATATCTCCCGTACCCGAAACCGTACCTTGTGTCACATCAATATCCTGTAGCGCTTCTATATCTCCATTAATATTCCATGCCCCACCAACTCCAGCAAATTCAAGATTATAGAATCCAATTTCTTGTGTTGCGTCGGTAGTGATTGTCTTCCCTGTTGTTGTTGCATTCATAACGACAGATGAAGAAGCGGCGGTAAAGGTTGCTCCAGTTTCCATCGTAAAGCTTCCACCAATTATGTATGTTGAGGTTGCGTATCCCGTAAATACTGCATTATCATCAATATACAGCGAACCATCGAACACGGTACTTGATGCATGTGCATGAATAGTAATGTCACCATCTGCAAAGAATGTAGTGCCTGACGCGACACGAAGCTCTGTACCACTAAACACCACCAACGAACTTGTTGCAGCAGTAAACGCGATATCGTTATCGTTATCAAAATCATACACTGCCATCTTAGTAATAGAGAGAGGCTCTACATCTTCATGACGTGTTATCACTCTATTTTGATAGATATCAAAATTGGTAATATCTGATGTTGGTGTTCGTGTGATTATTGAACCTCGTGCACCACCGTTTGTATTAAGGTATGTCGTAATTACAGGATCTCCAACAATAACAACGCCAGGAATACTATATGTTCCATCTGACGAATCACAACTTCCCGTGTACGCTGTACCACCCTGCACGACCACACGAATAACAGGTGTTACATTGTCACAAACAGGATTACCCATTGGAGTAACTCCGTTATCACTAAATACCGTACCTGAAATAGTAATCGATAACAAACTATCATCCCAACGAATCGAACCCGGATCTCCTGTGTCAGCATCAAAAGATTCACCATCGATATTTCCTGTCGATTCACGGAACCACCAATATGATGTAGGTACGCCCGTCTGTACAACGTTTGTTGCACTAATAGCTGTCGAGGTAGAAAACTCAACACGATATATCTGCATTCCTGGATTAGCGTCTATGGTTGTTGATGAGACAGTAAGTCCAGTGCCTGACGAAACCCCAACATCAAACGCTCCGTCCGCAAGTGACAGAATGGTACCTGTTCCAGAAAGTGTAAGACCAGTAAGTCCAAGATCTTCAAAGTCGTAATATGAAAGTGTTGATGTACTTGCACGCGATTCAAGTGTATATGAACCAGAACCTTGATTTTGAATTGTTGTTGTTGCTCCTGAAGCTCCAAGCACTTCAAAAAGTGAGCCAGCGATATACGCACTCGCACCATCAGCAAAGCGTACATCAACCTGGCGTGAAGTACTTGCAAGTAATGCCACACCATCAAAGTCCCTAGCATAGCTCCAGTACTCACTACCACTTGTTCGCTCGTACGAACCAAATACATAAAGATCTCCGTCGACTCCTGCATGATCTTGAGAATAGAGTGAAGCAT
>JACCDH011036992.1_pt1 | contig 13641 bp, 13 predicted proteins | sample 7442481 | NCBI WGS metagenome assembly JACCDH01 (sample SAMN15323433, study PRJNA562643) | freshwater metagenome | isolation source: river surface water | place: USA:Blue River Watershed | collected 2017-08-15
CCAAGCTGGGCCTGGCTGGCATAGAGCGCGTTGACTTGGCTGTCCTTGGCATCGGGCGAAACCCCCATGCCCACGGGCGAGGGGATGCCTGGCATGACGAACAGCTTTGCCAGATCGACAGTGGTTCGCGCGGCCTTGATCCGGTTCAGGGTTGGTTGAGCTGGCTTCAAGCCGGCCTTCTCAATGGCGTCAGTATTCATAAAGGCATTGAACACAGCGGCAATCCGCGCTTCGTTGCTGCCGGGCTTATGCTGGGCCTTCGCAATTTCCTCGATTATCGTCTTCATCCGAGCTTCGGATAAGTCAGCGAGTTCAACGAACGAGCCGAAGGTGCTGCGATCGGCCGGGATCTCGTATGTATCCAGCCATTTGCCGTTGACGTAGCGGTTGAAATCGTCGCCCGGCTTAACTGAAACGTCCATATAGGCAGTCTGTATGCCCCAGCCCCAATCTGCAGCAGGCTTAGTCTGCTGAGCGGCGGGTGCGGCAGGGGCTGCGTTGGTTTCGGCCAGCGCGGGCATGCCGCAAGCCAGAGCCACCGAGCTGGCAGCAAATAAGATCGAAGCGCGAAAATTCATGGCAAGTCCCCGAATAGGATGGTCTATGGGACTGCGAATTAAGATCTCTCGCACAGTTGGTAAATGTGGACATTGTGCCATCTGCCGGGTTCACGAGACGGTTCGTCGAGTTGCAGGGCAATAAGCTGGGCGTAAAGCCCGGCAGTCTGGCGAAGCACTGAGCGCGCTCTGTTCAACAAGGCCGCCAGTCTTCATCACGAGGATCGGTGCGGTCTAGCTATAATTGGTCTCCAGCCTTGCACTCCTCAAACGAGTGAGGAAACGGGACCGCGTATTTGTGCAATTAAATGGCGGAGGACGCAGAACCCGGATCCAAAGTTCTCTCAGATCGAAACCCTTGGTTTTCCGGGGCTTCAATCAAATTTGCAATGTCACGACCGACCATAACGTGCTCAAAGCGGAAGTGCCCAGCAGCGCGTTTGACCTTTGTATGCTATATTGACGTCACACTATTCTCGCAAATCCGGCCGTTCCGGGTGAAGCCGCTTGGGATGTTGGGCGTGCAGGGTCAGGTATAGCTCTCGGTTTGGAGGTGGACTCGCAAAACATTGCTTCCATCGTTTGTACGCAAATCCCAACACTGTCATTTGCAAGCGCATACCAAACCTGTTTGGCCTCCTTACGCGTAACGACAAGTTCGGCTCGGCGGAGTTCAGCAAGTTGCTGGCTGAGTGCAGGCTGCGCGATCCCCGTTGCCGCGCCGATCTCGGCCACATTCCGTTCCCTGCGCAACAAGCAACTTAGGATCATCAGTCGCTGCGGCTGGGCATAGACTTTTAGTTTTTCGGCGACTGTATCCGCTAATTCCCTGCTCTCAAAAATAGCTGTCATGGGAGCGTCCTGCAAAACCAGTCTGCCGCAGTGGTTGCTTCCGCGCTGTCGTTAGGCGGTGGTGCCAGCAGGGCCTGTCCGGGCTGCCAGCCTTCTGGGGCGAAGCTCTTGCCGTCTTCAACTGCTTTGAGTGCTGAAACGAGCCGAAGCATTTCGTCGGCGGACCGACCCACATTGTGGGGATAGGAGGTAATGGCGCGGATGATACCTTTAGGGTCGATGTAAAAGGCCGAGCGCATCGCCATCGCATCGAGACTATTGTTGTCGATCATGCCATAGGCTCGACCAACAGCCATGCTGGGGTCTTCGATGATCGGGAAGTCGATGGCAACGCCGAACCGGCTTTCTATCGCCTGCACCCAAGCCAGATGAGCATAAAGGCTGTCAACGGACAGACCAACAAGCGCGCAGTCGAGAGCTTCGAATGCGGCCTTGCGCTTTGCTAGCCCAACAAATTCGGTGGTGCAGACCGGCGTGAAGTCAGCTGGGTGTGAAAAGAATATGATCCAGCGACCCCGATAATCCGACAGCTTGAACGCGCCCTTCGTTGATCGCGCCATAAAGTCAGGTGCGCTGTCGCCCAGCCTTAAAGGTCTAAAGGCTCTCAGCGTTGGTTGATCGGTCATTGTTTCGGCATTTTCCATAGATCTGCACTGCCAAACTGGCTGGCTTGACGCAAGACTATTAATGTATTACATGATTTCTGTAAATATGAACTTAATGAGGTTTTCGATGAACGACTCAGCTCTTGCCGCCGCCAGTGACCAAGTCTCCGCTGCCCAGCGTGGGGTGCCGATGATCCGGGCGTTTTTCGATGAACCGACGAACACGGTGTCGTATGTCGTCCATGATCCGGAGACCCGTCGCGCAGCAATCATCGACAGCGTGCTGGATTATGATCCCGCTTCCGGGCGAACGTCTTGCGCATCGGCTGATGCGATTATCGCTTATGTTGCAGAACAGGCGCTGGGGATCGACTGGTTGCTTGAAACTCACGCTCACGCCGATCATCTTTCCGCCGCACCCTATCTCAAGCAGAAACTCGGCGGAAAAATCGCCATTGGCGAGCATATCGTTACTGTGCAGGGCGTTTTCGGAAAGCTGTTCAACGCTGGCAGTGATTTCCAGCGCGACGGTTCTGATTTCGACCAGCTTTGGAAAGACGGGGATCACTTTCAAATTGGCAATCTGGATGTGACCGTGCTGCACGTGCCGGGCCACACGCCAGCTTGCATCGCCTATGTTATTGGCGATGCTGCGTTTGTCGGGGATACCATGTTTATGCCGGATTACGGCACAGCGCGCGCCGATTTCCCCGGAGGGGATGCGCGCACCCTATACCGCTCTGCGCGTCGGTTGCTCGCGCTGCCCCCAGAGACGCGGTTGTTCATGTGTCACGACTATTTGCCCGCAGGACGGGATGCCTATGTTTGGGAAACGACAGTCGCCGCAGAAAGAGCGGCAAATATCCATATCCATGATGGGATAAGCGAAGACGAATTTGTTGCCATGCGCGAAGCGCGCGACGCGACCCTCGCCATGCCGCGCCTGATCTTGCCGTCGGTGCAGGTCAACATGCGGGCTGGGCATATGCCTGCGCCAGAAGAAAATGGCGTGACCTATCTTAAAATCCCGGTCAACGCCGTATGATCCCCGGCTTTCCAAACGCGATGCCTGTTGAAGGGCTGATTGGCGGTGCGATGATTGGCGCCTCTGCCGCCATTATGCTGCTGGGCCTAGGCCGGATTGCAGGGGTCAGCGGCCTTGCTGCGCGCGCGACCGGGATTGCCGACAACGGCGCGCCGCGAGATGTAGCGCTTGCCTTTATCCTTGGCCTCCCCCTTGGCGCGTTCTTGGTTGCACACATCCTAGGCGGTGTCGCGGTTACGTTTTCAACGTCGATCTGGCCGCTTGTGCTGGGCGGTTTGTTGGTCGGCTATGGCACGCGCCTCGGCGCGGGCTGCACCAGTGGGCACGGTGTTTGTGGCCTCTCCAGATTGTCGCGGCGATCCATGGTGGCAACGCTCGTGTTCATGGTGAGCGGCTTTGCGACCGTTGCCATGTTGCGCGCTGGAGGATTGCTATGAGCAGGGTTGGCATCGCATTGATAGCGGGTGGCCTGTTCGGTGCAGGTCTTGCCGTTTCGGGCATGGCCAACCCGGCACGCGTGCAAGGGTTTCTTGACCTATTTGGAGATTGGGACCCAAGTCTTGCCTTTGTCATGGGCGGGGCTCTGATCCCGATGGCCTTGGCTTGGGCTCTACAAAAACGAACCGAAAAGCCCTTCGCGGCCCCACAATTTGATCTGCCAGAAACGATGACGCTTGATCGCAAATTGGTTCTTGGTGCCGTGCTATTTGGTGCCGGCTGGGGGTTAACTGGTCTCTGCCCAGGGCCTGCAGTTGCCAATATTGCCATCGCACCCCTTCAGGTGATGCCATTCATTCTGGCTATGTTCGGCGGCATGGCGCTGCACCGCATTTCATCACGATAACATTGTTTTGCTGGCCTCAGGCTGGCCCGGAGGAAGATATGGACATCAAGCGTCTTAATGCACGGCTAGGGGTCTCGCCGCAGATCAAACCTGAAGACGTCGTCGCAATCGGGCGGGCTGGCTATAAGTCCATCATTTGCAACCGCCCGGAGGGTGAAGAGCAGCAGCCCTCCGTCGCGAGCATTGAAGCTGCAGCCCGCGCCGCTGGCTTGGCCTTCGCCCATATACCGGCCATTTCCGGAGCATTAACAGATCAGGATGCGCGCGACATGGCCAACGCACTCGATCACTTGCCCGCGCCTGTCCTTGCGTATTGCCGGTCTGGTGCACGATCGGCAAAGCTTGCCGAAATGGCAGGCGCTATTGGTGACCGTGAAAACGGACCCAGAACTTACGACATCGTGATTGTTGGCGGCGGCAGCGCCGGCATCGCGACTGCCGCGAGCATCTTGAAACGCAACCGGGATGTCTCGCTTGCGATCATCGAGCCAAATGAGGACCATTATTATCAGCCGGGCTGGACGATGGTGGGCGCGGGCGTCTTCGACCGCGAGTTCACGCATCGTCACGAGGCGCAGTTGATCCCGCAGGGAGCGGACTGGATCAAGGCGTCGGCCAGCGGCTTCTTGCCAGAACAAAACCAAGTTCTGCTCTGCGATGGCAGCGTGGTTTCCTATCGGGTGCTGATTGCTTGTCCGGGGATTAAACTCGATTGGGATGCCATTCCGGGGCTTACCGAGACACTCGGCAAAAATGGCGTTACATCCAATTACGGCTTTGATCTTGCCCCCTATACCAACCGTTTGGTCAAGGAATTCAGGGGCGGCAGAGCGCTGTTCACCCAACCGCCAATGCCCATTAAATGCGCAGGCGCGCCGCAAAAAGCCATGTATCTTTCTTGCCATCGCTGGGAAAAGGCAGGCGTCTTGAAGGATGTCGATGTGCAGTTCCATACCGCAGGGGCCGTGCTGTTCGGTGTTGCAGCCTATGTGCCTGCGTTGATGGAATATGTTGAACGCTATGGCGCTCATTTGAACTTTGAGTCGAAGTTGGTCGCCATCGACGGAACCTCCAAGGTGGCCCGATTTGTCCAAAAAGATGGTGACGGCACCCGTGAGGTCGAAGAATGCTTCGACATGATCCATGTCGTTCCGCCGCAGGTGGCGCCAGATTTTGTGCGCTCTAGCCCCTTGGCTGCTGCATCTGGCTTTATTGACGTTAACGAAGCGACGCTTCAGCATTCGCGCTATCCCAATGTCTTTGCGCTGGGGGACGCGTGCTCCGCGTCTAATGCAAAGACAGCCGCCGCTGCGCGCAAACAGGCTCCGGTCGTCGCTGTTAACGCATTGGCCGCCTTGGATGGCAAACCGCCTGTCGCCGATTATGATGGCTATGGAAGCTGCCCGCTCACTGTGGAGGCCGGCAAGATTGTCCTCGCAGAATTTGGCTATGGCGGCAAATTATTGCCAAGCTTTCCAAATTGGTTGATCGACGGCACCCGGCCTTCACGCCTGTCATGGCTGCTGAAGGATACAATCCTGCCGCCGGTTTACTGGCATGGCATGCTTAAGGGCCGTGAATGGATGGTCAAACCCCATAAGATCGGGGCCTGACATGACGGCACTGGCACGATATCTGCCGATCTTTGATTGGGGGCGCGGCTATACCGGCGCCGCGCTGACCAATGATTTGGTTGCGGCCATGATCGTGACGATCATGCTCATCCCGCAGAGCTTAGCTTATGCCATGCTCGCAGGCTTGCCGCCTGAGATTGGCCTTTATGCGTCTATCGCGCCCATCATCGCTTATGCCTTGTTTGGCACCAGCCGGTCGCTTGCCGTCGGCCCGGTGGCCGTCATCTCGCTCATGACGCTGACCGCGGCAAGCAATGTTGCGCCGCCGGGCAGTCCGCAATTCATTGCCGCTGCGCTGATACTCGCATTGCTCTCTGGCCTCATGCTGATCGCGATGGGTGTGCTCCGGCTCGGCTTTCTCGCCAATCTGCTCTCGCATCCGGTCGTATCGGGCTTTATCACGGCAAGTGGCATCATCATTGCCACCAGCCAGCTCAAATCGATCTTCGGAGTCAAGGCAAGCGGCGAAGCCATGCCTGAGCTGGTCCGGACGCTGGCAACGAATATGGAACAGATGAACCTGCCGACGCTGGTGATCGGTGTTGCAGCGACGGCTTTCCTGTTTTGGGTTCGCAAGGGTTTGAAACCATTACTGGTCAGACTCGGGCTTGGACCAAGAGCTGCTGACCTGATTGCAAAGGCTGGGCCAATCGCTGCGGTGGCCGTGTCGACAATCGCAGTCATTGCTCTCGATTTAGAAGCGCAAGGCGTCAAGGTTGTAGGCGCAATTCCGCAGAGCCTTCCTCCGTTAACCGTACCGCTGTTTGACGCGCAGCTATGGCAGCGTCTGGCAGTTCCCGCGCTCCTTTTGTCTATCATTGGCTTTGTTGAAAGTGTTTCGGTTGCGCAGACCCTTGCAGCCAAGAAGCGCCAGCGGGTTCATCCAGACCAGGAACTGATCGGGCTTGGCGCTGCCAATGTCGCTGCAAGTTTTACGGGCGGCTATCCTGTAACAGGAGGCTTTGCCCGGTCGGTGGTGAATTTTGATGCAGGCGCCGAAACCCCGGCAGCTGGAGCATTCACAGCTGTCGGCATCCTCATTGCGGCCCTTTTCCTTACGCCATTGCTCTATGCGCTGCCCATTGCGACGCTCGCCGCGACAATTGTCGTTGCTGTCCTCAGCCTTGTTGATTTTAAGACGCCACGCGAGGTGTTCCGCTACTCCAAGCCGGATTTTGCCGCGATGTTGGCGACCATATTGGTCACATTGCTGGCTGGCGTGGAACCCGGCGTTATTGCGGGTGTTGGCTTAAGCCTGGCATTGTTCCTTTGGCGCGCCTCCCGGCCACATGCTGCCATCGTGGGCCGCGTTCCCGAGACCGAGCATTTCCGAAATGTGAAGCGCCACAAAGTGTTCACCGATCCACGTATCCTGACGATCCGGATCGACGAGAGCCTGACCTATCTCAACGCTCGCTGGCTTGAAGAATTTGTGCTGGAGGAAGTGGCGGAGCATCCTCAGCTCAAGCACTTGATCCTGATGTGCTCAGCGGTGAATGCGATTGATGCTTCGGCACTGGAGAGCATCGAGGCAATTAACCACCGCATGGCCGATGCCGGGGTCAAATTGCACCTGTCTGAAGTCAAGGGCCCGGTTATGGATGCGCTGGAGCGCTCGCACTTGCTTCATCATTTGACCGGCAAAGTTTGGCTGTCGCAGAACGAGGCCTTCGATGCCGTAATGGCTCTCGCAGACCGAGACGACGGTGCGGGGCAAACGCCCGATATGTGGATGGCAAGGGGGCTCATATGATGATCGAACAGGATTGGGCACTTCTCTTAGCCCGCGCGCAATTTGCCTTTACGGTTAGCTTCCACTTTCTGTTTCCAGCCTTCTCAATCGGGTTGGCGAGCTTTCTCGCTGTTCTTGAGGGTCTGTGGCTCAAGACTGGGCAGGGTGTCTATGCCAATCTCTACCGATATTGGTTGAAGATATTTGCGGTCGTTTTTGCGATGGGTGTCGTATCCGGCATCGTCATGTCCTATCAATTCGGCACCAATTGGTCGGTGTTTTCAGACAAGGCGGGGCCGGTCATTGGGCCATTGATGGCCTATGAAGTTTTGACGGCCTTTTTTTTGGAGGCTGGTTTTCTCGGCGTCATGTTGTTCGGGATCAACAAGGTTGGGCGTAAGCTCCACTTTGTTGCGACACTGGCCGTCGCCATAGGCACGTTCATTTCCGCGTTCTGGATCTTGTCGGTCAACAGCTGGATGCAAACACCGGCAGGGTATGAAATTGCGGCGAATGGTCAATTCATGCCCGGCGACAGCTGGTGGGCGATCATATTCAACCCCAGCTTTCCTTACCGCCTCATCCACACATTATTGGCTGCCTATCTGACGACGGCCTTTGCCGTTGGGGCTGTTGGGGCATGGCATTTGCTGAAAGACAAAACCAACCCCGGTGCGCGCAAAATGTTCTCGATGGCCATGTGGATGGCAGCGATTGTCGCGCCGCTTCAGGTCGTGGCAGGCGACTTTCACGGTATCAACACGCTCGAACATCAACCAGCCAAAGTCATGGCAATGGAGGGCCATTATCAAAGCCACCCGAACGGCGCGCCGCTCATTTTATTTGGTGTTCCCAATAGTAAAGAGCGCACGGTCGATTACGCCATCGAAATTCCAAAAGCGTCGTCCTTAATCCTCAAGCATGATCTGAATGCGCCGCTCGCTGGCCTCGATACTATTCCCGATGCGGATGAGCCGCCCGTGGGCATCGTCTTCTGGGCATTCCGCATCATGGTGGGCCTTGGAATGGCGATGGTCGGCATTGGCCTATGGAGCTTGCTTGCGCGTTCGAGAAAGCGCCTTTACGAATGGACATGGTTGCATAAGGTTGCCTTGGCGATGGGCCCGTCAGGTTTTGTTGCGGTGCTTGCTGGCTGGGTGGTAACCGAAGTCGGTCGGCAGCCTTTCACCATTTACGGCGTGCTTCGCACCGTCGATAGCGCCTCGCCTTTGGATGCTCCTGCTGTCGCGTTTTCGCTTCTCGCTTTTGTCGTCGTCTATTTCGCTGTTTTCGGCATGGGCATCTGGTATTTGTTGCGCCTCATGAAAAAGCCGCCCGAAGCGCATGAAACTGCTCTTGATGGCACCCCCATTCGAAGCGCTGGGATCACCCCGGCACCGGCGGTGTTGGAAGGTACTTCTGCATGATCGATCTGACTGTCATCTGGGCCGGTATCATAGGCTTTGCCATCATCGCCTATGTCGTCATGGACGGCTTTGACCTTGGCATCGGGATGTTGTTTCCCTTTTTCAAGGTGGGCAAGGATCGTGACACGGCGATGAACAGCATCGCGCCCGTGTGGGATGGGAACGAGACATGGCTGGTTATGGGCGTCGGCGGTTTACTTGCAGCCTTCCCGCTTGCTTATGCGATCATTTTGCCCGCGCTTTACGCACCGATGATCGCGATGCTTCTGGGGCTTGTCTTTCGCGGCGTAGCCTTTGAGTTCCGCTGGCGTGATCCCTCGCATCGCGCGCTTTGGGATCGCGCCTTTACGATAGGGTCTTTCATCGCAACCTTTGCACAAGGTGTGGCATTGGGCGCCCTGCTTCAGGGGATAACGGTTGAAAATCGCGCTTATGCAGGGGGATGGTGGGAATGGCTTTCGCCCTTCAGTGTTTTAACCGGCTTTGGACTTGTTGTGGGTTATGCCCTTTTGGGCGCATGCTGGCTTAACTGGAAAACCGAAGGCGCCTTGCAGCGGCAGGCCGTCACCTATGCCGGGCGGCTGGGCATTAGCTTGCTGCTCATGATCGGTGTGATCAGCCTCGCGACGCTGTCGCTTGAGCCGCAATATTATGTTCGCTGGCTCAGCTTTCCGGGTGTGCTGGTAACTGCGCTGGTCCCAATTGCGACCGTCGCTGTGATGGTCCTTTTTTACCGTAGCCTGCGTCAAACCAAAGACGCACAACCCTTTATCTGGGCGCTGGCTTTATTCGGTTTATGCCTGATCGGCCTTGGCATTTCGATCTGGCCCAATGTCATCCCCGCGCGGGTTACCATCTGGGAAGCGGCTGCACCGCACCGCAGCCAGGTCTTCATGCTGATTGGCGCGTCGATCATGGTTCCGGTCATCCTAGCTTACACGGCCTGGTCCTATTGGGTGTTCCGAGGCAAAGTCGGCCAGGATGGGTATCATTAATGTCACGCGGCAGGCAATTGGGCTGGTTCTTCGGCATTTGGCTGCTGAGCGTCGGGGCACTGGCTGTTGTCGGCGGCATCATCCGATGGGCATTGCTATAACAGCTGAAATGAAAGCGGTATGAAATGTCCGAAGAGACGATGAAAAGCCCTGAGGCGTTGAAAGGCGAAGACTGGGCTGGCGAGATGGGTGTCAAATGGCTTGCCAATCTCGAGCAGTTTGAAGGCATGATTGCGCCGATTGGCAAAGCTCTGCTCAAACAGGCTGAATTCAAATCCGGCGAACGCGTCCTCGATATCGGCTGTGGAGGGGGTGGCACGACGATTGCCATTGCCCAATCTGTCGCGCCCTCAGGAGAGGTTCTTGGCATCGACATCTCGCCGGATCTGACCACCGCTTCAACCCAGCGGGCGGCAGATGCTGGCTTGCGCAATATTCGCTTCCTGTGTGCGGATGCCGCCAATGTTCAACTCGCCGAGGCTCCCTATGACCGGCTCTTTTCGCGCTTTGGGACCATGTTCTTTCCCGAGCCGCACAAAGCCTTTTCTAAATTGGCTACCCTATTGCGTCCCGGCGCGCGTATCGACCTCGCCGTATGGGCAGCACCGCGCGATAATCTTTGGATGATGGAGATGATGGCGATTGTCCGCCGCTTTGTCGATGTGCCACCAGCAGTCCCCCGCGCGCCAGGTCCATTTGCATTTGAAGATCTTGATTATTTGCGAGAGGTTGTTGCCGCAGGCGGCTTTTCTGAGCCGAATATAGTCGCCTATGAAGGGCTGCAGCCTGTTGGGGGTGTAAATGCCACGCCGCAGCAGGCGGCTTCATTTGTGTTGTCCTCAATGGCGGCTGGGCGTTTGCTGGATGAGCAAGGCCCAGATGTTCGATCCGCAGCAGAGCTAGAACTGATAGAGCTTTTCAGGGCGCATCATATCGAAAAACAAGGGGTGATGATGCATGGTAAGGCTTGGCTTGTTTCAGCAATTTTGTAATTTCTGCAGGTAAGCTATTGTTCTCCTTGCAACCGGCTAGGCAATTGTATCATTCAATTTGGCCGGTGATTTGCCCCCTAATGACAACGTAAAATTCTTCCGCTAGCGGGACGCTTCATGAACGCATGGGTCCAAGATTCAAAGGCAGGGAAGTCGCTTTTGGCGATTGCCGTCCTGCTCGCTCTCTCCCTGCGCATTCTGATCCCGACTGGCTTTATGCCAACGGTCAGCTCCCAAGGTCTGGTTGTCGAACTCTGCTCTGGCATGAGTGGCAAGACGGTCACCATTGACCTAGGCAAAAAGCTCCCCGGCGAGAAGCAGCAGCACACCGCTGATAGCCCTTGCGTTTTCGCTGCGGGTTTGGGCCACGGTCTACTGGCAAGCGCTGAGCTGCCGACCATTCTGCCGTTCGTTTATGGCCTGACTATCTTTGTCGGGACGGCCATTGCTGATCTGACGATCAGCCGTCTCGCGGCCCCGCCGCCGCCATCTCAAGGCCCGCCTGCGGTGAGCTAAGCTCGCGCAGCGGACAACACGCACCTCGTTCGCTGCTGACCTGCGCTCAGGCTGTGCCTGCGCGCGCGTCTGACATCCGGTTCGGATGATCAGGCATCTCAGTGAACAGGTTTCATCATCTCTGCAGATACATGGGCAAATTTGGCCGCCGTGGAGCGCGCCGTAGCGGTGTCTGCATGGAAATTAGATTGAAGAAAGAAACACAATGAAAGCTTCCTCGCTAGCAATCGCGGTGGCTCTGACAGCGCCAACCCAAGTGCTTGCTGCCGAAGGTGAAACACCTTCTGCCGAAACAATCGTGGTTACAGCCGCCAGGATCGCCGCCTTGGAGAAAACTGCGGCAGCTGAAGATGAACACGCTACCAGCCCGGATGGCGCCGCTTTTATTGCCCGTCAGCCAGGCGCTGCACTCGTAGACAACGGTGCTCTTTCAGGTCAGGTGCAGATGCGAGGGCTTTTCGGCGAGCGCATCGCTGTCAGGATTAATGGCCAGCATTTTGCCACAGGCGGCCCCAATGCCATGGATCCGGCAATGCATTACGCGCCTATGGCGCTAATCGATAGGGTAGAGATCGCGCGGGGCATTTCTCCGGTTCGCGATGGACCGGGCCTTGGCGGAGGGATCAACACGATCCTCAAGCAGGTCGGATTCAGCGAGGGCAATTCCATGGCTCCGCAAGCAGACATCTCCGGACAATATCGCGGCGTAGATGACAGCATTGCGCTTGGCGGCATGGTTGGCCTTGCAAACGATACCTTCCGCATTGGCCTGATTGCATCTCAAGAAAAGGGCGATGACACGCGCTTCCCAGGCGGCCGTATCGCCACGACTGGATACGAACGCGCGGTTTATGGTGTGCAGGCTGGGTTACGCGCCGGGTCTGGCGAACTGAGTTTGGAATATCGACGGCAGGAAACCGGCCATTCGGGCAACCCACCGTTCGCCATGGACATCATTTATTTCCACACGGACTTCGTCCGGATAGGCTTTGATGGCGACCTAGCTGATGGCGTCCGGCTCGAAGCGCATGCAGCTTATGCCGGGGTCAGCCACCGGATGAACAATTTCGAACTGCGCCCCGCACCGACTACAGCTATGACCCGTCAGTCAGACACATATGCCAACACGATTGGCGCCGATATCTCACTTCGATTTGGCTCAGCATCACGTTATGTGCGGCTAGGTGCCGATGTCGAGCTGATCGACAAGGGCTATATGCTCTACAACCCACTTGCCACAAACTTCTTTATTCATCCTCTGGATCACGCAGAAAGTGATCGATTGGGTGCATTTGCAGAATGGCGCGGCGGCCTCGGCCCAATCGAGGTGGAACTGGGCGCGCGGCTCGACCGGCACGGGGCGGAAACTGGTGCGCCCCGCTTTGGTCCTGGCGTGCCACTAGGACCTGCCAATCTTGCCCTGGCCTTCGCTAACGCCGATCGAGACTGGTCTGGCACTACATTAGATACTTCCCTTCGGCTCTGGGCAGATTTTGGTACGATCACTCCTCGCCTTACACTCGCACGAAAGACCCGAGCGCCAAGCCTGATCGAACGATTTTCATGGCTTCCTACCGAGGCAAGCGGAGGCCTCGCAGACGGCAACATCTATGTCGGATCACCATCGCTAAAAGCTGAAAAGGCCTGGGTCGTCGAAGCTGGCTTCGACTGGTCAAGTGCAATCGCCTACGCTCGCCCAGTGGTCTACTATCGGCGGATCGATGACTTCATCCAAGGGGTTCCCTTCGATGCGACGCCAGGCTTGGTCAACACATCGGTCGAGATGGTTGCGCAGGCTAGCGGTGATGCTACGCCACTGCGCTTTGCTAATACAGAAGCAGAGATCTGGGGTGCTGACCTCGCATTCGGTGCGAAGATCGCTGGTCCGCTGCGGATCGATGGTGTTGCCAGCTACGTACGCGGCAAGCAGCAAGACGTAAAAGACAATCTTTACCGTATGGCACCTGCGAATGGTCGCCTAGCATTGGCTTGGGAAGCGGCAAATTGGTCCTTATCGGTGGAGGGACAAGCTATTGCAGCACAGAAGAAACTATCATCTACCAACGGGGAAATGCCGAGCAAAGGGTATTTCTTGGCCAATCTTTATGGACATTGGCTAGTTCGCGATGGCCTGCGTCTTGATTTTGGCATCGAGAACTTGTTCGACCGGTACTATTTGGAACATCTCGCAGGCTATAACCGCATCAGCGGGTCAGATGTACCGCAAGGCATGCGGCTGCCAGGTTCGGGTAGATCTGTATTTGTCAAACTGCGCTGGGCAGTTCGTTGAACCCCAAACAAACTCGCGCTGCATTTTGCAGCGCCAGTTTGTTCCATTTCATCAATTTCGTCGGAAAAAACCCGGAGCCAGGTGCAGAGCTTGGTGACCCTATCCCGGCAAATGTGTCTATTGAGAAATGGATCAAACTGGTTGATACTCGG
>JACCDH010471409.1_pt1 | contig 13639 bp, 7 predicted proteins | sample 7442481 | NCBI WGS metagenome assembly JACCDH01 (sample SAMN15323433, study PRJNA562643) | freshwater metagenome | isolation source: river surface water | place: USA:Blue River Watershed | collected 2017-08-15
CTTGTGTCACGGTTGGCCGAGCCCGGAGGTGCTGCTGTCGCACTTGCTAAGTTTGGATTATACCCAAAACGATGGCCTTAGATTAGCCACAGGCGCATCAATCTTGGCTTTCGACCAGTTTTTGCGGAATCAGGCCCAGCTGTTTGCGTCGCTCAAAAAGGGCTTTGTAGCGCTGCATGGCTGTGGGATCTGCGGCGGCTTCGGCGATGGCTTCTTTCATTTGCGCATCTAGGCTTTCAAACAAAATTTTGTTCAAGATGCCACGCAGCTCTAATCCAGCCTCTCTGCGTTGTTGCTCGGGCGTGAGGCTTTCGGGCATTGGCAAGCCCTCGTCGTCCAGCAGGGGCGTAAAGGCGCTGGCCATGACGCGCAGGGCGAGGTCTTCTGATTCGTGCTCGCGCAGGCCTTCGCGCAGTGCGCCCCAAGCTTGGCTGCCGTGTTCGTGGTGCTGCTGGTCTAGCCACACAAACAGCGGGCCGTGGGGTGGGGCGAGTTCACACAACAGGTTGTGGTCTTCGGTGGAGAGGTCTTCCCACAAGTCCATGTGCGAGAGCAGCACGCGTGCTGCATGGTCTGCGCGGCCTTGCGGAATCAGGCGTGTACCGCGCTTGTAGGTTTTGGGCGCGTAGGGCTCGCGGGGTTTGAACTTTGATGACTTTTTAAATTCACCTGAGCGTGCAGGCGCAGCTGCGGGGGCTGGCATCCACAGGTCTTGTAGCTCGTGGTTGCCCAGGTCGGCCAGCTCTGCGATTTCACTGAGTAACTGGCGCTTCAAAGCACCGTCGGGCAAGGCCATCCATAGGGGCTTGGCGTTGCTGGCCATGTGGGCGCGGCCTTCCGCCGTGTGCAGATCGCAGCCGTCGCGGGCCACTTCGATCAGAAAGCGGCTCAGCGGCATGGCTTCGGTCACGCAGTGGGCAAAAGCTTCTTTGCCAAATTCGCGGATGTAGCTGTCAGGGTCGTGCTCGGCAGGCAAGAACAAAAACTTCACACTGCGCACATCGGTGGCGTAGGGCAGCGCGCCATCAAGCGCCTTGCGTGCAGCGCGGCGGCCTGCACCATCGCCGTCAAAGCTGAACACCACGTTATCAGTGAAGCGAAACAGTTTTTGTACATGGTCAGTCGTACATGCCGTGCCCAATGTGGCCACCGCGTTGGGAAAGCCTAATTGCGCCAAGGCCACTACATCCATGTAGCCCTCGGTCACCAGCACATAACCTGCATCGCGCAGCGCGTTGCGGGCTTCAAACAAACCATACAGTTCGCGGCCCTTGCTGAACACGGGGGTTTCTGGCGAATTCAAATATTTGGGCGTGCCCTCAAACAACACACGGCCACCAAAGCCAATGCACTCGCCCTTGACGTTGCGAATGGGGAACATCACGCGGTCACGGAAGCGGTCGTAGCGTTTTTCTTCTTCGCCGTCCTCTTGGTTCACGATGACCAAGCCGCTTTCAGCGAGTAGTGGGTCTTGATAGTCTGGGAACACACTGGCTAAGCTGCGCCAACCTTCGGGCGCATAGCCCAAGCCAAAGTCTTTGGCAACTTGGCCGCTCAGGCCACGGCCTTTGAAATACTCAATCGCTTTGGGCGAGTTGCGTAAATGTTTGCGGAACGATTCGCCCGCCTTTTCCAGCACGTCGGTCAGTGTGGCTTGCTTCTGGCGCTGCTCGGCAGCGCGTGCACGGTCTTGCGGCGAAGCATCGTCTTCTGGCACTTGCATGCCAATGTTTTGCGCCAAGTCCTTCACGGCCTCGACGAAGGTCATGCCCGCATGCTCCATCAAAAAACCAATGGCATTGCCGTTTTTTCCACAGCCAAAGCAATGGAAAAACTGTTTGGCGGGGCTGACCGAAAACGACGGCGACTTCTCGCCATGAAACGGGCACAGCCCCATGAAATTGGCCCCGCCCTTTTTGAGTTGCACATAGCGGCCCACCACCTCGACAACGTCGACGCGGGCTAAAAGCTCTTGAATGAAGGACTGGGGGATGGCCATATGTAAAAAGGGTGAAGCCTGATTTTAGGCTTCACCCTTTGAGTGACGACACGGTGATGTGCGGGGTGGGCCACAACATGCGGATGCTGTGATGCTTGAAAATTTAATTTCTCATCTTCGTGTAGCTATTATGTATATTTATGTAGATTAAAATAGCTAATTCTGTGTGATACATTTTGAGGAAACGGATCGCAAAGCCGCCAATAAATTCCCAAACAAGCATGCATCGCACTTATTTTTCTAGCGCTTTAGGTGTTCATTACAACGTACAAGGGGTGACATCACATAGGTTAAATTTCCAACGCCAAATTGCGAAATTGAGTTGTGTGTTTTTGCTTGGTTGGGTTTCATCTGTGTTTGCACAGGCACTTCCAGCAGGTCAAGTTGACACCTTCATTCGTCAGCACGAGCGTGCCGTGCAAGACGCCACGCGACATGAACGCCCTGACGTGGATGTGTTCATTCCCGATGCTTCAGATGGTGTGGCACCAAGTCCGTCAAGTACCAGCAGCAAGCCGTGCCGCATCATTCGCAAAATAAGCACTGAAGGGCACCCCGAGGCTATGGGCGAGCAGCCCAAAGACATTCTTGGTAGTTATGTGGGGCGATGTCTCATCGCCGAAGAGGTCAATGCACTGCTGGGTGACCTCAATCGTTGGTATCAACACCAAGGCTGGACGACTACCAGAGCCTATGTGGCCGAACAAGACCTCAACCAAGGCGAGTTGGTCATACGCATCATCTCGGGACGCATTGAGGGTTATCGCTATTTAGACAAACCGGCAGACGCAAAACTCTCTGCGGCTTTTCCTGGCAAAGTTGGTGATTTACTGAATGTTCGCGACTTAGAGCAAGGTTTAGAAAACCTCAATCGCATTCCTTCGCAAGAAGCTAAATTCAAACTTTATCCCGGCAAAGAGGCAGGAACATCGGATGTGGTCATTGAGTTGGTCGAAAAACCAGCTTGGCGCGTGACGCAAATGCTGGACAACAGCGGCAATCAGGCGATGGGCCACTGGCGAAGCAACACAGAGCTGGCGTTAGATAACTTGCTGTCACGCAACGACCAGTTGGCGATTGGCTACAACCGAAATTTAGACGATGGGCAGTTGAATGCAACCTTTGAAGGGTTGACATTGAATTATCTGATTTCTAATGGCTATCACTTGTTTGGTGCTTCTGCGGCAACTTTTCTTACCAGCTTCACCTTGCCCGGTATCAACCAGTCCTACGCTTTAAACAACTATTCAAACAAAGCAGGGTTGTCGTATGAATACTTGTTTGCACGCGATCAAAGCAGCAAACACAGTTTAATTTCTGGATTGGACTTCACGAGCCAGCGAAGCTATTCCCAAGATTTTGAAATCACTAGTCAACACCGTCGGCTGAGTGTTTTGTATCTTGGCGTCAAAGGCAAGCACTACTTTGGCAACAAAGTTTGGGATTGGCAGCTGCGTGCAGATCAAGGCACCGGATTGTTTGATGCGATGAGCACTATTCCGGGAGGCACTGATCCACGCTACACCTTAGCCAAAGGGCAAACCTCATTGTCTGTGCCACTTCCCGATAACTTGGGCTTGTGGCGCAGCAGCTTTCAAGTGCAAGCCGGTAAAAGCTCCGCGCCAAGTTTGGCCCAAATGTATGTGGGTAGTCGCTACAACGTCCGTGGATTTCAAGACAACAGCCTATTTGGTGCAACAGGGGCTTGGTGGCGAAACGATTTAGAGAGCAAAGCTTTTCAGCTTGGTGCAACCAACATCACACCCTACATCGGTGCTGATGCGGGGCATGTCAAACCCAACAACGCACAAACGGTCAGTCAACACCATGTGGTGGGTTATGCACTAGGTATGCGTGCTGAATATGCCAGTGTTAAAGCCGACATCACCTACACGCGTGCTGTCAGTCGCCCAGAAGAGTTCAATCAAGAATCGCGATCGCGGTGGTTAGCCCACTTCAGTATCGCCCTGTAAGTAGTAGGTTAAACCATGAGCACAGTAGTATCCCGCCGCCGCATCGCCACGATGCTCTTAGCAGCCTATTGCGCGACCCCTTTATTAGCGACTGCGCAGGTCGTGATCAATGCAGGTACACCCAATGACGGGCGTCGTGCTTATGTCGATCAAACTCAAAATGGACTGCCTAAAGTCAACATTGCAACTCCCAATGGCGCAGGCGTGTCTCGCAACACCTACTCAGACTTCAACGTAGGCAAGCAAGGCTTGATATTGAATAACGGAGCCTCTAATAGCAACACTGCATTGGCTGGATGGGTAGAAGGCAACCCTAACTTAACGGCAGGCAACGAAGCCAAACTGATTTTTAACGAAGTGGTGGGTGGTCGCCAATCGCAGCTCAATGGGTTTTTAGAGGTCGCGGGTAAAAAAGCCGATGTCATCGTTGCCAATGAGAACGGCGTGACTTGCAACGGTTGCGGGTTTATCAACACAAGCCGTGCAACCTTGACGACTGGTACAGCCGTGTGGGGCAGTAGTGGATCACTGGATGGCTTAAAAATTCGCCAAGGTGCGGTGACCATCGGCGCAGATGGGCTCAGTAGCCCAGACAGCAGGGTGGACTTGCTCTCTCAAGTCATCAACGTACAAGGGGCCATTCACGCAGATCGACTCAACCTCGTGGCCGGTAACAACGATATAGGCTATGACAACTTGAGTGTGACGCCAGCCACAGGCGCAACGGGCAGTATTGATGTGTCTTTGCTGGGCGGCATGTATGCCAATCAGATTGATTTGGTCGCAACTGGGACGGGCGTGGGTGTCAAAGTTGATGGGACGCTCATCAGTGCGGGCAATGTCTCTATCACGGCAGGCGGACAACTTGTAAATGCAGGCAGCATCAACGCAGGCGGGCAACTCAAAACGCAAACTCAGGCAGGTATAGAAAACAGTGGCACCATAGCTGTCCAAAGCTTAGAGCTAAGCTCCGACAACTTTAAAAACCTAGGCTCTGGCGTTGTGGGCGTGAGTGGAGGAAGTAGCCTCAAGCTCACCACACTCAACAACTATGGTCGTTTGCATTTTGAAGGTCCGAGCCAATTCAATGTGCGCCGCATCAACAACCCCGGACAAATAGAGGCATTGGGTGGGCTGACGGCGACGCAGTTGTAGTCCTTCACCAACTCGGGTGGTTTGTATGGTGGGGACGTGTCACTCAATACACAAGCCTTGGGCAATACGGGGCGCATTGAAGTCAACAGCCTTGACGTGTCGGCCTATACCAGCAACCAAATACCTGTTGCAGATCGTCTGGCCGATACAGCGGTGAATAACAGTGGTTTGATTGCCGCAGACCGCATTCGCGTGACGGGTTTTAGCAAACTCATCAACAGCAACCAAATCAGCACCGACATCACTTCAACCAGCACAAGTCTTGATAGCGGCACACTGCAACTCCAAGCAGACACGATGGACAACACAGGCGGGCGAATTGTGGCGCGTGGTAATTTGAATGTGACAGCTGCCAATTTGACAAACACCCAAGCCACCCTCAGCGGTAAAGGCGACTTGAGTATCGTTGCCAGCCAAAACATCATCAACGATGCAGGCTTGATTCTTCATCAAGGCACAGGCACGGCATTGGTTCAAGCAGGTGGCGCACTCAGTAACGCCGCAGGCCAAATTGAAGGTCAAGGTCAAAGCCTCACCATCAATGCGGGCGACATTGACAACAGCACCGGTCAAATTCTGCAAACCAGCACACGTGACCCACTCACGGCCCCTAGTGCTTTGAACATCACTGCCACGGCGGGAGTGGTCAACACGGGCGAGTTAAGAAACATCAAAGGCAAGATCAGTGGCACAGGCAATGTGTCTGTCACGGCAGCTAAGGTGCTGACCGATGCCAGCAGTGCCTCATTGTCCAGTGGTGGCAGTTTGAGCTTCTTAGACAAATCCAAGGCAAATTCTGGTGACTCAACTGCCACCAGCACCTACAACTGGGAAAGCGACATTGCCGCATCTACGGCGGTTATCAATGCTAAAACCGCAGTAGACAACGCGACGGCGGCTGCCAATGCAGCCCAAACGGCAGCCAACACTGCCGCGACCAACCTTCAAGCGGCCAAAGACGCATTGACAGCGCTGCAATCCAATAGCAGCAGCACGCCCGCTGCCATCAGTCAAGCGCAGAGCAATGTCACAGCCGCACAAACCACTTACAACACAGCACAAGCCACCTACAGCACAGCGCAAACCACACTAACCACCGCACAGCAAACCTATGCAGATGCCTTGGCAGCTGTACCCGCCATTGACTACGGCACTTCGGGCTCCACCATCACCCAGTCAACCAAGCCCACGGATTTAACCGTTCCCACACCACCACAAATTACGCTGAGCACGCCGACCTCGCTGATTCAAGCGGGCCGCGATTTGACAGTGACCGTGGGTGCCGGGCTACTGGACAACCGTCAAGGTAAATTGGTGGCAGCCCATGACGTGACTGTGACCACACAGGGTGATGTTTTGGCTGGACAAATGCAAGCTGGCAATGCCTTGAGCCTGACCGCCAAGCAGCTGGAAGTGGACCAGCAAATCCAATCTAAATCGACAACCCTTACAGCCAACACGTTGATCGTCTCAGGGCGTGTACAGGGCGATGACAACCTGACGATTCATGCCAACAGTCTGACCAACTCAGGCACCTTGACGGGCAACGCCACCGATATTTCGGGGCGTACCTCGCCCACCTCACTCGATTTGGGTAACACCGGCATGGTTCAAGGCAACAACAGCCTCACCATCCAAGCCAATCAAATTTTGAACCAAGCCACACTCACCAGTGGCGGTGACTTGACCACCACCACCGCCACGCAACTAGAGAACCAAGCGCTTATTTTTAGTGCGGGCAATCAAAAGCACTATGGCGTAGACATCGTCAACAACGCGGGTCGTTTTTATGCTTTGGGTGACATTGCCGTGCAAGGCAATGCGGCGGGTGACAACGCCAATAGCCTCTTGAACTACATCGGGCGTATCGAAGCCCAAGGTGACATCACCCTCAAAGCCAACACCATCACCAACCGAGCCGTGCTGCCTACAGTCAATGTGCGCGGCATTGTGACCAAAACCAACGATGGCACGACCATCCTGACCCAAGCCAAAGACACCTTCAACACCGACGGTAAGACAGCTGAAATTTTGGCTGGCAAAAACCTCAACATCCGAGCCGACGAGGTCCACAACGAATACGGCATTATTTCTGCCAAGCTCAATGCCACCCTTGGCACTCGGTTGCTCAAAAACAGATCGTTAGGGGCCATCCAAACAGAAAACTATGTTGTTAAAGCAGCTTGCTTTAACTGCCACCAAACTGTCAGCTATCACGACAGCTGGGGCGGTGTCATTGCCAGTGGCGGCACCGCCACCATCAACGCCACCACCGTGGACAACCAAACCACAGACACGCGTGACGGTTTTGCGGGGCTTTCTACAGACCCGCGAGTGGTCATCGTCGATGCACGTTCAGGCACACGTTCGCCGCTGACGCAAGCGTTCGTGGATCGTTTTGGCATCGTCACAGGCCCCGCTGCCAGCACCGCAGGCACTGCGCCTGTTTTGAACTTAGGCAGTCCACGTGCGCTGTCCGATGGGATTGTGTTAACGGCCAATGGCCAACTTGATTTCAGCCACTACACCTTACCCAATGGCAACACGGGTTTGTTTGAAGCAGCTGACCCAGCTTCGGCCTACCTCATTCGAGGGCGCAGTGATTTGTATGCGCCTGCCACCAATGGGCAATACACCACCTACAGCAAGTTCTTAGGGTCAGACTACTTGCTCACCCGACTGGGCATGATGCCCGTGGGCTTCAAACGTTTGGGTGATGCTTGGTACGAAACCCAACTCGTGCAAGACCAGCTCTACGCGCTCACAGGGCGCACCCATCTGATGGTGGGCACCGACACCGACTACGACCTCATGCGCAACCTCATGGACGCAGGCCTGTTGGCCCAAGTTAAGTTTGGGTTGTCAGCAGGCGACAGTTTGAGCGCCGAACAACAAGCAGCCTTGACCCAAGACATCGTGTGGCCCGAGTGGCAAGAGGTCAATGGGCAACGCGTCATGGTGCCCAAGGTGTACGTGGCACATCAAGACCAAAACAACGACAGCAACAAAGGTGCGCGTATTGTGGGCACCGATGTCGCCATCACCACGCGAGAGCTTAAAAACAGTGGCACCTTGGTGGCCAGCAACAGCTTGGCCATCAACGCCTCGGGCACAGTCAGTGGCGGCGGCAGCTACAGCGGCGGCAAGACAGTGGCCATCGTGGCTGACACGGTGGACTTGAAACACGCCAGTATTCAAAGCGGGGGCTGGCTCAACATCGACACCGCCAATGACCTGACCTTGACCGCCACGCAAATCAAAGCCAAAACCGATGCTAGTCTGACCGCAGGTGGCGCTCTCACCCTCAAAGCGCAAGAGTTCAACACCAAGGTGGTGCGTGGTGATGGCACCAGCCGCACCGAGACCAAGTATGAAACCAGCAACATTGAAGCGGGTGGCACGGTGGTCTTGAGCGCTCAAAAAGACCTGACTCTAGAGGGCAGCAAGGTCGACGCAGGCAACAACCTGCTGGTGGAGTCCAAACAAGGCAACGTCAACCTCGTGGCCCTCAAAGAAACCTCGGACTACAACTACAAGGGTGAGGGCGCGTTGGCCGAAATCCAAACCCGAGAAAAAGCCGCGCAAGAAGCGGCCCAAAACGCGTTGACCGCTAAGACGGGTGTGCAGCCAGAGCCCCAAGCGCAAACCTTTGCTGCAGAAATCATCAATAACACGCAAGTGCATGAAGAGAGCCTGCAAAACGTGCGCTTGACCGCTAAAGGTAACGCCACTGTGCAAGCCAATCAAGGAGACATCAAAGCCACAGCCCTAGATGTCAACGCTGGCCAAAACATCACACTCAAGGCTGGTGGCGTGGTGCAGCTAGACGCCCTGCAAACCAACAACAGCAAAGTGCAAGACAAACAAGTGCTGGTGGGCGTGAGTACCGACGCTGAGACCAATACCCAAACCGCCAACTACCAAAACCAAACCACGCGCGAGAGCAGCAGCCAAGCCAATGGCGGCACCCTCAAAGCGGGTAATGATGTACTCATTAACGGCGGACAAGTGAACCTGAGCCACACCAACGCTGTGGCAACGCGTGACATCAAAATCGAAGCCACCGACGGCGGTGCAGCCCTCAAAGCTGTTGACCTACAAGCCGAGCGCAACTTCGAGCTAAGCAGCGCAGGCAATGCTGCCATCGTGAGTGATGCCACCCAGCAGGGCAACAACATCACTCAAGCCACGAGCACCATCCAAGCGGGCAACCAAGCCAACGTCACGGCGCTGGGAGACTTGACCGTGCAAGGGGGTGACATCAAGGGCAAAGATGTGAACCTCATCGCCTTGGGCGATGTGACGCTCACAGGCGTACAAAATAAAACTGTGTATGGCGGTGGCAACGATACCACCACAGTCGTTACCACCCAGTCACTCAACATCAAGGGTGACAACGTGACAGTCAGTGGCATAGGTCAAAACAGCAACGTCACCTTGATAGCAGCCAATGTGGATGCGTCCAACAAAGCTCAAATTGACGGCACAGGCGATGTGACCATTGCGTCTGCAGAGAACCGCACGACACGTCAGTGGAGCACCACCAGCGAAGACTGCAACTGGTGGGGTAAATGCACCACCACCGTGACGCGTGGTGTGGAAGATAAAACCACCCAAGTAGGCAGCGATGTCAAAGGCGCCACGGTAGACATCAGCGCAGGTAAAAACCTCACCACGGTAGCTAGCACCATTGAGAGCGCAGGCAATGTGAACCTGAGCGCGCAAGGCAGCATTGACTACCAAGCCGCGTTGAACGTGAACAGAAACGAAGTTCAAAGCAACAGCAGCAGTAGCTGGGGTTTTGGTGGTTTCTCCATCAATCTGAGTTGGTTGGGTTTGTCTTCAGACAAACAGAGCAACGACACCCGCATTCAAAGCCGAGCCGCTACCACGCAACTGCAAAGCGAGGCTGACATCTTGAGCGAGTCGGGTGGCAACACCCGCCTACAAGGCACGCAAGTCAAAGCGCAAACTTTGACGGTCAACGCAGGCGTGGGGCCAAACGCAGACCCCAAAGCCAAGATCCTCATCGAAGGTGTCAAAGAAACTTTGCAAACCAGCCATACAGAAAAGAGCGAGAGCTTGATGTGGCAAGCGCAATCGGGCAATGGCGTGACAGAAGAGACGCTCAAGCTGGCACAAATCAATGCCAAGGCCAAGTTCAGTGCGCCGGGCGGTATAGATGTGCAGCTGCCAGCAGGGGACCCGCTGAGAGAGCAGATACAAAACTTGAGCCAACAGCCTGGCATGGCGTGGCTGAATGACTTGAGCCAGCGCAAAGATGTGAACTGGCAGCAAATCAAGCTTGCCAAAGACAACTGGAGTTATGAGCAAGAGGGGTTGACGCAAGCAGGTGCTTTGATCATCGTGTTGATCGTTACCTACCTCACCTTAGGAACCGGTACTGAGCTGGCAGGAACTGTGACCGAAGGTGCAACAGCAGGCAGCAGCACAACCGCCGTGGGTGGCACCACCCTAGCCACCACCGAAGCAGGCGTGACCACCTACACAGCCGAAGGTGCGGCGTTGAATGCTGGCTTCACGGCGGCGGCAAGCCAAGCCGCAGTGACCTTGGCCAACAACAAAGGCGACATAAGCAAAACGCTCTCGGACATGGGCAAGAGCGACAGCATCAAGAACATCATCACCAGCGCGGTAACAGCAGGAGCTTTACAAAATCTCAACCCTGACTGGATGAAGCAGCTCAGCAACACAGGGCAGTTCACCGACAAAGCGGTGATCAACCTGACCAATGCAGCAGTGAGTGCGAGCATCAAGACAGCGATACAAGGCGGCAGCTACGAAGATAACCTAACGGCAAGCCTTAAAACCGCAGGCGTAGACACCGTGGCGGGCTGGGCCGCCAGCAACATAGGTGAGGCCTATAAGAGTGACCTAGGTGCGCTGAAAGACCAATACCTCGCGCACAAAGTGGCACATGCCTTGGTGGGCTGTGCTAGTGCCGCCGCCAAAGACACAAGCTGTGCAGCGGGTGCGATCGGTGGTGCAGTGGGTGAAGCCTTTGCGGAGTTCTACACGGGCAGTAATGACGGCAGTAGCTTGAGCTCAGCCAAGCAGCAAGAAGTGCTGACGTTGAGCAAGCTAGTGGCAGCAGCCACGGCGGGGGTGACGGGCAAGGATGCTCAGGCTGCTGTGGATGCTGCGACGGTGGCAGTGATTAATAACGCACTATCAGCCAAGCAACAAAAAACCAGAGATGCCTTGGTTCAACAAGCGGCCAGCCCTAAAGATGCTGCAGCGATTGACGCTGCATACAAAGAGCTGGATATCAAGCAAACAAAGGCTTTACTCAATGCGACGGATGCCAAAGATGCGTACACCTTGGCAAATACAGCCCAAGAAAAGCAACAGGCTTATGAGCAACTCAAGGCGGCTTATGTCGAGCTAGGAGACATCGCCAGCGCACTGAACAAACAAGGAGACGGGGCAGGGGCTACTGTGTATGGCAAGGCTGCACTCACTACCTATTTGACACTGCAAGTGGCGGCGCAAGAGGTTGGACAGCCTGCGACAACATTGACGCCTGCACAAAGAGATGTGGTTGCCAAACAGTTTTTAGACTTAGGTATTGCACTTGATGCATCCGACTCTGCGCTTGCCTCTAGTGCTAGGGCTGCGTTGCAGAAGGTTGCGGCGGTCAACGTATTCCAAACAGAGGTAAATCAAGCGGTTTTTTGGTCTGGTAAAACGAATGGTGTTGGTGGTGTTGACGTTGCTTGCAAAATTGCATCAACTTGTGGCGGTACAACCTTAGAACAACTCACGGCGATAAGGGGAATACAGTTGCCAACTTGGGACGCGAGTAATCCTGTTGTGGTTCAAGCGTGGGAAAACGCTTCGCGTATTTACGCAGAAAGCGCAAGCGGGTCCGTGAAGGCTGTTATTGGTCAAAATCTTCGCCCCAATAGCGTGTGGGAAAAAGTTGAACTTCCAGCATTGAAGGCGAATCCATTTGTAACGGATATTACGATCATTGATCCTGCGACAGGGCTCAAAACAACCATATTCAAGAGATAAGGTAAAAGATGAATGGACAAAAAACTGAGTTGAATCAAGCGATTCAAATTTATCTAGGCTTTGAAATATCTCCTACACCTAAATCTGATGAGAGAAAAATCATTGACATTTTTGGGGAGGCTCGTGGGAGCAGATTTATTGAAACGATTAAGCATTTGCTACATGAGATAAACACCTATCCCATCGACTGGACTTGTTCTGACTTAAATCAAGCAGGGGAGGCTGTCCGTACATTGCTGATGTCACGTCATCCTGATCTGAGCAAACAGTCGATAAGCGCATTGGTTTGGCAGTTTACATATAACTGGCGATAGCTTTGTGTTTCTGTCTGACAGTGTTTGTTCTGGTGCAAGACGCAGCAAACGCCGTTTGCTTAGCAGCGCGGTGTCATGTCCAAGTGTCCGCAACACTTTTCTGCTGAATTTCAACCCCATTTTTTTGTAAATCCAGTATCAAAATGCTGGGTTTGTAAGCGAGGGTTGAGCTTTTTCAAAGCTGGTGTGTCTGCTTTTTGGCGATTGGCAGCACACGCACAGCACGCCCCGCTGCCTTTTGCGGACAGTGTTTTTTTCGTGATGCTTGCTTGCTGGGTGGAGTGCTACCTCCTAATCCAGTAGCCGCGCATCAAGCCAGCAAGGGCTTGAACTTCGGTCATTTGTTTGATCGGCATTTGCCCAATGTCGTTGGGCCTGAGTCCCGTAAAGTGTTCAGCAGGTGTGAGCCCGTGTAGGTTTTGGTGAGGGCGCACATGGTTGTAGAAGGTTCTAAATTCATCAAGAGCGCTTTGCAATGCGCCGCCGTTGGGAATGATGAGTTGCCTGAGCAAAGGCTTGAGCGTGCCAAACAAACGCTCGATACGCCCGTTTTGCCAAGGGGCATGTTTTTGAGTGGTTTGATGCCCGATGCCTGCGAGCTTGAGGAAGGTGTTGAACACATAGCTGTTGAAGATGGCTTCGTTGTCGGTGCGGAGTTTGCAGCGGCTGTGGGCGCGCAATGTTGTCAGAGTGCAAGCTTTAGGGCGACGGGCGAATGCTGGATGTCTAGGGGCACGACATAAGTGCATCAAACAAACGCTTAGCAGCCACGCCAAGATGAAAAATAGATGCAATAACAAGGCAAAATGCGATAAATACTAAATCTAAATGGCTCAAATATTCTTGTGAATCACCGACTGAATCGTTACCGACGCACCATCAGAGCCTTATGAACGCAGGTGTGTTGGTCCAAGCCCAACAAGCCGCACTGACCCAAGACATCGTGTGGCCCGAGTGGCAAAAGGTCAATGGACAACGCGTCATGGTGCCCAAGGTGTACGTGGCGCATCAGGAGCAAAACAACGATGCCCCCAAGGGTGCGCGCATTGTGGGCACCGATGTCGCCATCACCACGCGAGAGCTTAAAAACAGTGGCACCTTGGTGGCCAGCAACAGCTTGGCCATCAACGCTTCGCTCTCATCGACACGGTGTTTTTGAC